>ENA-OQCE01001065-OQCE01001065.1-human-gut-metagenome-genome-assembly--contig:-NODE-1065-length-12055-cov-2.957243_pt1 | contig 12055 bp, 13 predicted proteins | sample MGYA00242495_ERZ504572 | MGnify/ENA primary metagenome ERZ504572 (study PRJEB26092, sample SAMD00036228) | human gut metagenome | host: Homo sapiens | study: EMG produced TPA metagenomics assembly of...
TTGGCTGGCGTTTTTTTAACATGGTGGTCTGCTGCAAAGAGGGGAAGGAAAAGGAAAGAAAGAAGGTTTGAATTATCTCATATACGGATAATCATCCCAGAAACGGATACGCAAAGGAATATGATGAGAGCAGGGCATGGTGCGAGGCTCAGAAGATGCAGGACTGCTATATCCAAAGCGTGGATGGATTAAAACTCCACGGATTCTATCTGCCGGCAGAGCATGCAAAGCGGTTTGTTATCTTAAGCCATGGTTACAGGGGCAGCAGATTTGGTTCCCTGTCATTTATGGCAAAATATCTCCATGAGCATCAATGTAATCTTCTGTTTATGGAACAGCGATGTTGTGGAGAAAGTGAAGGAAAATATATTACCTTTGGAGCAAAGGAAAAATGGGATGTGCAGCGTTGGGCAATTTATGTGTCCGAGAGAAATAAAGAAAAGCTTCCAATCTATCTGTATGGACAGTCTATGGGAGCAGCCGCTGTACTGATGGCATCCGGATACAGGCTTCCGTCAGAGGTGAAGGGACTGATCGCAGACTGTGGTTTTCAGTCTATGGAAAGACAGATGCGGGATATGGCTGACAACTGGTTCCATCTGCATTATATCCCTTTGCTTTTGAAGGAAATGGACTGTCTGTGCCATTTTGTGGCAGGATTTCGTATGAAAGATGCAGATACCACAGAAGCTATGAAAAGGAATACAAGACCTGTCCTTTTCTTTCATGGAGAGAAGGATACTTATGTGTACCCGAACAATTCATTCCAGAACTATATGCTGTGCAAAGCACCAAAGGAACTGGTCATTGTACAGGGAGCAAGGCATCTGTGCAGTGCCTATGCAGATCCGGAACTGTATCAGCGTACAGTGATGGAGTTTTTTGAGAAATATGATGGCAGTAATTCTGAAAAATAATGTGACTGTTTTCAACCGCCAAAGGCGATTATGAATGATAACAATCCCTGACCGGGACTTATCAGATGCGTTTTGTTAAATGCATGATAAGTCTCGGTCAATTTTATGTAAAGTGTTCATTAAGTGCTGAGGGTACTGGTATTTGGGAAAAATCTATGCTATTTTTGTCACGTAATTAAAAAAGTAATGTTGTAGCTGCCAGTACATTATTTTTAAAATAACTGTGGGCTACTGAACAAGTATGTAATGTTTTTGTACCCGGGAAAAGAGAAAAAACGGGTGATGGAGGTTAAATAAAGTATGACAAACTACTATCCTTTAACAGCAGCACAGAAAATGCACCATAACTGGATCATGGATTACGGTACACAGCAGGTATCCGGTGTCAGTGTTGTGGCGTCTGTACAGGCTGAACTGGATTTTGGATTATTAAAAAAATGTATTCAGATGGAGACAGAACGTTCCGGATGCACCAGAATCCGTTTTACGAAGCCTGATAAAGACGGAAATGTACAGCAATACCTTGTAAAACAGGATCCAAGAGATATCGGATTCAAGGATCTGTCAGGAATGGGAAGCCTTGCAAAAGCAGACGAGCTGATGCAGCAGTGGGCATATGAAACCTTTGACGGTGATGACATTCCCATGTGCGAGTTTACTATGCTGAAGCTGCCGGAAGGATATAATGGTTTCTTTGTACATATGGATCACAGACTGATCGATTCCTGTGGTCTGGTAGTAATGATCGGTGATCTGTTTCAGTTATATACCTATTATAAATATGGAACAGCCTATCCGCAGGAACTGGCAGACTTTGAGACAGTACTGAAAAAAGACCTTGCAAAAGCAGGCAACGAGAAACGTTTTGCAAAAGATAAGAAATTCTGGGATGATCAGCTGGATGCACTGGGCGAACCTCTGTATTCTGATATTCAGGGACCGTCCGTACTGGAGGAAGCAAGAAAACGTCATGGAAATCCAAAACTTCGTTCTTCTGACATTGAGATGAAGGATCTGTTTGTGGCAGTTAAGGATTATTATCTGGAGCCGGGACCAACTAAAAATCTGATCGATTTCTGTATGAACCATCAGCTGTCTATGACAAACCTTCTTCTGCTTGGCATCCGTACCTATCTGTCAAAGGTAAATAACGGACAGGAAGATATCACTATCCAGAACTTTATATCCAGACGTTCTACTCATGATGAATGGACTTCAGGAGGAAGCAGAACTATCATGTTCCCATGCAGAACAGTGATCGCACCGGAGACAGATTTCCTTTCTGCTGCTTATGAGATCCAGAATATGCAGAATCGTATCTACATGCACAGCAATTACGATCCGGCATTTATTATGGATGAGATGAGAAAGAGATACAATACACCGGAGCATACAGGATATGAGAGCTGTTATCTGACTTACCAGCCAATGACTGTGAAGGTAGAGAATGAAATGCTTGGAACTATCCGTCAGCATGCAAAATGGTTTGCAAACGGTGCAGCTACCAAGAAGATGTATCTGACTGTATCCCATACAGAAGATGGAGGTATGAACTTCTCCTATCATTACCAGACTGCTCATCTGGAGGAACATGATATGGAACTGCTCTATTATTATATGATGCGTATTCTTTTCAAGGGAATCGCAGAGCCGGATATGAGCATCGGCGAAATTATGGAACTGGTTTAACTAAATCAATATCAGGAGGAAATGCAGTGAATCAGGAAATGGAATTTAAAAATATCGTAGCACAGTATAGCAAGGTAGCATCGGAAGAAATGAATAATGAAATGAGATTCCGCGAGGATCTGGGTTTCAGTTCTCTGGATTTTATGTCCTTTTTAGGTGAGCTTGAGGATACCTTTGATCTTGAACTTGACGAGAGCGAAGTGCTGAAGATCACAACTCTTGGCGAAGCCTTAAATCTGCTGGAAGAACTTCAGTAATTTTTTTTCGAAGCAAAACTTATAAAGATGTCAGGGTCAAGGATATTTTGTACCTGACAGGATATCCATAACTTGAACAGTTCAGAAAATAATGGGGGACAGATATGCTGATCAGAAATATATTAGAAGAAAGTGTACGTAAATTTGATGAAGTAAAAGCAGTAAAATGGCTCAAGAAAAAGGAAATTATGGAAAGAAGCTATGGCGAACTGATGGAAAATGTAGTTTCCACCAGAAAAGGTCTTCTTGCAGAAGGCTTTGAGGGCAAACACATTGCACTGATCGGAACCAGTTCTGTAGAGTGGATGGAAGTTATCTGGGAATCATCACCGGATGTACCACTGCAGTACCGCTGGATGCCGCACTTCCCTGTGAGGATCTGATCGATCTGCTTAACCGTTCCGATTCCGTAGCTCTTTTCTTAAGTCCGAAGCTTAAACCATATCTGGATGCATTTCTTGAAAACTGCCCGAAACTTCAGAAGGTGTGGATGCTTCAGGAAGAGGTAGAAGATGCACCGGCAAAGGTATATGGTATTGGTGAACTTCGAAATGCAGGAAAGAGTGCATCATCAGATTCTGTCTGCCCGGATGCAGAGGATATTGCGACCATCATTTTCACTTCCGGAACAACAGGAAAGAGCAAGGGTGTTATGCTGACACAGAATAATCTGGCTTCCAATGTTGAGGCAGTAAAGATTACGGCAGAACCGGGAACTGCCGTGCTCAGTGTGCTTCCGATCCATCACGCATTCTGTCTGGTTATGGACTGGCTGAAGGGATTTTCACTGGGTGCAACTCTTTGTATCAATGATTCCCTGCTCCATATGGTAAGGAATATGAGTATTTTCAAACCGGAGATTATGCTTATGGTTCCAATGATGATCGAAACTATTTATAAGAGACTGGCTGCCGCTGATCCGTCAATTCCGAAGGCAGTTCTGGCAGAAAAGGTATTCGGTGGAAAATTGCGTATTATCTTTACAGGCGGTGCACATCTGGATCCATATTATATTGACCGTTTTGCAGAATATGGCGTCGAAGTACTGGAAGGCTATGGAATGTCAGAATGTTCCCCTGTTATCAGCAACAATACACCGGAAAATCATAAAAAGGGTTCTATTGGAAAACCACTTGAAAATGCAGAAATCAGATTCGAAAACGGTGAGATTCTGGTAAAGGGAAGCAGTGTTATGAAGGGATATTATCAGATGCCTGATGAGACAGCAGAGACTTTAAAGGATGGCTGGCTGCATACCGGTGACAAGGGATATATGGATGAAGACGGTTATCTGTTTATCAATGGACGTGTGAAGAACCTGATCATCCTGTCCAACGGTGAAAATGTATCTCCGGAGGAGATTGAGAATAAGCTGGCTCTGAATCCGCTGGTAGGCGAAGTGATCGTCACAGGTGAGGATAATGGCCTGACTGCCCGTATTTATCCGGAGCAGGCTGTTGTGGAAGCGAAAGCATTGGATGCAGAGGCAATTCAGGCACAGCTTCAGGCATTTCTGGATGAATATAACAGAAATCAGCCTACCTATCGCCGCATTACAGGATTGGTTGTCCGCAAAAATCCGTTTATCCGCAACACAACAAAAAAGATCAGGAGACAGGATGTCCTGATTGATGAGCCTCTGGAATAAGACAGAGGCTTAAGATAAAAGTGGAAGCATACCGGATAAAAAAACCTCAGACAGAATATCAGCGATCACTTCCGGTGCCAGATTAAAATTATCCCGGCTCCATTTGTGGAGAACGCCGATGGTACTGCCGATGGCGCAGGTGATCACATAGGAAACTTCTTCCTTTGTATGCCTGTCAGGCCTGGAATTAGATGTAGTTTCTGTAACATAATGATGGAGCATAGTCAGCATTTTTTCAAACAGATCATTGCCATGAGGCGTGCTCAAAAGACCGGACAGAAAAGGATTTTCCATGGTGTACCGGCACAGAGTCAGAAAATAGGAACTGCAGATATCCCGGTCATTTTTTGGCTGGAAATTTTCCATCATGGAAAAACATCATGAATAGTTTTATCCTCAACTGCAGAGATCAGTGAAGGGATGTCCTGATAGTGATTATAAAAGGTACTTCTGGCAATACCAGCTGTTTTAGTGATGTCGGATACAGTAATCCTGTCAGGCTTCTTTTCTTTTAACAATTTGAAAAAAGCACCTAAAATGGCCTCGTCAGCCACAGAATATCTTTCATCGGGAATTATATTTTGCATAGTTGTTTCCCCCGGGAGTCTGTAAGTAATACATAAAGTATATCACAAATCTGACCATAAAAAAATTATTTTTCCAGGACTTTCTAGAGCCTTTTTCAGACACGCTCTAGTCCCAGAATATTTTCATTCTCAGTCAATTCTTTTACTTTCTGCATAATCCCATATCCACAATTGGTCGTTAGGTTACTGCTCACACACTACTATCCCGCGAGGTGTTTTGGCATGAATATGCCAAAATCCCGAGACATACAAGCCAAAATTCCATTGCCGCAGGCAATCTGGAATGAATTTTGGCTACGTTACTGAGAACGGAGTGAACAGTAACGTCGTGAGAAGATATTATGCTACATTACATTGCGATGTATTTGTCAAGCAGGAATGTATGTGCTATGATTAAACGGACTATAGAATAATCCGTTATCCGGAGAAGAAAAAATGGAAATATCAGAGGTATGATGGGAGGATTTATATGCGAAGAAGAGACAGAGAGGTAACAGAACTTAATGAGATCATACATATACTTGATTCTGGCAAGGTTTTGCACCTTGGGCTGGTGGATCAGGGAAAGCCATACATAGTTCCTGTGAACTACGGTTATGTTATGGAAAATGATAAACTTGTATTTTATGTGCACGGTGCTTTGGAAGGCCGTAAGCTTGACATTATCAGAAACAATTCAGACTGCTGTGTTCAGATTGAGTGTGATGTTCAGCCATTTTCAGGTAAAGTGGCCTGCCAATATGGGTGTAGTTATTATTCTTTTGATGGATTTGGAACTGCGGAGATTGTGGAAGCACCACAAGAAAAAATTAAGGCCATGAGCGCCTTAATGAAAATACAAACAGGTAAGGATTTTGAGTTTAATGAGCGGCTGGTTTCAATTGTCAGTGTCATTCGAATTGAGTGTGATTATTATACTGCAAAGTACAGACCATTACCGGCAAATCCAGTAGTATAAATTGGGAATAATTTGTTACTTGGAGGACAAAAAATGACTATTAGAAAAGCAGAAGAAAAAGACATTCTAAGAATAATTGAACTGTTGGGACAGGTATTGCAGATCCATGCAGATATAAGACCTGATATTTTTATTCCCGGTACCACAAAATATACTGTAAGCGAATTGACAGAGCTATTAGGAAAAGAAGAAAAACCCATATATGTAGCAGTGAACGAGGAAGATGTTTGTGTAGGATATGCATTTTGCCAATTACAGGAACAGCCTTTTTCAACTAATATGGTACCGTTTAAGTCTCTTTTTATAGATGATCTATGTGTTGATCAGCACGCACGAGGACAGCATATCGGCGAGAGCTTGTTTGAATATGTAAAAAATGAAGCAAAGCGAATGGGCTGTTATGAAGTGACACTGAATGTATGGGCAGGAAATACTTCAGCCGAAAAGTTCTATGAAAAAATGGGTATGAAAACAAAAGAAAGGCAGATGGAATATATCCTGGAACATTGATGCGTTGTATAGCATATTTGAGAAGTCTATCTGCGAATTTACAGAGATATCCGATGGATGAATCCGATCAGTCAAACAGTAAATATTAAAAGAAAATGCAAATCAGGCACAAGTTATATTTCGGAAACTTGTGCCTGATTTTTACAGTGTTATTTGGAAATTACAGGTGCTTTTGTCCGATATTTTTAGCATTGATATAATTTATGATCATGTCTGCTGCATCGGAAATATCAAGTTTGCCTGTATCAATAGACAGCTGATACTGGCTGGCGTCTTCCCATTCTTTGCCTGTGCAGAATTTGTGGAAAGATGCTCTTTTCTCATCCACTTCCTTTATCAGCTTTGCAGCTTTTTTCTCATTAATACCGTCCCGTTCCATTACACGTTTGATACGGCAGTCTTTATCTGCGTGAAGAAAAACAGTAGTTGCCTCAGGATCATTTGCATAAATCGCTCCTGAACAGCGTCCGATGATTACGGCAGGTTTTTGCTGCGTAAGTTCACGTATAAGTTCAAAAGATTTTTCCATCGGATTGCTTTCTCCGTAGCTTACAGCAATGCTGTAGAGCAGGCTGTTTACTGCTTTTTCCTGGAAAAATTCTTTGTTTTCGTCAAGCTTTCCAAGTTTTTTGGCCTCTTCTTCAAGCTTCTTTCTGTCATAGAGTTCCAGTCCAAGTCTGGAAGCCAGTTCTTTTCCTATTTCATGTCCGCCGCTTCCGCACTGTCTTGCTATTGTAATAATCATATCCCATGCCTCCTGTGCAATGATGTTGCATTTATTTACTGTCAAAGTACTTTTTCGGAATTATTATACTCAAAAAAAATCGAAATGTATATGCCAAAATCTACTATAAATTGCCTTCGCAAATCCTGATATTCTGGTACTTATGGCAAATTGGTCTGACAAATATTTACTTAATAGAAACATTAGACAAATACTTTATATTGAGATATGATGAGAATTGTGGGAGCTGCTTTGCAGCGGAGCAATTCGTAGATATCAAGTTAGGGGCACAATGTTGGAGAAAATGAATATGAGACGGAAACGGCTGGCACCCTTTGGAATGTGGATAGTATTTGAAATAGTGGCTGTTACACTATGGCTTACCAAAGATAATCTGTTTTATCTTTTAAATTTCAGTTATATTGGAACATCGATTACTGTTGGGCTTTTGCTTTTTCAGTTTAACTATAAGCATGCACGTAGGATCCGTTCAACTTCTGGTTGGTTTGTATATGCTGATTTATCTGGACTTATATGCCGGGAAAACATGCAGATTGAAGGTTTTTGGTATTATCTGTTTACCGGAGTATTTGAAGCAGCTACGATCCATTATGCTGTTGCAAAAATATTCGGACCACTTTTGTTTGGAAGAGGATGGTGCGGATATGCCTGTTGGACAGCTATGGTGTTGGACTTTTTACCATATAAAAAGCCTCAGGCTGCAAGAAAAAAGATAGGTTTCATCCGGTATATTACATTTGCATTTTCGTTCTCTTTCGTGGTGCTACTTTTTCTGAATCACGTAGAGAATATGGAGAAAATCATGTTTATAGCTTTTATCGTGGGGAATATTCTGTATTATATTGTGGGGATTATTCTGGCATTCCTATTCAAAGATAACAGAGCGTTCTGTAAGTATATTTGTCCTGTCACGATCTTTCTGAAACCTATGAGTTATTTCTCTGTAGTCAGAGTTAAGTGTGACAAAGAGAAGTGTATTTCATGTGGAAAATGTAAAAAAGTTTGTCCGATGAATGTTGATATAACCGATAACTCCAGAAAACGGAAAAACGGAACAGAATGTATTTTGTGCATGGAATGTGTCAGAACCTGTCCGAGGAAAGCACTTTGAGTCGAATTTCCTGCAGGATGTACTTTGGTGTCAGCTGTTACTGAGAACGGAGCGAACAGTAGTGTAAGACCTATGTAAAATATAGTTAAACCTCAGTAAAGTCTATTGAACTTTTTTCTCAATGTTTCTATACTCTCCAATGTAATGAACACCCGATCTGTGATCGTGTGATGAAACATTCATTTCTCAGGAGGATTATGAAAAAATGAACAACTTATGGCGAAAAAGTTTTATGGCAGGTATTTTATCAGTTTCACTGACAGCAGGAGCGGTTACTCCGGCATTTGCAAGTGCAGCACCGGACGGAAAAACAGATGCTGCTTCTCTTGCAGGCGGAATGGGAATTTCCCGGAACTGGGAATCCTGGAAAGCAGAGTGGGAAGCTGTTAAGAATGACTGGACTCAGGTTTCACTTACTCCGGGCTCTGACTTTAGCCAGTTAAATTTCGCATGGTATTCTAAAAAAGACAACTCTGACACAGCAGAAAAGAAAGAAGAACAGGCTGCACAGGAGTTCTCCGCTCAGTCAGGTGATGCTTTCAGTGACAGCAGTGAATCTGTCTTTGCAGGAACAGAAGCCGATACTTCAGCAGCAGGTGAAACAGTGGAAGCAGCACAGGCTGAAGAGACAGAATCAAATGCAGCAACAGAAGTAAATATAGCAGAGAAAACTGCAATAGCTGAAGAGGATATAGCATCAGAAGAAAGCATAGCAGCATTTAATGCGGAAGAAGGAGAAAACGTAGCAGCATTTAGTACTTCTGAGAATGACGCAGAGGAATTCGCAGCAGAAGCAAACTCAGATGAGAACCTTCCTGATTTTGATACAGAAAGTGATGAAAGTCGTGCAATTGCTGCAATGGTAGCGGATATCCTTGGAGCACAGGCTGATACAGCTGCGCCGAAACTGATCATCGGTGAAGGCAGAAATATGAAAAATGCAAAAGTGTATGTTGCAGAGCAGACAGATGCAACTACAAATACAAAGACAAATGAGGCATATGTTTCCAATAAAGTAACTGCCACAGGTCTGAGTGCAAATACTGTGTACTATTACAGCTATGAAAAAGAGGATGGAACCTACACAGAACCTGCAGAATATGCTACAAAATCAACAAATAATTACAGCTTTATTTTCGTAGGTGATCCGCAGATTGGATCTTCCAATGAACTGAAAGGCTCTGATACAGCAGAATTTTATCAGGCACAGTCCGATGCGGTCAGAAATGATTCCTTTAACTGGAACACCACATTAAATGAAGCTATGGATAAAACAGGCGGAAATGCAAGCTTCGTGGTATCAGCAGGTGACCAGATCCAGACAACAAAGAAGAAATCTCCGGGAAAAAGTGAAATGACCAGCGAGATTGAGTATACCGGATATTTAAGCCCAGATGTGCTGAAATCCCTTCCTGTTGCAACAACTGTTGGAAACCATGACGCAGATAATGCAAACTACACATATCATTTTAATACACCAAACAGCAGCGACCTGGGTTCTAACGGAGTTGTGGGTGGAGATTATTATTTCACATATGGAAACACTTTGTTTATGATGCTCAATACACAGGATACAAATGCTGCTGAACATAAACAGTTTATGGAACAGGCGATTGCTGCAAATCCAAACTGTACCTGGAGAGTCGTAACCTTACATCAGGATATCTATGGTTCAGCGGAGCATTCCAATGAACCGGAGATTACAAACCTCAGATATACACTGGTACCCTATTTTGAAGCAAATGATGTAGATGTTGTTCTTACAGGACACGATCATGCATATTCCCGTACCCATATTCTTGAGGGCGGACATAAAACTGTAGAATATACGGATGATGAGTTTGATGCAGAACTGGATAAGGATATGGATGCAGGAGAAAATCCGGCTACAAGATATGAAGCACCGGCAAATATTTCCACAGATTCCAAGGAACCGGCTGATGTGGCTTATCTGAATTATCTGAATGCAGTCATGGATAAGGATGCGATAGAGGATACAGAAAAGGGTGAGACAGTTGTAAATCCGGATGGTATTCTCTATATGACAGCAAACTCTTCATCAGGAAGCAAGTATTATGATCTTGTACCAAGAATGCAGAGCTATATTGCAAACAGATGGCAGGAAGATGTTCCGACTTATTCTGTTATTGATGTAACAGATAATACATTTACAATCAATACTTATCGTACAGATAATGACCAGAAAATTGATGAAACCTTTACGATTAAAAAAGGTGTGACAGAAGATATTAAATCTGCATCTGTAGGGAAAGTGAAGAATCAGATTTATACAGGAAAACAGATCCAGCCGGCTCTTAAAGTAACTCTGAATGGAAAGACCTTAAAGGCAGGAAAAGACTACACAGTTACCTATACAGATAACAAAAATACAGGTCTGGCAAAAGCAACCATCAATGGAATCGGAAAGTATACAGGAACACAGACAGTAACATTTAAGATTGTGCCAAAGAAAGCAGTGTTAAAAACTGTGAAAGCCGGAAAATCCGGACAGCCACTGTTACGATCGGAAAAGCAGGTGGAAAAGTTTCCGGCTATGCAATTCAGGTTTCCACAGATTCTTCATTCAAAAAGGTAACTACTTACCGTACAGCAAAAACTACATATGCTCTTAAAAATTTGTCCAAAGGAAAAACTTACTATGTAAGAGTAAAAGCATTTACCAAAGTTTCAGAGAAGAACGTGTATGGTGCAGCAAGCAAAACAATTAAGGTGAAAGCAAAATAATGTTAAACAAAAATTTCCTTCGGAGAGGGTGCCTGGTGATCACAGGCATCCTTTTCCTCATTTTTCTGATGCAATATAATAAGATCGAAAAAACAGAACTTCTTTCTACAGAGGGCAGAACCTTTGAAAAAGCAGTAGTAACAGAGGTTATTTCAGATAACCTTACAGAAAACGGAAACAGAGTAGGTAATCAGACAGTCAGGCTGCGACTCTGTTCCGGCAAATTTAAGAACGAAAAAGTGGAAGCAATCAGTTCTTCCAGCTATCTGTTTGGTGCAACCTGTAAAAAGGGTATGAAAGTCATTGCACTGGTCAGTGAATCACAGGGTGAAGTCATTGCATCTGTATATAGTGCTGACCGTGAATTTTCCTTATATTTTATGATTGCAGTGTTTCTTCTGGTAATTATCCTGATCGGTGGAAAAAAAGGTGCGGCATCTGTAATGGGGCTGGGCTTTACCATTGTATGTGTGCTGTTTCTGTTTCTTCCGATGATATACAGAGGTGTTTCGCCAATCTTTTCAGCGGTAGTTGTTGCCGTTATAACCACTGTAGTAACAATTTATCTGATTTCCGGAATTTCTGTTAAATCATTAACTGCAATTTCAGGAACTGTAACCGGTGTTGTAATGGCTATTATATTTGCAGGAATATTTGGAAAAGTAACTCAGATCACAGGTTATAATGTAAGTGATATTGAAGAGTTGATTTACCTGGAAGAGAAAACAGCTATAAAAATAAATGAACTTCTGTTTGCAGGGATCCTGATCGCATCACTGGGAGCAGTAATGGATGTAGGAATGTCTATTGCCTCTACTTTACAAGGAAATATACAGCAGACGCCCGGATCTTGGAATGTGGGACTTGTTTAAAAAGCGGCATGAATGA
>ENA-OQCE01001066-OQCE01001066.1-human-gut-metagenome-genome-assembly--contig:-NODE-1066-length-12048-cov-2.098314_pt1 | contig 12048 bp, 15 predicted proteins | sample MGYA00242495_ERZ504572 | MGnify/ENA primary metagenome ERZ504572 (study PRJEB26092, sample SAMD00036228) | human gut metagenome | host: Homo sapiens | study: EMG produced TPA metagenomics assembly of...
TACTGGTTGAGCGCTGGTATCGCAGGATGGAAGGAAGTCGAGTACGAAGTAATGCGTGATGCGAACGGAAACTGCATCACCGTATGTAACATGGAAAACATCGATCCGGTTGGTGTGCATACCGGAGATTCCATCGTAGTGGCACCTTCCAGACACTCGGGGATAAAGAGTACCAGATGCTTCGTAGTTCTGCTTTAAACATCATCAATGAGTTAAAAATCACCGGTGGGTGTAACGTGCAGTATGCATTGAATCCGGATTCTTTTGAGTACTGTGTCATCGAGGTAAACCCTCGTGTATCCCGTTCTTCCGCTCTTGCCTCTAAGGCAACCGGATATCCGATCGCAAAGGTTACCGCAAAGATTGCATTAGGCTATACACTTGATGAGATCAAGAATGCCATCACACAGAAGACCTATGCAAGTTTCGAGCCGATGCTTGACTACTGTGTAGTGAAGATTCCGAGACTTCCGTTTGACAAATTCCTCACTGCAAAGAGAACGTTAAGTACACAGATGAAAGCAACCGGAGAGGTTATGAGTATCTGTGATAACTTCGAGGGCGCACTGATGAAAGCCATCCGTTCCCTGGAACAGCATGTGGACAGCCTTATGTCCTATGATTTTACCGGACTGTCCGATGAAGAGTTAGAGGCACAGCTTCATGTGGTCGATGACCGCAGAATCTGGGTGATCGCAGAGGCACTGCGCCGCGGCGTTTCCTATGATCATATTTATGAAATTACCAAGATCGACCGCTGGTTTATCGATAAGCTGGCAATCCTGGTAGAGATGGAGCAGCGCTTAAAGAGTGAGGAGCTGACCGTAGATCTGTTAAAAGAAGCAAAGAGAATCGAGTTCCCGGACAACGTTATCGCAGAGCTTACCGGAAAGACCGAGGAAGAGATTAAACAGATGCGTTATGCAAACGGTATCGTTGCAGCATATAAGATGGTGGATACCTGTGCCGCAGAGTTCGCCGCAGAGACACCGTATTACTACAGTGTTTACGGAAGTGAGAACGAAGCTGCAGAGACCACACCGCAGAAAAAGGTTCTGGTTCTTGGTTCCGGTCCGATCCGTATCGGTCAGGGTATCGAGTTTGATTTCTGTTCCGTACACTGTACCTGGGCATTTGCAAAGGAAGGCTGGGAGACTGTCATTATCAACAACAACCCGGAGACCGTTTCCACCGACTTTGATATTGCAGACAAGCTGTATTTTGAGCCGTTGACCGCAGAGGATGTCGAGTCCATCGTAAATATTGAAAAGCCGGACGGAGCTGTGGTACAGTTCGGTGGACAGACAGCGATCAAACTGACAGAGGCGCTTATGAAGATGGGCGTTCCGATTCTTGGAACCAAGGCAGAGGATGTCGATGCCGCAGAGGATCGTGAGCTTTTTGATGAGATTCTGGAGAAAACTCATATTCCGAGAGCAGCCGGTGGAACTGTATTCACCGCAGAGGAAGCCAAAGAAGTTGCAAACCGTCTTGGTTATCCGGTTCTTGTCCGTCCTTCCTATGTACTTGGCGGACAGGGAATGAAGATTGCGTTTAACGATGAGGAAATCGAGGAGTTCATCGGAATCATCAACCGTATTGCACAGGATCATCCAATTCTCGTAGACAAGTATTTACAGGGTAAGGAGATCGAGGTCGATGCCGTATGTGACGGAACCGACATTCTCATTCCTGGTATTATGGAACATATCGAGCGTACCGGAGTCCATTCCGGAGACAGTATTTCCGTATATCCGGCTCCAACGATCAGTGATAAGGTAAAGGATACCATCGTAGAGTATACAAAGCGTCTGGCACAGGCACTGCATGTGTCGGTCTGATTAATATCCAGTTTATCGCCATGAACGAGGAAGTATATGTCATCGAGGTAAATCCGCGTTCCTCAAGAACCGTGCCGTACATCAGTAAGGTTACCGGTATTCCGATCGTAGATCTGGCAACCAAGGTGATCATCGGTAACACGATCCGCGGTCTGGGCTATGAGCCGGGACTTGCACCGGTTGCAGACTATATCGCAATCAAGATGCCGGTATTCTCCTTCGAGAAACTGCGTGGAGCAGAGATCAGCCTTGGACCGGAGATGAAGTCTACCGGTGAGTGTCTGGGTATCGCAAAGACATTCAATGAGGCACTGTACAAAGCATTCCTTGGAGCAGGTGTACAGCTTCCGAAATACAAGCAGATGATTATGACTGTAAAGGATGCCGATAAGCCGGAGGCTGTCGGTGTGGCAAAGCGTTTTGAGGCACTCGGCTACAAAATCTACGCAACACGAAGCACTGCAAAGTATCTGCAGGAGCACGGTGTCAATGCACTGCGTGTCAATAAGATTTCGCAGGAGTCACCAAATGTAATGGATCTGATCCTTGGCCACAAGATCGACCTTGTCATCGATACACCGACACAGGGTAACGGTGATAAGACAAGAGACGGATTCTTAATCCGCCGTAATGCGATTGAGACCGGTGTGTACTGTATTACCGCTATGGATACCGCAAATGCGCTGGCACGTTCTTTAGAGACCGCTCATGGGGAGCTTACTCCAGTGGATATTGCAACGGTTAAGAATATGTAAGATAAATAAAAGCAGCCCCTGTGCCTATTGGTGAGGGACTGTTTTTACAGGAGTTTTATCCCGCCGGAAACGGCGGGATTTTTGCATGTGAAAGATTATTTGTCCAGATGCTGTTCGATAAGAACCAGAATCACATAGGAAATTAGGGAATAGAGAACAAATAAGACACATTGGTTTACGAAAGAACCAATATCAGCCGGATCACGGAACTGATGAATAAACTGGTTCATCCCCAACAGAGGACAGATGCATCCGACAGGTACCACAATTTTCCGGAGAAAGTGAATGATTTCCTGTTTATGGCGCTTTCCGTTCAATAAAACAAGGGAGCAACAGATTCCGATGTAAATGAGGAGTGTTGGAAAATCCCAAAGATCCAGCATATCCGGTAAAAGCACATGCGTAAATATTGCAAACAGTCCGGTAAGGATCAATAAAACGATACCCACTGCACAGGGAAGGAGTGTAAAGCACTGTTGTTTTTGATTGTCTTCCAAAAGGTTCATCATATTTTCCTCCGCTTTCATAGAATAAATTTCCGGTGTTAATTTTTCACCGGAGAGAAGTTCATTGACATTGATATCGAGAGTAGCACAAAGTTCGTTCAGAATCGAAGTGTCAGGAATGCTGTTTCCGTTTTCCCATTTGGATATGGTTTTATCACTGACGCGATCCGGTCACCGAGATCTTTCTGTGTAAATCCTCTGGCTTTTCTGGATTGTTGTATAAATTCGCCAATATTATTTTGTGACATAGTGGAACCTCCATTTCGTAAGAGACAGTTGCTGCAGTGTCTGTCTGCTTTCAGTATAGAAGAAACCTGCAGAGAATACAATCTATGAGTTGGAGCAGTTGGAGGTTCGCAGTCTCAGAGAAAGAGAAGGACGGTTCCGTCAAAAGAATTCTCCCAAAAGGAGAATCTGAAAGAAATAGCTTTCAAAAAGAAACCTCTCATTTTATAATAGAAAGGAGCAGATAAGAGAGGATATGAAATATGAATAAGAAAAATGAATATCAGGATGAGGGATTAAAAGGCAATGAAAGAATAGAAGATGCAATTTTTGCGCTTCAGAAAGAAGCCACACAGGAGCAGCTTGCACATACGTTGACGGTGATCCGGCGGCGGATGAAAGAGGGAGGACAACTGATCGTTGCTGTGGAACCGGATCCGGCACAGGCACAAATGAAGTTACAGACAGTGAGAACTCCGGACGGTAAAATCTGGTGGTCGGCATTTACCAGCTTTGAGGAAGAATTAAAAGGTGCAGATCAGGTGAAGTCGACATTTTTGTCAGAGATTGGCAGGATGTTTGAAGCAGCACTTACTGTGCCGGAGATCGCAGGGATTATTATCAATCCCTGGAACCGGACAATCATGTTGGATAAACATCTGATCCGGATTATTATGCCGGACTGAAAATTTTCATATTTTTCGTAACTATATGCAATACGATTCGAAAAGAATAGTGATACTATCGGGGAAACAGTATGTTCAGACCAATGAGAAGAAAGAAAAGGGAATCAGCACAGAGACAGCAAAACAATTATTGCTTCATGAGCGGCGTAACAGTCGGATCAATATAGAGCTTACCGATCCGGAGGCGGGTGTGACATTTTTCTCGTATGAGACAAAATTAAGGAGGTATACAATGAGGATGATGGTTATGATAATCTATCTATTATTTTTAATATGCATGATCGTTTATTATGGAAAAATGATGTATAGAAATTATCAAAAAGAACTTCCTTTAGGATATGGGCAAAATAAAATCGTGTATTTTATGATTCTGCTATGTATCATAATCGGTCAATACACCATTCCTTCTGCTTGGGGACGGCTGAGTGTAATTTTAATATTCGGAGTTGCATTCTTTTTGATCTATGCAATGATTGGTCTCCATAATAGAAAGAATCATTCCGGAGAATTATTTCGCTTATATCAAAAAGAAGTCACCACAGCAAAGAGGTGTATAATCATAGGCACAGGAGTTGTTGTAGTTGCTTTATTTTTGGTCTGTTTTATAAAAAAATAAACTAAATCTGCATCCGGATGACAAGCCTCCCCGCTTCATAAGCCGCATCCATCTGCCCGTGCATCTGTTCCACCAGCGCCCGCGCAATGGAAAGCCCAAGCCCGGTCGGTCATGGTAATGTCCGGCGTGATCCGGTGTCTTTTGAGCACCGCATACATTGCGGCAATGCTTCCCTCTAAAATGCGATTTACCGACACTTCCTGCAAGGATTGTGCCAAAGGCACAGACAGGACAACCGAATACCGGAACAGTTCTTCCGTCAGTTGTGTCATCACCTTTGTGCGTTCCCGGATGATGGCAACATACTGGCGGGAGACAGCAGATAACGGTTCCTTTTCCAAAAGTTCCAGGTAGCCGCAGATGGCAGTCAGCGGTGTGCGTAGATCGTGGGAAATGCTCGTGATGGCAGCCTGCAGCTGGGTGTTTCCCTGTTTAAAACAATGCTGCATGGCACGGAGCTGTTCCAGGGATTGGTTGAGCGTATCCGCCAGAAGACACAAATCTTTATCCCGGCAGGAAAGTGTAATCGGTTTATCAAATATGGAATTCTTTTGGTTTTCGTTATTCTGCTTCCTATATTGGTGACGAACCAGCTGGGAATGGGGGACCCATTTTTTTGCAAATACCTCTGTCCACAGGGAGTATTAGAGGGGGCACTTCCACTTTCGATTGCAAATGCAGGCATCCGTGCGGCATTGGGAAAGCTGTTTACATGGAAGGCCGGAATACTGGTTGCGGTCGTGTTGTTAAGCCTTATGTTTTATCGCCCGTTCTGCAAATGGATCTGTCCGCTTGGCGCAGTCTATGCGCTTTTTAATAAAGTATCTCTTTTACAGATGCATATAGATACCGGTAAATGTGTATCTTGCGGCAAATGTACCGGTGTCTGTAAAATGGATGTGGATGTGGTCCGGCATCCAAATCATACGGAATGTATACGCTGCGGAGCATGTGTGAAGGAATGTCCGGTAGAAGCAATCAGTTATAAGTATGGATTTGCGGAAAAATCAAAAAAGAAGAAGGAGAATAATTAAAATGAAAAAACTTACAGTAATGTTACTGGTTATGACTCTGGTATTTGGACTTGCCGCTTGTGGCAATGCCTCGGAAAAAGGCAGCAATGTGACGGAAACGCAGGCACAGTCTGCAGAAGATACAGGGGCTGGTAATGCAGAACTCAACAAACTGTACGAAAAGGAAAATGCCATTATTGCGAAACATCAGGAATTGTGGAATACGGTTTTTAATAACATTGACAAGGACAAAGCCGCAGACGCAGGAGAACAAAATTATGGAACGTTTCTGGAGACACAGCTGGATCATGTGAAGGACCAGTTTTCGGAGGCAGACCTGAAAAAGCTGGATAAGGATATCGAAGAGATTAAGAAAATCGAGGATCAGGTAACGGAACTTACCGCGCAGATGGGAACAGAAAATTCCGGCGCCCAAAGCGCGAATGCAGAAACATCCGTCTTTCCGTCTTTTCAGGCGAAGGATCTGGATGGAAATAAGGTGGACAGCAGCATTTTTTCACAGAATGCGGTAACGGTTGTTAATTTCTGGTTTAATGGATGCACGCCATGTGTGGAGGAACTTCCGGCACTCAACAAATTAAATGAAGAACTGAAGGCAAAGGGCGGTCAGGTCATTGGCGTAAACACGGATTCACTCGATGGTAATAAAGAGGGAATTGCGGAAGCAAAAAGCATCCTGAAAAAACAGGGGGCAGACTATACCAACCTTTCCCTTGATTCAGACAGTGAGGCCGGTAAATACGCAACAAATATTATGGCATTTCCAACGACAGTTCTCGTTGACCGTAATGGCAACATTGTCGGAGATCCGATCATGGGCGGAATCACGAGTGATGAAGTTTACAAAAAGGTGACAGCTGCGATTGACCAGATCTTAGAGAAGGATAAGCAGTAAGATGGATACGGATAGGGTGGTAACTTTAAAAGGAGAATTCTATGGAATATGAACACATTGTCCATTCGTTTGAGCCGGTGTACGACAAAGCTTCCGAAATCCTCATATTAGGAACCCTGCCGTCCGTCAAATCAAGAGAAAACAATTTTTATTACGGGCACAAACAGAACCGTTTCTGGAAAGTGCTTGCAACACTTTTAAAGGAGCCGGTTCCGCATACAATTGAGGAGAAAAAAGCCATGCTGCTTGCCCACCGGATTGCCCTGTGGGATGTGATCCAAAGCTGTGACATCAAAGGCTCAAGTGACAGCAGTATTAAAAATGTACAGCCGACGGATATTGGCATGATTCTGGAAAAAACGAACATAACACGTGTTTATGCAAACGGAAACAAGGCAGGACAGCTTTATAAAAGATACCAGTTTCCGGTCACGGGGATCGAAGCGATGGTGCTTCCATCCACAAGTCCGGCAAATGCCGCGTGGTCGCTGGAACGGCTGTGTGAGGCGTGGCATGTGATTCTGGAACAATGATAACAGAGCCTTTTATAAAAGATTTAAAAAGCCATCTTTATAAAGAAAGATGGCTTTTTTTAGTACAAATCAACGGCAAAGTGACGAAATGACAAAGAAAAAATATGAAAAAATTGAACAAATAACGGAAAAATATGAAAATTTTTAATGTGAATCAAAAAATATTCTATAGTTTATGAGATAAAAATCCCGTATACTAGCATTACAAACAAAACAAGAAGGGGGAAATTCTTATGAAAAAGAAAATTGTTGCAATTATGATGATGGCAGTATTGGCACTTTCAACCGCAGCATGCGGAGCCGATGGGGGAAACAACGGCGGTGGCACACAGGCAGGCAATACAGGGGGAGGCACTTCTACCTCAACTGTCGCAAACAAGGATAAACCATTGGTATGGTTTAACCGTCAGCCGTCAAACAGTTCTACAGGAGAGCTTGATATGACAGCACTCAATTTTAACAAAGATACTTATTATGTAGGGTTTGATGCAAATCAGGGTGCAGAACTTCAGGGTACCATGGTAAAAGATTACATCGAGAAAAATATTGACAAGATTGACCGTAACGGAGATGGCGTGATCGGCTATGTTTTAGCAATCGGTGATATCGGTCACAATGATTCCATTGCCCGTACAAGAGGTGTCAGAAAAGCACTTGGAACAGCAGTGGATAAAAACGGCGAGGCAGACAGTGCACCGGCAGGAACCAATACCGATGGAAAAGCATCACAGGTTCAGGACGGAAGCATTGAAGTAGGTGGAAAAACCTATGTGATCCGTGAACTTGCTTCCCAGGAAATGAAAAACTCAGCAGGTGCTACATGGGATGCAGCAACAGCCGGCAATGCGATTGGTACATGGTCATCTTCTTTCGGGGATTCCATTGATGTCGTTGTATCCAACAATGATGGAATGGGAATGTCAATGTTTAATGCATGGTCAAAGGATAACGGTGTACCGACATTCGGATATGATGCAAACAGCGATGCAGTTGCAGCAATTGCAGAAGGCTACGGTGGAACGATCAGCCAGCATGCAGACGTACAGGCATACCTGACACTGCGTGTTCTTAGAAATGCACTGGATGGTGTAGATGTTGACACGGGTATCGGAACTGCAGACGATGCAGGAAATGTATTAAGCAGTGACGTTTATGTATACAAAGAAGACGAGAGATCTTACTATTCCCTGAACGTGGCAGTAACCGCTGATAACTACAAAGATTTTACAGATTCTACCGTTGTATGGGAACCGGTATCCAAACAGTTAGATGCATCTGCCCATCCGACAAAGAAGGTATGGCTGAATATTTACAATGCTTCTGATAACTTCTTAAGTTCTACCTATCAGCCGCTGTTACAGAAGTATGATGACCTTTTAAATCTGGATGTTGAGTACATTGGTGGTGACGGACAGACAGTGTCTAATATCACAAACCGTCTGGGCAATCCGGGACAGTACGATGCTTTTGCCATCAACATGGTGAAAACAGATAATGCAGCTTCTTACACAGCTCTTTTAAATCAGTAAAACAACTTAACTTCGGGGGGAGAAATACGGTTCTCTCCCCGAAAACAAAAGGATAGGAGCGGATAGTATGGGGGATCAGAGCAAAGATATTATCTTATCGATACGTGGCATGAGTAAATCATTTGGCCGCAACAGAGTACTTGATCATATCAACCTTGATGTGAGAAAAGGAACAGTTATGGGACTTATGGGAGAAAATGGTGCCGGTAAGTCAACAATGATGAAATGTCTTTTTGGAACTTATCAGAAAGACGAAGGAACTATATACCTTGACGGAAAAGAAGTGAATTTCTCCGGTCCGAAGGATTGCACTTGAAAATGGGATTGCAATGGTGCATCAGGAGTTAAACCAGTGTCTGGAGAGAAATGTTGTGGATAATCTCTTTCTTGGCAGATACCCGGTAAATTCCCTTGGGATGATCGATGAGGGAAGAATGAAAAATGAAGCCTCGGAATTATTCCGGAAACTGGGAATGACGGTAAATCTGGATCAGCCGATGAGAAATATGTCCGTTTCCCAGCGGCAGATGTGTGAAATTGCAAAGGCGATCTCATATAATTCGAAGTAATCGTATTGGATGAGCCAACATCATCACTTACCGTACAGGAAGTGGATAAACTTTTTGATATGATGCGGATGCTTCGTGACCAGGGCATCTCCCTTATTTATATTTCCCATAAAATGGATGAAATATTTGAGATCTGTGATGATATTTCCGTACTCCGGGATGGAAATCTGGTCATGACAAAAAGTGCAAAAGAAACAAATATGAAATGAACTGATTACTGCAATGGTAGGCCGTGTGCTGGAAAACCGTTTTCCACCGGTGGATAATCAGCCGAAAGATGTTATTTTATCAATCCAGCATTTGTCCACAAAATATGAGCCGTATTTACAGGATGTTACATTTGATGTCCGTGAAGGGGAGATTTTTGGCTTATATGGCCTTGTGGGAGCCGGACGGACAGAATTGCTGGAAACCATATTCGGTATCCGCACAAGAGCCGCAGGCCGTGTTTATCTGAACCATAAGCTTATGAATTTCAGCTGTGCAAAAGAGGCAATGGATTATGGATCGCGCTTATTACGGAAGAACGGAAGGCAAATGGATTATTCCTGAAAGGGAATCTTACATTTAATACAACCATTGCAAATCTTAATGCATATAAAAAAGGCGCGGCACTTTCAGAACCGAAAATGACAAAGGCTACCGCAAATGAAATTAAAGTCATGCATACCAAATGTCTGGGACCAAACGATATGATTTCAAGTCTTTCCGGAGGAAACCAGCAGAAGGTTATTTTTGGAAAGTGGCTCGAGCGTGAACCGAAGGTGTTTATGATGGATGAACCGACAAGAGGAATTGATGTCGGCGCAAAATATGAAATTTATGACCTGATCATACAGATGGCAAAACAGGGAAAGACCATTATCGTGGTTTCTTCTGAGATGCCGGAAATCCTTGGTATTACAAACCGGATCGGTGTCATGTCGAACGGACGGCTTGCGGGCATTGTCAATACAAAGGAAACGAATCAGGAAGAATTACTTCGCCTCAGCGCGAAATATTTATAGGCAGGGGGGACAGATATGGCAAATAGCAAGATTCTTACAGCGGAGCAGGAAAAAACACTGCGTCAGCCGATTGAGGAATATGTCGGAAAAATACAAAAAGAGATTGATGAACTCAGAAAAGATGGTACGGCAAAAGTTATTATGTACCAGAGCAGGATCGAAAACGTAAAAAGAGATAAAACACTTTCCAAAGGGGAAAAAGATTCTGAGATTGCATCCTGCCAGAAGGAGCTTGAACAGGCAAAAGCGGTAGAGGCACAGAACAAAGACCAGATCGCAAAACTGATCGGGAAAGCAGAAAATTATCTCAAAAATAATTTTGACAAGTATTATAATGCAGTTAAGGCAAGTTGTATAGCGGAAAAGGAACAGGCACTGCAGGAGCATCAGCAGAAACTTGCAAAGATTGAAAAGGAACACAAAGAAACTCTGGCAAAGACTTCCGCCCAGGCCGAGGTCAAAGAAGAAAATTATGTATATAAGAACCGTGTTTCCAATGAAAAGATTGAACTGGAAAAAGAGTATCAGAGGATCAAAGACCGGAAGCATGATGCGTACAGTTACAAGTATCATCTGATTGATCTGCTCCGGTTGTCCAAATTCACATTTGCAGAAAATCAGGCACAGAAATGGGAAAATTATAAGTATACATTTAACCGGAGAACATTCCTTTTACAGAATGGACTCTACATCGCGATCATTCTTATTTTTGTTGCGTTATGTATCATAACTCCAATCAAAAAAGGAACGCCGCTGCTTACCTATAACAATATCTTAAATATTCTCCAGCAGGCATCGCAAGAATGTTCTTGGCACTTGGAGTTGCAGGACTCATTCTTCTTACCGGAACGGATCTTTCCGTTGGACGAATGGTTGGTATGGGAATGACAACCGCAACCATTATCATGCATCAGGGTGTAAATACAGGTGGTGTGTTCGGACACATCTTTGATTTTACGAAAGTACCGACACCGGCAAGAGTCGTTCTTGCACTGGTAGCATGTATTGTATTATGTACGTTCTTTACAAGTATAGCCGGATTTTTACAGCGAAATTCAAGATGCATCCGTTTATATCGACCATGGCAAACATGCTTGTCATTTTTGGACTGGTAACCTATGCGACAAAAGGTGTTTCCTTCGGAGCGATCGAGCCGACCATTCCAAATATGGTAATTCCAAAAGTCAATGGATTCCCGACCATCATTCTCTGGGCAGTTGCAGCAATTGTCATTGTATGGTTTATCTGGAACAAAACAACCTTTGGTAAAAATCTTTATGCTGTCGGAGGAAATCCGGAGGCAGCAGCTGTTTCAGGAATTTCTGTCTTTGCAGTAACACTTGGTGCATTTATTATGGCAGGTATCCTTTACGGATTTGGTTCCTGGCTTGAATGTACCCGAATGGTAGGATCTGGTTCTGCCGCTTATGGACAGGGCTGGGATATGGATGCCATTGCAGCCTGCGTTGTCGGTGGTGTATCATTTACCGGTGGTATTGGTAAGATTTCCGGTGTTGTTACCGGTGTATGTATCTTTACAGCATTAACATACTCCCTCACAATACTGGGTATTGATACCAACCTCCAGTTCGTATTCTCGGGTATTATCATCCTTGTTGCAGTAACACTGGATTGTCTGAAATACGTTCAGAAAAAATAAAACATATACTCTCCTCTATAATGAAAAAGCAGGGATGCCGGTGATGCATGAAACATGCAGGGCATCTCTGTTTTATGTTGGAAAGGTTTTACTTTATCTGGACAAATTGCTATAATAAATAAAATTAACATGGGGGAAGAGATAATGTATACATTATTGCTGGTGGATGATGAAGAAAGAAGTCATTTGAAG
>ENA-OQCE01001067-OQCE01001067.1-human-gut-metagenome-genome-assembly--contig:-NODE-1067-length-12047-cov-3.057802_pt1 | contig 12047 bp, 10 predicted proteins | sample MGYA00242495_ERZ504572 | MGnify/ENA primary metagenome ERZ504572 (study PRJEB26092, sample SAMD00036228) | human gut metagenome | host: Homo sapiens | study: EMG produced TPA metagenomics assembly of...
ATTTTTTTGCAAAATAGTTCTTTTCAACGCAAAGGTACAGAGAATCCTGTTCATTTTAAACATCCAACTCCGTACCTCCCGCATTTTATAACTACTCTTTTTCACCAAACTCCGACTGCTGCCGTTCCACCTCTTTAAGTTTCAAGGTGTTCAACTCCTTGCGCAGACGTTCCACTTCCCGTTCTGCATCCGTTTTGGAAGCGGTGTTCTGTCCGGCCGAAGCGCTACCAAGCGGGATGCGGGCAGCATCCGCAGCATCATAGATCAACGGGAAAACAGACGGCTTCGATTCGAACTCAAGTTCACCACTTATCGGCATTTGCGAACCTTCGAACAGGACACTCGCCGTAATCCGTATCTTACCCGGTTTCAAGGTAGACTGAACCAAAACAGGCGCAGTTCCCCATTTTACGGGAACCGGATTTGCAGTACTCCTGGACCACCTAACAAACGTCCTTCTCCTTCAATAGAAAAACGGATATTATAGTTATTCAGCCGTTTGATATTCCCATTCTTATCAGCAACAGCTGCCACTACCGTAACGAAATCGGAACCATCGGCTTTCAGGTCCGTGCCTTCATTATCCATCCACAACAGGATTTTTTCGGGGCGACGGGCAGGTACGACTTTATGTGTAGCTACGACCTTGCCGTCAATCAAACCCTCAGCAAGCAGATAGACATCATCTTGTTTTTGAGTTCTTGAAAAAGCCTTGTCCACCATAAAATCATAGACATCCGGGAAAGTGATAACCGGCGAAGGCATTCCGGGACGGTTCTTGTCTTTCTTATAAGTATAAGTCTTTCCACCCTTGTTGAACGTGAGACGAACCTCGTCACAATTGGAATAGACCGTTACATCCTTGCCGGAGAAAGGCGTCATCTCATGGGCGATATACACCATCGGCCCGCTTCCGGCATTCCGGTCATTCTTGACTGCCGGACGTTGCGCCATAAACATATAATATGAATATTTCGGCTGGCGGAAGACATCCATCAAACCACCATAGAAAGGATCAGGATGGTAACCGCGCTGATGGTCGAACGAATGCCAGAGACAACCGCCGACATGCTGCGGAGACTGCTTATAAAGAACATCGTAGCTGGTCACCGGATAATAAGGGCAGGCATAATGCTGTGCCTGTACGCGCATCGGCTGTTCTCCCAGTTACGGGCTACACGACTCGGCGAATTGTGTGAGCTCCAATCATCACATTGTCGCCCCATTCGCGGGTAAAGTAGGTCTTCGTCGGATCGATCTCTTTCGAAGCATCCTGCATATTGGCGGGATGGGCAAAATAGACCGGGAAATTCTCATGCCCGCGTGCTTCGCTGTCACTTCCGCTATAACAATAAGGATACGGATATTCGGCATCCACGATATCACGGGTGTTCTTGGCGAAATCAGCCGGATACCAAGTCTCGTTCAGGATCGGTTCCCACAGCCAGACCGAAGGGTGGTTGCGGTCGCGGCGCACGACATTGCGGATATCGCTATACACACGCTGTGCAAATTCGGGCGCGTCATTCCAGAACTGCCAGCCGGGCGTATTGACGATCACGAACAAGCCCAACTCATCGCAGGCGTCCATAAAAGCCGGATCTTGCGGACAGTGAGCATTACGGATGATCTCCATCCCGACATCTTTCAGTTTCTTGGCATCCCGCCAATGAATACTATTTGCGACAGCGTTTCCGACAACCGCAAAATCCTGGTGGCGGTTAGCTCCGATCAACGGTTTGCCGTACGGTCTGCCATTCAGGAAGAAGCCGTCTTTCCCTTTAAACTCAATGCTGCGGATTCCGATACGGCGGCGGTAACCGTCGATCACATTTCCTTCCTTATCAAGTACCCGCACCAGCAGGTTATACAAGGTCGGTGTCGAAGGGGTCCAAAGCATCGGCTGCTTCACCGGCATCCGGTCGGAAACAGTAGTTGCCCTACCCGCCTTCACCTGTATCTTGTCACTCAGCCGGGCGACTTCGGTGCCATCCGGCTGCAACAGCATATATTCCACCCGGCCGGAAAAAGGGTTCTTCGTAGCATTGCGCACATGTATCTTTAACTGAACTTCCGCCAAGCATCCGAAACCTTTCCGAAAGCGACGAACAAGCCGCCTCCTGCTACCTCGTTTTCATAATTTGGATCGGTGATAAACACATTGTTATGCGCGATCAACCAGCAATCCCGGTAGATGCCGCCGAAATAGGTATAGTCCAACACATCCTGCGCCTTTCCGGGAGGATAGGAAGGATCGTCGCTGTTATCCGCCCAGACGGCAATCACATTATCGCCATTCCAATCCAGTACATCCGTCACATCGACTATGACAGGCAGGTAACCGCCGAAATGCTCCGTCAACAGTTTGCCGTTCACGAACACCTTACTTTTGCCCATAATGGCCTCGAAATGCAGAAAAAGTTTCTTCCCTTTCAGAGCGGCATCGGGCATAAAATGCTTACGATACCAGACCTCCCCTTGGTAATTGATACAACCACTCGCCTCGGTCGGCAAATATTCGATACCGTCCGGCAGGGAGACAACCGTCCAGTCTTTATCATTAAATTCTTTTGTTTCCGCACCTTCCATTGCACCTTTATGGAAGCGCCAGGCAGGATTCATCGAATAGACTTCCCGCCCGCTATTATCGAGGCGGAAAAAACCGGCTGTCGAAAACTCCGGCTGCCGGGCTGCCCACAGGGACAGGCTAAGCCAGACAAACAGGATACTGAATGTAATTTTCTTCATGATATGAATATTTATAATTTTTCATTAAGTGATATATTAATATAATGACGTACACATAAATGATGATTTACACCATTTTATTTTTATGCATCATTAGAACAGATCGTTTGTTCTTATTGTCGCCCGACAACGCCCCCGAAATCTCCAGTGAGGCCATTGAAGTAGTTCAATGAGGCCAAAATATTTTTTTGAACGTTTTGAAGCTGTACAAAGTGTTCAAATTATTTTGAGGGGACGTTTTGTAAGCCACAAAGTGTCCAATTCATTTTTTTGAAGGGTTTGATGTCGTACAAAGTGTCCAAATTATTTTTTTGGTCATTCCGTACGACTATTTCATCCACGCGCGGACTTTCTTCACCATCGGAATCTCGTAATAATACCACCAATCGCTATTGTTCGTTTTAGAAGCCAGATGATTGTGATGGTTCAGATCAGAGATGAAACCTTCAGGCTGCTCCATGAAGCGAGTTTCGGAATAGACCGATTCCAGGTTGGAGCGCATGACATCGAAATAACTACACACCTCTGCGACTTTCTCCAAAGCCGCTTCCCGGGCTGCATCGTCCTTTGCCGTGTCATAAGCGTTCAAGGCCAGGATGAGGCGCACCGGATAGTTTTGCAGGTTATTCGTCTGTTCATAGACTTGCAGCGTATAGCGATTGCGTAATGCCTCCGCCTCCGCCGTTCTGATACCCTGGACTATCTTCTCGTAACGTCCGGCTTCAATCTTTGCCTGTGCAATTTTATCTTTATACAGTTCGCTCCATGCCCCCGGTTTCGTCTTGTCCGGCAACTCCATCAATGTGAAAGCAGTCGTGCCCCACGCCGGATTGCGGCGTCCGGAAGTCACCAACGCGCCATCGAAGAAAAAGACCGCCTTCTCCAGTTCATCCAGAAAGGCCATCCGGTTATCCTCCGGGCGAAAACCATATTCCCGCTGTGCATGTGCTTTTTTAAACGCTTCGATATCCCGTGCCGACGGATTCCAACCGAATTCTCCTTGTGCAATGAACCCCCTCCATACCGTTTCCAGATGCGGCGAACCGTCATCCCAAGCAGTCGCCAATATTCCTTCCAGTTGATTGTCGGCAACCAACTGCTGAATCCTTTCACGTATTCCGAACGGGTATTCCGGCGCGGCATAAAAGGCGAGTCACCGGCAGAAGCAGCCGTCGCCCCCATCACCTTCAGCCCCTTATCATGATACCATTCCAAAAGGCGTCGATGGGCAGGCGTCGTCGCATCCTCATATTTCCAACGCATATACACGCATTCTTTCGGAAACAAACCGATCGCCTCATCCAGTTTGTCGGTGTTCCAGACCTTCACCACTTCCTCTTCGGATTTATGCTTAACGCAAGTTCCCATATACCGGCATATTTTAGCGGCATATCATCCCAAAATATAGGAATACGACCATGATCTACAGCAAACTGGCAGACATTCTTCAACCAGATCATCTGCAATTCGAAAGCAGTCTTGCCTGTAGCCTTGCAACGGTCGTCGATTCCGATCGCCGTGATCTCATCCCCACCGACATGCAGGTATTTTCCGTACGGCATGGCTTCAAGCGCATCCAGATAAAGATCGAACTGCACCTCGTATGTACGCGGATCGGACGGACAGAATTCCCAATCGCTGTCCGGATTCTCACGCAGTTCCCAATGATGTTTCAATATAAAACCGGCATGGCCGAGTCCTTGCACAAGTGGCAGATCTCGACATTCCGTTCCTTCGCATACCGGCAGAGCGCCTGCATCTCCTGCTTGCTGATCGCATTCGGAGCTGCGACTTCCGGACGGCGAGTAAAGCGCAGTTTATCTTCCAGTTCCCAGATAATCGCATTCACTTTATAACGTGCCAGCCTGTCGATCATCCGGTAATAATATTCCATCCGGTCCAGATGATGCTTCGTATCAAGATGGACGGCACGGTAGGCGATAGCCGGATAATCAGTTATCTTCATCTGCGGAATTTCCAGGTCAAAATCCCGGCTATCTTCCAACAACTGCTCCAACGTTTGGCAACCGTAAAACAGTCCGGCTTCCGTGCGGGCCGTGACTGTCACACCTTTATCATTCACCTCCAAAACATATCCTTCGGGCGAATCAGGCACGTTCGATTCGGAAAGTTGTAAGAACAATCCCTTTCCCACATGTCCTGCACGGGGAAGGACATCCGTCAACGCTCCCAATATAGGGACAAGTGTGTCTGATGCGGCCGATACAAATTTAAGATCGGTATACATAATTCCTTTTCCCGGAAGCAGTTCGACAGATTGAGGTTGGGGCAGGAGCTGAAACGCCTTGTCCAAGCCACGGGCACAGAGGCCATTTGTCATAAACAACAGACTTATGATTAATAGTTGTATTTTCATGATATACGTTATTTTTATCAAAGATACGGGACTCAAAAAGAAAGTCCTAATAAATAAAAGAAGAAAAGGGCCAGCCATAACATGTTTTACACCATTACAACCGACCCTTAGAATAATACCTATTAAAAAACGGTCAATCACCAACCTTCATTCGGGGGACATAACGGATTTGTCTCCAACTCCTTGGATGGTATAGGATAATAATAATAACGATTCGTATCCCCGACCTTACCAGTCATTAATTGTTTATACCGAACTTCATTACAAGTCTGCATACGCTTTTCCAACAATCCCCAACGGCGAAGATCGTAAAAACGTTCCCCTTCCACAAAGAACTCGATGGCACGCTGACGCTCCAAATCATTAAAGACAGCCTCATACGTCTGTGCTCCGCTATAGGGGTTCAAATTAGCCCGTTCACGAATCTGATTCAAATACCCGATTGCCATCGGCAAATCCTGCTTTCCACGCAAATAAGACTCAGCAAGCAGAAGAAGCACATCTGCATACCGTATCGCCCGTTCATTGATGCAAGACATAGGCGGATCAGCCTCCGATTCGGCCGTATTCCAATTCTGATATTTCAAAATCCAATATGTATTCCATCTGTCTTCTGCAAACTTCTCCCGAAAAGGCTTCAAATAATACATACATCCTTCATAATCCCAAGCAACCGATGAACGTGCACGATAATCAAAATTTCCATCTTTATCTTTTTCTTCCAAGAAATAATCCATTATTTGCGGGGTCGGATTTGCCTCATACCAACCGCTGGCTTCCGGTGCCGCATATTCTTTCGGACGTGTATTCGTTTGAGTCGAATTGATATTCTCTCCATCTCCCCAAATATCCGTTCCACCAACCGGCTCCATCAACAATTCGAAAATACTCTCTTCATTGTTTTCGTGTACATCATCAAAATTCCATGCAAAATCCTCCACCAAACGATACGTATAAGGTGATTTTGTCAAAGGTTCCAATATTTCAATTGCCTTATCAAAGTCTTCTTCATATACATATATTTTACCCAACACAGCATACGCTGCACCTTTTGTCGGTTTTCCGATAACATCATTCTTCACCGGCAACAAAGAAGCCGCAGTAAGCAAATCCTGTTCAGCCTGCGACCATATCTCGGCCTGAGAAGACTTTTCCAAAGGGAATGTAGAAGGAGACTGAGAAGCTGTCAGACGCAAAGGTGCATTTTTAAACTCTTTTCCTAATTGGAACAAATAGAACCCGCGAATAAACAAACACTCCGCCTTCACCTTATTGACGAAATCCTCTCCGAATTCTCCTTGCTTCTCTTCCAGCTTCTGCATGATTGAATTCGTTCTATACAATGCATTATAGATTGATAAAACATCCCTTGTGAAAGAGAATTACCATTTGTATTTGTAAAATAACAGGCTTGAAAGACATCGCTGATATCGTTCCTAAACTCCACTTCGTCCGCACGAGCAATACGCATCATTACACCACGAGTTCCATAATATCCCCCGTTTAGAGCATTTTTCAAAGGGGTATAGCATGAAGTCAAAGCCAATTCAAAGTCAGCTTCGGTCTGCCAGAAAGTATCTTCGGTCGCCTTGTTCGGATTCATCTGCTCCAACTGAGCGTCGCACGAAGTACACAAACCTGTAACAACCATTATACAAGATATAAAATATAGATATATTCGTTTCATACTGTTATTTTATTTAAAATGTGACATTCAAACCAAACATAAATGTACGATTAGAAGGATATATAAATTCATCGAAACCACGAGAATATACATCTGAAGAATTCACGTCCGGCGTATACCCCGAATAAGAGGAGATCGTAAAGAGATTCTCCGCATTGACATACACACGAGCTTTCTGAACAAAGCCATGAAACCAAACCGTAGGCAAGGTATAACCTACCTGAAGATTTCTCAAGCGGAAATAAGAACCGCTCTCCAAGTAACGGTCGGATTCGGAACGGGCATTCCTATTCGGGTCGGTCCAAATCAGCCGAGGAGAGGACGCATTTTGATTTTCAGGCGTCCAATAATCCAAAGTACTTGCCAAATAGTTCGTACCACGGGTCACATCCGTCAATTCCAATTTCGTCGCATTATAAATTTTATTACCAGTAACGCCTTGGAAACCAATCGAGAAATCAACATTCTTATACGTAATATTACCATTGATCGAATAGGTGAATTTCGGGAATGGGCTGCCACAATACACACGATCCTCATCATTAATCGTTCCGTCATTATTTGTATCCTTGAAACGAATATCGCCGGGTTCGGCACTCGGCTGAATCAGAACCCCATCTTTCTGATGAGCTTGCACCTCTTCCGTGCTATTAAAATAGCCGTCAGTAGGAATCAACCAAAAACCACCTATAGGATAACCGGCCAACGTTCTGCTCGTATAAGTTCCTCCATGAATCGTCCCACCGGTAATTACCTGCGATTCTGCCCCCATTTCCACCACTTCGTTTTTATTATAAGTTCCAAGGAAACTTACACCATAGGACAGATCCTTATTCAAAGACTCATTCCATCCCAAATTAAATTCAAATCCTTGATTACGGATCTTACCTGCATTACGAATCGGATCATTAGCACCTCCCGTAGAAATAGGAATAGGCACATTCAACAAAATATCTTTCGTATTCTTTACATACCAATCGGCAGTCAAAGTCAAACGATTACGCAGGGCCATAAAGTCAATACCGACATTCGTCATCGCCGTTTCTTCCCATTTGATATCCGGATTGGCAAACGTTTTTGGGAAAGCACCTTGTATCAGTCCGCTCTTTCCATCCGGATAATTAATGCCGGTCGTAACAACAGACACATATTGATAGTTATCAATTTCCTGATTACCTAGCACCCCATATCCGCCTCTCAACTTCAACTGATCCAACCAAGATACGCTATTCTTTACAAAATCCTCTTCTGCAATATTCCAACCAACAGATACCGATGGGAAATTACCATACCGATAATTGGAACCGAACTTAGAAGAACCATCACGGCGAATGGTCGCAGTCAACAAATAGCGATTCTTATAAGAATAGAAAGCACGTCCTAAAATGGAAGTCAACACGCTGCGGCTTGAATTACCACTTACGGCCAATCCTTGAGATGCGGCATCTATTTCAGTAATTCCAGTCGGCATTCCTTGCCCGGAACCTTGCATATAACGATACCGGGAATCTTGATATGTATATCCGACAAGAGCCGACACCTTATGGTCTCCGAACGTACGATCAAAAGTCAGCAAGTTTTCGACCAAAATATTACGTGTACGGGTCTGCTGTTCCGTCACCGCTGTTATATCATGTTTTGCCAGCCCGAAATCAAACAGACCTTCATAACTATTATAGCGATAAAATTGGAAATCCGGAGTCAGGTTTAACTTATATTTCAGACCTTTCATTAATTCTACGGAGACATAAGCATTTGCAAATATTTTTACATTATCACTATATCTCTTCATTAAATTATCGTCCACCATACCTAACGGATGAGTCAAATTCACAACGTCTCCGTACAAGCCACCATATCCACCTGTCCGGTTTTCATCATATTGTTCCCATGTCGAATAGCCTGCAACGTATGTCCGACCATTCCCCCTCTAATGACCGAATATAAAGGATTGCTTTGATCATAAGTCAACACGACATTTGTCCCAGCCTGGAAAATACCCTTCTTGAAATCCTGTTTGCTCTGCAACGTGTAACGCTGGTAGTTCGTGCCTTTCATCACGCCGTCCTGATTCGTATACCCCACACTATTATAGTAGGTGGAATATTTACCTCCTCCCTTCACAGAAAGCGCATAGTTTTGCATCAATGCCGGACCAAACATCAAGTCCTGCCAGTCATTATCCGGTTTTGAAGCCAAATCCTGTGCCATTTCGAGCGGACTCAATCCGGCAGCCCTTCTGGAAACGGTCGTCACTTCCGCCCAGCCGGCAGCATCCAATAAATCCAGATATTTGGAAGGCGAACTGACGCCGACATTGGCCGATAGATCGATAATCGGTTTCCCTTCCGTATTGCTTCCCTCTTTTGTCGTTACTATAACGACGCCGTTAGCTGCACGTGAACCATAAATCGCAGCCGAAGAAGCATCTTTCAACACATCGATACTGGCAATATCGTTCGGATTGATATGATCGATTCCACTCATATACATACCGTCCACGATATACAAAGGAGAAGAATTGTTCAACGTTCCGATACCACGGACCATGACACGGTACTACCGCCCGGCGCACCACCCTGCGAAACGATATCCACACCGGCAATCTTACCTTGCAAGGCCTGCCCGATAGTAGTGTTGCTCTGTGTATTCAAATCATCTGTGCTCACGTTAGCTACAGAACCGGTCAAGTCCGCCTTTTTCTGCGTACCGTAACCGATCACGACAACTTCATCCAGCGTTTTCGTATCTTCCAATAATACGACATTGATTGTTTTTTGGTTACCGACAACGATCTCCTTTGACAGATAACCAATATAAGAAATATTCAAAACCGAATTAGGATCGGCCTCGATAGAGAAATTACCATCTATATCGGTAACCGTACCATTTGTAGTACCTTTCACCACCACGTTCGCTCCAATGATCGCTTCGCCGTTGTTATCGACAATCCGACCGGTTAAGACATGTGTCTGCTGTTGAGCGGCAGCGATCGCATCTCGGCTTTTCGAAGACAAAATAATATGAGTTCCTTCCATTTCATATTCGATACCCGCATTCTTGAACAGGTTATCCAATACCTCTGAAACAGGTTTCGTTTTCGCCTTTACCGAACTTTCCGGTTAACATCTACCTGGTTATTATAGATAAACAAATAATCTGTCTGACTTTCAATCTCATTTAGAATTTCCTCTAACTGAGAATTGTTCTTGTTAATATTAACCCGGGCATTCTGCGAATGTGAATCTTCAGCATACGAACAGAATACGCAGGCTCCCAAAAGGAATGTGGATATTCGCATAGTTCTCAAGATTTTTTTACCTGACGGAGTTTTCGGATAATATCCCCCCGACAAAAAGTTTTTTTTCATACCTTTGTAACTGATTTGAAGTTAATACAATGAATTAAAATTGTGTTGATTGGAATGCCGGTAAATGCCCCCCAGCGCTTGCCGGCATTTTTCTGTTATTGACTGCCTGTTTTCATGTTTCCTTTTTATTTTATAAGGTTAATACTAATTATTGTGTTTTTTATTTCTGTTCTTCTATTACTTGTGTTCACCTAATATAAATAATCTGATTTTCATCGTCCCGTTCATACTTGAAACGGATATCCCTCTGCAATACCCTCAACGCATAGTCGATACCGTCTGCTTGCCTGAACTTTCCCGTGAAATAGTATTTCAATACATTCTTATTCTCAACAACTATGCTGACTCCGAAATATTTCTCCAGATCACTCATGATCGAGAGGAACGATTCGTTCCGAAAACATATCAGTCCTTCTTTCCAACGATAGGGATTGTAATCGTCAACCGGAATGACTTTCAGCCTGCCGTCCTTTTGCAGGCAAGCTTTGCTGTCCGGTTTCAACATCAAAGTATCCCCCAGACCGATACGGGAGGCAACTCGCACACTTCCTTCCATCAACGTAACCTCAAAATCGTCTTTATCGGAATAGCCTTCCACATTAAATTTTGTTCCCAGCACTTCCATATTACATTTGCCCGTTTCCACGATAAAAGGCCTTTTCTTATCTTTGGCCACATCGAAATAGGCTTCTCCGTCTACCGCTACCTGGCGTACGGACTTGTCGAACACAGCCGGGTAAACGATCTTCGTCCGAGCATTCAGCCAGACATTCGTCCCGTCCGACAGCGTGATGTTCACCCGTTGTCCGGTAGGAACATAAATGGATTGCATCGGCACAACTCCATTTTTATTTGAAACAAATTGATATAATAAGCTAAGCCCCAATGTCACAGCGACAGCTGCCGCAATCTTGATTAACTCAGTTCCGAGAGAACTCAAGCTCCATGACTTGTGTCGCATCTTTTCTTCGATCGTTTTTTCATCGCCAAGAAGCAACATCGAGTCGAATATCTTTCTCTCTTTCAAGAATTCTCGTCTGTTTTCCGGGGAATGTTCCATCCATTGCCGGATCCGGACTTCTTCTTCATAAGAAGCGGCTCCTTCAAAGAACTTATATAACGTTTCCCTGTCCATTTTTCATCTTTTTACTTATGCTTACATAATACTAACAGTTCACAAGCCTATATCCCCAGTTGAAAATGGAAAAAAATTTCATTTTTATATTTTTTCTTCCGATATCGAATACCATAGTTCTCTTGGAACTACGTTCTTTTTCAAGAAATATCCGTTCCAACCAGAACCCCTGTTTGTCATCATTCACAGTCTTGGAAACCTGCAATAATAGCTCCTTCCAAGAAGGATCGGGAATATTTTAAAATACTCTCCTGAAAGATTCCGAAGCTCTGAACGAAGTTGTAGTGTAACCGCACCAAAATCATAAGGGACAATCAATCCTTGTCTTTAGTACGGGTATTTCTATATAAAGTTTTTTGAGCAAAACAACTATCATACTATCATAATCAAATTTATATAATTGTAAAACAACATGTTACTCCATGATAGTTCCTGTTTTTAACTATCATTTATCTATCATAACTATGTAAGCGTCTCGTAAGCGTCTCCGCGATGCTACCTTTGTTCTTCAAACAAGAGTATTTAGCTTTGTCATCAAAAAAAGATGAAGCAGAAACTCGTTTCCCCCGTACAGTAGAAGCCTACAAGCACATTGCATGAAGATCGCCCTCATTATGACAGTTTTCAACCTTTTGCCGTAAGCAAGGGGTAAGTTATAAAGGAGTGATGTCAATGGATGCATCGTCATAATCGAAGCGTAGGAAGTTTACGTTTGGAAGTATTATTGGAA
>ENA-OQCE01001068-OQCE01001068.1-human-gut-metagenome-genome-assembly--contig:-NODE-1068-length-12037-cov-1.530730_pt1 | contig 12037 bp, 18 predicted proteins | sample MGYA00242495_ERZ504572 | MGnify/ENA primary metagenome ERZ504572 (study PRJEB26092, sample SAMD00036228) | human gut metagenome | host: Homo sapiens | study: EMG produced TPA metagenomics assembly of...
TGTGATTCATTCCGTTTTCAATGGTGGTGGGAAGATAGTTATAGTAGAAACCTTGTATTAGATTATGGCAGATATGGTGGCATTTCTTATATGGATGATGTCAGAGTCAGTGGTAATCAGCTATGGGGTACATTCTTCTTTTCGGATGATTCTCCGGGTTTTAATTTCACATTATATATGGAATAAAAAAATAGGATTATTTGTATGTTCCTATACTCATTGTATAGGGAACATTTTTTATAAGAAATCTTCTACTTATTCTTCAAGACCAGCTTCTTGAACTCTCCCGGATAAGGTGTTTCAAACCGCATCAGTCTCCCGTGACGGGATGATAGAAACAGAGTTTGAAAGCATGCAGAGCCAAGCGTCCGATAGGATTTACGTCTTCCAGTCCATAGCGTCCGTCGCCGATAATGGGATGCCCCAAATCCTGCATGTGTACACGTATCTGGTTTTTTCGTCCCGTTTCCAGGTTCAGTTCAACGAGAGAGTATCCATTGGCTCGTTTGATGGTACGGTAATGCGTAATGGATTCTTGTCCCCCGTCATCTGTCGGACTTGAATATACATACAACTTGCGGTCCGTCAACCAAGAAACCACGGTTCCTGCATCTTTTTCCATCTCGCCGACCACTACGGCTACGTATCGCCGGTCTGTTACAATGTCATGCCAGTTATCGCGTAGTGTACGTTGGGTCTTCTCGTCTTTGGCAAACATCATCAAGCCGGAGGTGTCACGGTCCAGGCGGTGCACGATGTGTACACGGTGCTGCTTGCCCGAGCGTTGCACGTATTCATTCAAGATGGTATAGGCGGTACGTTCCTTTTGCCGGTCAGTGTTGACGGACAGCAAACCCTGCATCTTCTCTATCACGATGATATAGGCATCTTCGTATACAATCTTCATCAGTTTATGGTTGAACTCTTTACGTCCCTTCTCACGGCTGATTTGTACTTTCATACCCGGTTTCAGGGGAAAATTGTATTGTGTAGTGATAACGCTGTCCACATATATAATGCGTTTGCTCAGCAATGATTTCAGCTTGGTGCGGCTGGCATCCGGCATTTTAGCTGCCAGAAACTCCATGAGCTCCATCGGTTCCTTCACCATGTAGTCCGTATATTGTGCACGGGCCCTTGCTGTAATTTTTTCTTTTGCCACGACTGGTTTTTATTTACGATTAGACAATTTACAATTTAGGATTGAAAACGACTTGGACTTTCAATTTTTTAATTCCAATAATACTACGTTTTCCACATGGTGGGTGTGCGGGAACATATCTACCGGTTGAACGGCCTTTACTTTATATTTCGCATCGAGCAGTTGCAGGTCGCGCGCCTGCGTAGCCGGATTACAACTGACATATACGATGCGTTTGGGCTCGGCAAACAGAATGACATCCACTACATCCTGGTGCATTCCGGCACGGGGAGGGTCGGTGATGATGACATCGGGACGGCCGTATTGGCTGATGAAGTCTTGTGTCAGCATGTCTTTCATGTCTCCGGCAAAGAACAATGTATTTTTGATTCCGTTAATCTCGGCATTGACCTTGGCGTCTTCAATGGCTTCGGGCACATATTCTATGCCGATTACCTGGCGTGCTTGCTTGGATACGAAATTGGCAATGGTGCCCGTGCCGGTATAAAGGTCATAAACAAGCTCGTTACCGGTTAGTCCGGCAAAGTTGCGCGCTACTTTGTAGAGGTTGTAGGCTTGCTTGGAGTTGGTCTGATAGAAAGATTTGGGACCTACCTTGAAGCGCAGTCCCTCCATTTCCTCGAAGATGTGGTCTTTCCCTTTGAAGGTGTGTACCTCGAGGTCGGTGATGGTATCGTTGCACTTATTATTAATAATGTATAGCAGGGAAGTGATTTCGGGGAATGTATCTGCTATGTATTGCAGCATTTGCTTGAACAGAGCCATTTCCTCCTCTTTCTCTATCTTGCAGATGAGGATTACCATCAGTTCGCCGGTGGTAGAGGTACGCACAATCATATTGCGTAGCATTCCTTCGTGCGTGCGCAGGTTGATAAAGGAATAGTTGTGCTGGTAGGCATAGTCGCGTACTGCATTGCGGATGCGGTTGGATATATCGTCCTGCAGCCAGCACTTCTCTATGGCAAGCACTTTATCGAAAGCATTGGGAATATGGAAGCCTACGGCATTCATCTGTTCGTACACTACATTCTGCTGAATCTCTTCTGTCGTCAGCCAACGTTTGTTGGAAAAAGTGTACTCCAGTTTATTCCGGTAGAACTGAGTTTTTTCTGAACCTAATATCGGAGAAATTTCCGGTAATTCTATTTTGCCGATGCGGGTGAGGTTGTCCGTTACTTGTTTTTGCTTATACTTGATTTGCTCGGAATAGGGGAGAACCTGCCATTTACAACCGCCGCATACACCATAATGTTGGCAGAATGGAACTGCCCGTACTGCCGAATATTCATGGAATTTCACAGCTTCGGCTTCAGCATAATGATGCTTTTTTCTCTTAATTTGCAGGTCAACTACATCGCCGGGGACGACATATGGTACGAAAATCACCAAATCATTGACTTTTGCGATGGCTTTTCCTTCGGCAGCCACATCCGTAATTGTCACCTTCTCCAGTAGGGGAAGTTCTTTTCTCTTTCTTGCCACTTTTACACCAATCTAATAAATTCTTCGGCAAAAATAGACATTTTTTCGGGATTTCTCTCTATGAAATGAAATATTAAAGATTGCAATGTCGAAATTGCATTTTAGCATAAAGTTTTTTCTGAAAAAGTTTTTCTAGTCTGCGAAATATACTTAGATTTGCGAACAGAAAAGAGAAAATCACTATCAAAAACTTTAAATTTATATTATGGACAAAAAAAGAGTTTATACCTTTGGTAACGGTCAGGCAGAAGGAAAGGCCGATATGAGAAACCTTTTGGGTGGGAAAGGTGCCAACCTTGCAGAAATGAACCTTATAGGAGTTCCGGTTCCTCCGGGCTTTACAATAACGACAGAAGTTTGTACGGAATATTATGAAATGGGGCAGGATAAAGTCGTTGCTCTGTTGAAGAACGAAGTTGAACAAGCCATCGCTCATGTGGAAACACTGATGCGTTCCAAATTCGGTGATGTGGAGAATCCGTTGCTGGTTTCCGTTCGTTCGGGTGCACGCGCTTCCATGCCGGGCATGATGGACACTATCCTGAATCTTGGCTTGAATGACGAAGTGGTGGAAGGCTTGACGCGCAAGACGGGCAATGCACGCTTTGCATGGGACTCTTACCGTCGTTTCGTGCAGATGTATGGCGACGTGGTGCTGGGTATGAAGCCGGTGAACAAGGAAGATGTAGACCCGTTCGAGGCTATTATAGAAGATGTGAAACATGCTAAAGGCGTGAAGCTGGACAACGAGCTTGAGGTGGAAGACCTTAAGGAACTCGTGAAGAAGTTCAAGGCTGCCGTAAAAGAACAAACAGGGAAAGACTTCCCGACTTGTGCTTACGAGCAGTTGTGGGGTGCCGTTTGTGCCGTATTCAACTCTTGGATGAACGAACGCGCATCTTGTATCGTAAGATGGAAGGAATTCCTGACGAATGGGGTACTGCCGTAAGCGTTCAGGCTATGGTATTCGGTAATATGGCGAGAGCTCTGCCACGGGTGTTTGCTTTAGCCGAGATGCTGCTACCGGTGAAGACCTTTTCAACGGTGAGTATTTGATTAATGCACAAGGCGAAGACGTGGTTGCCGGTATCCGTACTCCGCAACAGATTACAAAAATCGGTTCTCAACGTTGGCTGAATTGGCCGGTGTAAGCGAAGAAGAACGTGTCAGCAAATATCCTTCCATGGAGGAGGCTATGCCGGAAATCTATAAGGAGTTGGATGCTTTGCAGACGAAGCTCGAAAATCACTACCGTGATATGCAGGATATGGAGTTCACTGTACAAGAGGGTAAACTCTGGTTCCTCCAGACCCGTAACGGTAAGCGTACCGGAGCCGCTATGGTGAAGATTGCCATGGATTTGCTCCATCAAGGTATGATTGACGAAAAGACTGCATTGATGCGTTGTGAGCCCAATAAGTTGGACGAACTGCTCCACCCGGTATTTGACAAGACAGCTCTGAAGCAAGCCAAGGTATTGACCCGTGGTCTTCCCGCTTCTCCGGGTGCCGCTACGGGACAAATCGTATTCTTTGCCGATGATGCTGCCGAATGGCATGCTGCCGGCAAGCGTGTGGTGATGGTACGTATTGAGACTTCTCCGGAAGATTTGGCAGGTATGACAGTTGCCGAAGGTATCCTGACTGCCCGCGGCGGTATGACTTCTCATGCGGCAGTGGTTGCTCGTGGTATGGGTAAGTGCTGTGTATCCGGTGCCGGTGCCTTGAACATAGACTACAAGGCGCGTACAGTGGAAGTGGATGGTGTACTGTTGAAAGAAGGTGACTATATCTCCTTGAACGGAAGCACTGGTGAAGTATATAAAGACAAGGTGGAAACAAAAGCGGCTGAGCTGTCCGGTGACTTTGCGGAACTGATGGATTTGGCAGACAAATATACGAAGCTGCAGGTTCGTACCAATGCGGATACTCCTCATGATGCAGAAGTGGCACGCAATTTTGGTGCGGTGGGTATCGGCCTTTGCCGTACGGAGCACATGTTCTTCGAAGGCGAGAAGATTAAAGCCATGCGCGAGATGATTCTGGCAGAAAACGCCGAAGGACGTCGCAAGGCTTTGGCTAAGATTCTACCTTACCAGCAAGCTGACTTCAAGGGTATCTTCAAGGCAATGGCTGGTTGTCCGGTGACTGTACGTCTGCTCGACCCTCCTTTGCATGAGTTTGTTCCCCATGACCTGAAGGGACAGCAGGAAATGGCAGATACGATGGGTGTAAGCTCCAGTATATCCAGCAACGTGTTGAGGCGCTTTGTGAGCATAATCCGATGTTGGGTCATCGTGGTTGCCGTTTGGGAAATACATATCCTGAAATTACGCAGATGCAGACGCGTGCTATCCTGGGCGCTGCTTTGGAATTGAAGAAGGAAGGCGTTGAAACCCATCCTGAAATCATGGTGCCTCTGACCGGCATCTTGTATGAGTTCAAGCAGCAGGAAGAAGTGATTCGTGCTGAGGCTGCCCAGTTGTTTGAAGAAGTGGGTGACAGCATCGACTTCAAAGTAGGTACAATGATTGAGATTCCGCGTGCCGCCTTGACTGCGACCGCATTGCTTCCTCTGCCGAGTTCTTCTCATTTGGTACGAACGACTTGACTCAGATGACATTTGGTTATTCACGCGACGATATCGCTTCCTTCCTCCCGATTTATCTGGAGAAGAAGATTCTGAAAGTAGACCCGTTCCAGGTACTCGACCAGAATGGTGTAGGACAGTTGGTGCGTATGGCTACTGAAAAGGGACGTGCTATCCGTCCGGACTTGAAGTGCGGTATTTGCGGCGAGCATGGAGGTGAACCTTCTTCTGTGAAGTTCTGCCATAGAGTCGGCTTGAATTATGTCAGCTGTTCTCCGTTCCGTGTGCCCATTGCACGTCTGGCTGCGGCACAGGCGGCTGTTGAGGAATAATTCCAAATTGGCTTAATTAAAATAATAGGCTGTAACTCATTGAAATACATGAGTTACAGCCTATGTTGTTCTTATACGGTTCGTACACTTGACAATGGAAACCGCGCCAAATGTACGTACTCGCTTACTCACTGCTTACACTAAAACTGATGTTGCTTACACCTGCTTACACCATCAAAAAAGCCTATGGCAGCGTAAAATTAAAAGCTTATGACAACTACATTAAAAGCAATCGTAAGGAAGCTGAGAACAGACGGCCTTTATGCAGTGTACACTCGCATCGTACACAACAGAAAACCGGGTTACATCAAGACCAACAAGATTGTTGATGCGAATTATATCTCTAAAGAGAATGAACCGACCGACCCTGTCGTTAATGAGTATTGCTCAATGCTCGTTCGACAATATACAGACCGACTGAACAGAACCAACACTGCCCATAGCACAGAACGTTAGAACTCTTTAAATGTTAATTTTCAGTGCTTTCAACTCATGGTTTTGGGAGATTTTGTTTCGTGAGAATGCGCTATATTCATTACGATTGGAGATGAATGTTTATTATTACATTTGTGAGCGAATGGGCTAAAAAACTCGCCTTTGGTCTTGTGGGGTTCCACTTGACCAAGGCGAGTTACTTATGCTATTAAAGTTCATCTTCTGCCTGGATGCGCTGTTTCCAAAGTTTTAATTCATTACGCAATTGCAATTTCTAATCTCTTTCAAAGGTTTGTTTGGAAACTCATGAATGATAAGATTATGAAGAAAGAGAAATACGGATATGAAATATTTGCTCACCAACAATCAGTAGCCGATGGATGTAAAATGCTTATTGCTGGAATGCCAAAAAATGTGCCAACTTCCCATTTCAAGTTATCAAAGACTTGAACAGATTGGATAGCATCTGACTCAGACTCATCCATATTCTTTCTGAGCGTATCAAAAGCATTTGTTTCCATGAAAACAATCCTTTTTGGTTTGAGTATGTTTATTAGCTCTATAGTGCTTTTAATACCTTCAGCCAACAGCTCTTTCTTCAAGTTACTTACACCTTTAGATGACTCAAACGGAGAAAGATTTGTCCATACCACCTTCTTGTCATCATCAATCTGGCTGTCCGGGTATTTGGAACCATACCCAAGGAACAATCGTCCGTTGGCAAGAAAACGGGAATCTTTCAATTCCTTGTCGAACCGCTTGCTCCACCATTCTTTGTTTCCCTCCAAGTAACCATCAACTGTATGGGTAGAGGTACATTTCCCGTTTCCTTTGGGATTTATTCCTACTACCATCAGTTCAATGTCAGTTTCAATTACGTTGAGAGGTGATTGGGTATAATACGGAGTGTTATACTTCTGTGAGAGTTCATTAAATTTCGGTATCCACAGTTCACTCCATTCTTTCAGTAATTCTTGTTTGGTCTTTTCCATTGTATCAAGTTTTTAATCGGTTTCGTACATTTTCCATAAGTCTTTTGTCCACTTGTGCATTGGGCGGTGGCATAAGTGCCAAGCAACCACCGATTCAGCGTTCCGTTCTTCAAACTCTCCGGATTGGCAATGTAATAGCGAAAGCTATCCTTCCAGTTGCATTCAATCAGCACTCCTAACGACATAAGGATGTTGCCTTTCCACCGGTCAAAGGTCTGTCTGGGGATTGGTTTGCCATTACTGGATCTTCATTGAGGAGCCATTTCTCGTTGAGCTCCTTCAAAGAAAGTCCCTTCTCTCCAGCGTGGGAAAGCGTATTGACCACCCAAATGTATTTTTCCAGGAAAGTCATCTTCCTTCTGTTTTACGCAGTCCACTTCCGTATTTCGCTTCAAACTCAGTAACCAGTTTCTGGAAGTTCTCGGGCAGATAGGTCATCGCTTTTTCACACATGTTCGCAGGCACCCCATAAAGAGCTTCAGCAATGGAACCGGTGATGCAGCCGATGGTATCGGAATCGCCACCGATACTGATGGCATTACGGACAGCATCTTCAAAATCCGTAGCCTGCAGCGCACATTGAATGGCTTGCGGAACGCTGTCCTGACAGATGCCGCCATTGCCTTCCCCATCAACTCCATTCCAGGAATAACGTTTTTGCAGTTCGGCAATGGTGAGCGGGAAACGATAGCCGAATTCCTGCTCCATACATTGCTGAATCTCATCTTTCGATGCTCCTTACGGGCCAGGAAGATACACATGGCTGTAGCCTGTGCACCTTGATGCCCTCCGGATGGTTATGCGTTCCTTCCGCTGAAACCTTGGCGGCATTCATGGTGTCATTTTTCGTATCGAATGCCCAACCCACCGGACCTACACGCATGGCCGATCCGTTGCCGCAGCTGTTGTATGCCGGAGCATATCCGGTTCTTGTCTTCTGGATGACCCAATTCTGGAAACAGTTTCCATAATCCTCCCATCGGAGAGGGATAAGCTTCCGCATACCGGACATAGTAATCCGCCACCAGTGAAAGGCGTCCGGCCAGAATCGCATCCGCTGTAGCCAACGTCAGGATGCTGTCGTCTGTGTATTCCACGTAGCGACCGAAGAACTCAAAGTCCTTGGTTCGTATGTTACTGAACTCGTAGATACTGCCTACGATGTCCCCAATGATACTTCCAATCATATTCTTCCTGTTTTAGTGATTCTACTTACTCAAAGCTGTTGCCACCAGTAATGTCCGTAAATATACTCATTTTGTATCTCATACAGAGCCAACCGATGGACTTTAATGCAAAGTTACCACGATACTCCCTCAAAAAGTGAGACACTCTCTATGTTTTAGGTCATAAGTACCATGATATTTGCTGTTGATACTTTTATACGGCCGCATTTCCATACGCTTCCACACTTCTTTTTCACTTCTGTTCTGAGTCCATACGCAGTAATGCCCTTTTGCCCTTGAAGTCATTGTCTATAGAACATTGAAGTATGTATAGCCTTTGCAACCTTGGAATATGGGACGGATGAACCATTAGTTCAAGGCAATAGCCCAGCTTGGCAACAAGTGATTTCTATACAGACGTATGCCGTTCCAAAGATGCAGAAAACTACGGATAAAGAAATTTGGAACACTTGATAATCAGGCTAATATTACCGAATATTTTTCCCAAGAATGATGTTGTGAATTTTTGCGTTTCGCCGTTTTTTGTGCTTCTTTGAGGTCTCTAAAGCTACCGGGAAGACATCGAACTGCGTTGTAGGATTTGTCAAGCAAGTTGTACTCTTGTCATTACAAAACGGAGTTTTGTCCTCACAAGAGTCACTTGCCGATTACTGCCGCAACGGAGCGATAAATCGCTGTTTCGCTATGCGAAATAGGTGTCCAGAGAACCCAGCTAACAAGTAATCAAAGGAAGTATGAAACAGAAACCAAGTATTCCAGTTACGGCTTATCCCGAGGAAGCCCAACTGTTGAAGGAAAAATCAGGCTCATTCCACTCTGTGAGCCACTATATCCTGTCTGCAGTGCAGGAATTTTTCAATGTGGATGTGAAGGAACGCATCGAGTTGATCCGAGAACTCGGAGAATTTTACCGAAAGAATCAGAACGAACTGTCCTGGGCAGGCGGAAACCTAAATCAGGTGGTCAAACGAGCCAATGAGCTGGCGGTAGCTGGTTACTCGCACCCAGCTATAGCCAAGAGATTGTGCTTCCAACCATTCGGGAAACACAGGAAACGATGAACCGCATCAAACGGGATTTGGAATTGATTACACTCAAGTGATATAAAAACAAAACACTGAAGTAATGTTTGTGCGGTATATACTTTAACCGTTGAACCCAACTAATCCGAATATTCAGATGATTGCAACCATTTTACCCGGAAGTTCGAACTTCCATGCCGTAGATTATAATGAACGGAAGGTGGCGAAAGGTGTAGCCCGGTTACTGGAGATAAAAAACTTCGGAGCACTCGGTGAAGTGCGCAAGCCAACCCCTGAAGAGCTGGCTCAGTTTCTCATGGAATATTCCTCCATGAATCCCAGAATCCAGAAAGCCCAGTTCCATGCAGCCATCTCCTGCAAGGGCTACGAGATGTCAGAAGCCCAGTTGCTTGATTTCGCGCACCAGTATCTTCAAGAAATGGCTATGCCGAACCCGGACAACCCTGGCTCATTTATTCCCACAACGATACAGACAATGCACACCTACACATTGTTACTTCGAGAGTGGCGCCCAACGGTCGCAAGATACAGCATAACCATGAATGCAGACGCTCATTGACAAGATACTCGGTATGGACCGGCAGCAGAAAACAGACAAGGACATCGAGGCCGTCAAACAGTACAGCTTTTCTTCCTTCACCCAGTTCAAGGCCGTGATAGGAACCATGGGCTATGAAGTCTTTCAGAAAGACGGGAACGTCTTCGTCAAGCAAGGAGGCAGAATCCAAAAGAAAATTCCTCTGGCAGAGATTGAAGCCCTGTTCAAGAAAGGCTATCAGGATAAGGCACGCAATCGCCAGTTGAGAGCCTACCTGAAGAAATACCGGGATGTATGCGCCAACAAGGAAGAACTGCAGAAGGAAATAAAGAAGAACTTCGGAGTGGATGTGGTTTTCTTCGGCAAGAAAGACAAGCCCTACGGCTATATGCTGATAGACCATGCCAACAAGACCGTCATTCATGGTGCCCGGGTCCTTGCCGTAGAAGAACTGCTCGACTTTGCTACCCCGAACAACGCTTTGACCGGATAGAAGCATTCATAGACCAGTTGCTGACCCTCAATCCTAAGGCCACGCAGGGAGAAATCTTCCAGAAATTCAAGAAACAGCATGCCTATATAAAGAAAGGTGTCATCTACTACGATGGCCAGAGCAGACCCTTGCCGCCTTTCATGGCCAAGGCCATAGACCGTAATAATCGCATCAGTTTCATTGAGAAATTCCGCCTGCAGAACGAAGCCGAAGTGGAAATGCTGTGCAAGGCATTCAAGGTGGACCGTCCGGACCTGGTGGACATTTCTACAGAACGTCCTCCCAAGTATGCTGATGCTGTGGACAAATTGCGTGATATATTCCAGAATCCCGAAGTGAAGTCCCCCCCGCAGCGCTATGTATCAAGAAGGTTTTGATGTGGAACGGGTGAAGAAGAAGCCCAAGAAGAATACACTCAATCCAATCAAAAGTTTACAGCGGAAGTCCCATCAAGGATTGGGTAAACTCCGGAAAGAAGGAGTCGGCAGTCACAGTGCTAACCGCGAATGGGAAGTTGGCAAGAAAACGAACTACGACGAGGTGGACGACGGACGCTCGTTGAAGATTTAGTATTGATGTTTAATGATTTAAGTTACAACAGAAAGTCAAATGGGGACTTTTAGTTGTAACTTTTTGGGCTAATTTTTCTCAGATTCCCTTGTTCCGAAATCCATTCACCCCCCGGTTTTAGCAACCGAAAGCACATTGATGTTGTACATTTAGGTTTTCCCTGTTCCAGCATTTACTTTTGCTTGCGAATTTAATAAACGGAAAACAACATGATACAGACCCCGGTCATAGTCACCTTTGCCAACTACTTAGTGGCAAAAGGCGTCCGGGTGGTTATCATCGACTGCGACTTCCAACACTTGATCATGAAATGCCGCAAGGCAGACATCAAGAAGTATGAGAGGAACAACTACCCTATGAAGTCTGGTCATACGAACCCAACAACAAAGTGGATAGGACCTCGCTGGTGGAGAAACTGCACAATGACCCAGAGATAGATGTGGTACTCATCGACTCACCTGAGGAGGATGTAGACATATCGGACGAAGCACAGTCCTTCCGACCTCATAAGGTGAGCAGAGGAACCGAAGAAGGAAGAGGAAAAGAAAGAGGAATCCGAAGCACAATCGGATGCCGATGCTTCACAGGAAGGGAAAGAAGAATCCGACGATGAAAAGGAGCAATCAGACAACTCAGAAGAAACATCCAATGAAACTGAATTGGACACCGAACAGGACGAAACTTCTTCTCAATCTTCGGATGATGAAACGACCGAGGAACCTGCTAAAGAAGCAGAGTCTGAAAAACCTTCTGATGAACAAGCATCCGAAGAAAGCAACGATGATGCCTATGATGAAGAACACTCTGAAAGTAACGACCACCCCTTCTGCTCACCGAGCTACCGCGAAGCCATCATGACGGACGGCATCCTGGTGGATGACATCTTCAAAGTCATCGACCAGTTGGCTGAAACCGGTGAATGTGACCTGGGCACCATAATCTATCACTGCGAAAGCATGCGATATGGAGGATGTAAATTAAACTGTGTCAGCAAAGAAAAGAAATAAAATATTAACTTTGCTAACACTGTTTTTTGTATGAAAGAAGAATTTGATTTTGAGAGTATCAAGAACAAGGCAATTGAACAGCTGAAAGCAGGTAAGCCTTTGTTAGGTAAAGACGGTGCTTTTGCCCTTTATTGGAAAACATTCTGAATGCAGCTCTGGAGGGTGAGATGGATGCATATCTTACAGAAGAAGAACGTCAGATGGGTA
>ENA-OQCE01001070-OQCE01001070.1-human-gut-metagenome-genome-assembly--contig:-NODE-1070-length-12027-cov-1.610168_pt1 | contig 12027 bp, 15 predicted proteins | sample MGYA00242495_ERZ504572 | MGnify/ENA primary metagenome ERZ504572 (study PRJEB26092, sample SAMD00036228) | human gut metagenome | host: Homo sapiens | study: EMG produced TPA metagenomics assembly of...
CGGGCAATGGCTACACGCTGCTGCTGACGCCGGAAAGCTGTTGCGGAAAGTGCTTGGCACGGTGCTGATGTTCATCCGTTTCAGGATATCATCTACCATGCGCTTGCGTTCACCCGCTTTCACGCCCAAATAGGTAAGAGGCAGTTCTACATTTTCGTAAACGTTCAGCTCATCTATCAGGTTGAAGCTCTGGAACACGAATCCCAGCTTGCCTTTGCGCACGCGGGTACGTTCTTTCTCTTTCAGGTCCGCCACTTCCTGCCCAAGCAACTTATAACTGCCTTCCGTAGGATTGTCCAGCAGACCGAGTATATTCAATAAGGTAGACTTGCCGCAACCGGACGGCCCATGATGGCTACAAATTCCCCTTCTTTCACTTCGAGGTTTACATGGTTCAATGCTACCGTCTCCACTTCCGAGGTACGGAATACTTTACTGATGTCGTTTATCTTAATCATATTGTTTTGTTTTTCTATGTTATACGCTTCTTATTCACTCTTGATACTGTTCACAGGGTTCTCGTTGCTATCCGCCAGGACTTCCAAAGGACGCAGCCTACGATTACCGCCAGATTGGCGATTACCACCAGCAGATATACAACCCAACCGAGAGGAACCTGCTCGGCAAACTGCTCCATCCAGATACCGTTGATGTACCACGATGCAAGGGTTCCGAGAACAACTGCCGGCAATGCTACGACAAGCACGTCTTTGGAAAGCAATTCCAGGATAGAGGACGCTTCCGCACCGTTGACCTTGCGGATGGCAATCTCCTTGCCGCGACGGCGTACTTCATCGGCAGTATATCCTATCAGCCCATCAGCATGACGAAGAACATCGTTACGGCCGCCATAAGTGTGGCATTGCGGAACACGCGGACACTGTTGTAGGAATCGGTAATCTGCTTTTCATAGCTGACGAAGTCGATGGTCTGATTGCCGAAGGCATCAGCTGCATCCTTGTTCAGTTGCCGCAGGTTCTGTACAAAAGGTTCTTTCAAACGGACATGTACCGTCCCCGTGAAATGTTGATTATAGCGGGCGACGAAAGGCATCTTGGCTTCCGTGAAATCCCCTATCTGGAAATCTTTCAGCACCCCCGCCACTTTCATCTGTACAGCATTGTCTACATCAACGGTACGCCCTACGGCATCGTTTCCCCAATGCATCATATCCGCAAATGTTTCATTTACGATTATCTCATCTTTCGTACGTGCATACGCCCCGCCTTGAACGCCATGCCCATCATTGCCGGATAGTCCTCCCGCATATAGTAACAGGCACGTGTGGAAAAAAGCACATTGCCCGATGCGTCACGAATCATAGAGCCGCTATATCCGCTGACAGGCGTATTGTTGGCGCTAGTCACCGCCTCTACATAAGGAAGCCCTTTAAAGAACCGGAGAGCGGCATCACTCTCTTTATCCTCGTTCCAATAGGCATTGGCAAACGCCATCCGCTGCGGATTATACCCCATATCCTTGTTCAGCACATATTGATACTGCACCATCACCACGCACATAAGTCCGCAAATGAATGCCACCCCTGCAAACTGGATGAAAAGCAGCGGACGCTTCCAGCTTCTTCCTTCGTGATAGCGGCGGAACACTTGGGATACGGGAATACGGGCAAACAAACGTCCCGGCAATACTCCGCCCACCATAAACAGTATGCCGACCACCGTCAGCGGAACCCAGATACGTTCCGGAGCAAGCAGCAAAGAAAGTTTCGCCGCAGCGGTATCTTCAAAGAACTCCCGGAAATTCAGCAGCACCAAAGTCATCAGGAGCAATGCCGCCGCAATGATAATCCCCGTTTCCAAAAGGAACATGCCGAATATCTTGCCACCGCTTGCCCCATTGCATTTATGCACGCCTACCGCTTTGGCACGGTATGTAAGTGAGGAAATGGAAATCAGCACGTAGTTCAGCGCCGCAATGAAAAGAATGGCAAGGCCGAGGACGGTCATGATATTACGCATCCGCTCTACGCTTTCATAATTGCGGTAGGTGTCACGGATAGCTTTACAAACGCCGTATAGCCATACTTCTTTTTGTCCTCTTCCGGGCGATATTTCTCTATCATAGCGTCTATACGCGCATTCACTACCGACTTGTCCGCACCGGGGCGGAAACGGATGTATTCGGGATAACTGTCTCCCCCGCGCCATGAGTAGTTACCGACTCCGTCGTTCCACAAGGTGGGCATAGAGATAACGGCTTCAGGATGGACGGTTGCGTTTTCGGGCAATGCCTCATAAGTACCTTTCACTATAAAGTCTTTCTCGTGATTGTAGTTGACGGTCTTTCCCACCGGATTCTCTCCGCCGAATATTCTCCCGGCAAAGCGGTCGCTTAGGAAAATCACATTGGGCTGCTGAAGGTCTTTCACCGGATTACCGCTCAGCACTTCGATACCCATTGTTTTGAAAAAGAGTGAATCCGCCACTATCTTTCTTTCGTCAAAACGGGCGTTTTCATTATATAACGGGGCATTCATCCAATGGCAGGTGCTGGTAGCAGCTTCCACCTGTTCGGGAAAATTCTCCAATATGGCGCCCGCCACAGGGCCGCAATTCTGCTCCTGCGGCGGGTACTTCTCGCCTTAACGGTAAATACCGACCAGATTTGGTAGAGATTGTCGTAGTCTTTGTAGCAGGTGTCGAAACTCTGCTCGTACGCCACGCGGGAGAACAGCAGGATACTCATCGTCAGGCTTAATCCCAAGGAGATTATCTTGATGATATTCGAGCCGCGTCCCCGAAGCAGGGTTTGAATGACATAATAGATTTGTTTCATCGTATACTAATTTATAATTCGTAAACCTACAGTATCGGAAATACATGCTTGCCGCCATGTTTTCCTGCCTATAATAATGCAGAAAGCGTGCCAAAGAAGTTATGATTTTGATTATCAGTCAATCCTGCATAAATAATCCTTATACAGATGTCTAAAAATTAGACACCACCCGTCCAATAATTAGACACAGCCTGCCGAATAATCAAATACTATCTGCTTAATGCCTGCCTACAATTCAGATAAACAGACATTTATTCTTTGCAACCCATAGTCTGATTAGCCAAATCATCACTTACAGAACAGAAAAACGGAAAATAGGACAACTTTTCTATCGAATGAAAACTTTACCTTTGCCCTCAGTTTCCATAGATATATACTGACAGATAATTCAACTTTCATAGATATAGACTGTATAGAGTTGTTATGATAAAGCCATATAAACCTTTACTCCTGTCATTCCTCTGCCTGCTTATGGGCAGTTGCGACATGATAGACTATCATCGTATGATGTACGCATCAACGGTGAGACCGATGTAAACGCCCATAATATTGCAGAGATAGAGCAGAAATGCAAGGACAAGACAACGATTAAGTTCGTGACCATGGGCGACTCGCAACGCTGGTACGACGAAACGCTGGACTTCGTGGGAGAGATAAACAAGCGCGATGACATCGACTTCGTTATCCACGGCGGTGACATGAGCGACTTCGGCGTGACGGACGAGTTTCTGTGGCAGCGCGACATCATGAACAAGCTCCATGTGCTACGTAGCCTGATAGGCAACCACGACTGCCTCGGCACGGGAGAAGAAACATACCGCGCCGTATTCGGCGACCCTAACTTCTCATTCATTGCCGGACGGGTGAAGTTCGTATGCCTCAACACCAACGCCATGGAGTTTGACTACTCCCGCCCCATTCCCGACTTCACGTTCCTCGAAAAAGAACTTACCGACCGCAAGGACGAATTCGACAAGACCGTTGTGTCCATGCACGTACGCCCCTATGCCGACCAGTTCAACAATAACGTGGCACGCGTCTTTCACCGCTACGTAACCGAATTTCCCGGCATACAATTCTGTACTGCCGCCCACGAGCACCACGTCTTCGAGGAAAACCTCTTTGAGGACGGTATCATGTACTACATGAGCGACTGCATGAAGAACCGCAACTACTATGTATTCACCATAACACCCGAAGGATATGAGCGCGAAGTGGTCTATTTCTAATCTGCCGGCACTCGCCGCCATCTGCCTGCTGATGCTGTGGTGCGGCCCGCTTTCCGCACAGGAACGGGATACGGTGATTATCGTAAAGCACGATACGGTTTACTTGCAGCACAAACCCGACACCGTTGTCACCGGCCGTGTGCGCCACAGCCGTTACGACCGGCGCGTGCACCGCTACCGCAAACGGTGGGAAGCCTTGATTCCGACACACACCAAGATACAGTTTGCCGGCAATATGGGACTCCTCTCACTGGGTACGGGCTGGGATTACGGCAAGCGCAACCAATGGGAAACGGATGTTTTTCTGGGTGTCCTGCCCAAATATCAGTCCGACTGCACCAAACTGACATTTACCTTGAAGCAGAACTACATCCCCTGGAGCCTGCAAATCAAGGAAAGCCGGTTCTCGCAGAACCCCTTACCTGCGGTATGTACTTCAACACCGTGTTCGGCGATGAATTCTGGGTGAACGAACCGGATCGTTATCCGAAAGGCTACTACGGTTTCTCATCCAAAGTACGCATCCATGCTTTTCTCGGACAACGCATTACGTACGACATCGACCCGCGCCGCAGATTTACGGCAAAAGCCATTACGCTATTCTACGAAATCAGCACCTGCGACCTGTACATCGTAAGCGCATTCACCAACAAGTACCTGAAGCCGAAGGATTACCTGAGCTTGTCCTTCGGAGTGAAGCTACAGTTGCTGTAAGACATGTCTTTCAAGTGAAATTACAGTTACCGCAAGGTTACCGGCTGTATCTTGCAGTGGTACGAGATGTATCCCACGGTGTACAAGAAGTACCTCGCTAGGTACGGCATGTACCCTGCGTGGTACAGCACCTACCATGCCGTGGTACAATGTATACCACACCGTGGTATGACACCTACCTTGTCGTGGTACGGCATGTACCCTGAGGCGGAACGTAGCGCAGCCCCTCTTCTGCTACTGCTTTTGCTACTTCCGCTCCTTATAAAAAAAACGTCCATGTGTCTTGCCGGGCAGCAAAGCCCAATGAAAAAGTCCCCGAATTATTCCTCTCCTTTCCCTTCTTTCTCGGGAAAATAGAATATATTTGCCCTCACAAATATAACAAGACATCGTTCTGCCATGAAGAAATCCGGAAACATTCTTATCGTTGATGACAATCGCGGCGTACTCACCGCATTGCAACTGCTGTTGAAACCTTATTTTGATAAGATAGCCGTTCTTTCTTCACCGGTCACCCTTCCCGCCACCTTGCGCGAAGACATCTGGCAGGCAGTGCTTCTCGATATGAATTTCACATCCGGCATCAATACCGGAAACGAGGGGCTGTACTGGCTGCACGAAATAAAGAAACAATATCCGGCGCTCCCCGTAGTGCTGTTCACCGCTTATGCCGACATAGACCTTGCCGTACGGGGGATAAAGGAAGGAGCAACGGATTTTATCGTCAAGCCCTGGGATAACGGAAAGTTAGTGGAAACCCTGCTGAATGCCGCACAAAACGCCCCTGCATCCGGGAAGAAAACGGCAACCACGTCTGCAAGCACCGCTTCTTCCATGTACTGGGGAGAAAGCCCCGTCATGCAGCAGCTTCGCATGCTGGTAGAAAAGGTAGCGGCCACCGATGCCAACATCCTCATCACCGGCGAGAACGGCACGGGTAAAGAGATGCTTGCCCGCGAGATACATGCCCTCTCCGCACGCCACCGCAAGGAAATGATAAGCGTGGACATGGGCGCCATTACCGAAAGCCTTTTTGAAAGCGAGCTTTTCGGCCATGTGAAGGGGGCGTTCACCGATGCCCATGCCGACCGTCCCGGAAAGTTCGAGGTTGCCGACCACAGCACGCTCTTCCTCGATGAAATAGGCAATCTCCCCTATCACCTGCAAGCCAAACTGCTGACCGCCATCCAGCGCCGCAGCATCGTGCGAGTGGGCAGCAATACGCCTGTTCCCGTAGATATCCGCCTTATCTGCGCCACCAACCGCAACCTGTCCGAAATGGTGGACAAAGGAGAATTCCGTGAAGACCTGCTCTACCGCATCAACACCATCCATCTTGAAATTCCCGCGCTGCGTGAACGGCAGGAAGATATAATCCGCTGGCAGAGCGTTTCATCACACGTTTCTGCAAACAATACGGGAAGCCGGCCTTGCGTCTGGACAATGCGGCGCGGGAGAAGCTGATGCTGCACCCCTGGTCCGGCAACATCCGCGAACTGGAACACGCCATCGAGAAGGCCGTTATCATCTGCGACGGTGCATTCCTCTCTGCCGGATTGTTCCAGTTGCAACGCAGGAACGAAGCCCCGGAAATGCCCGCCGCATCCACTCTTGAAGACATGGAAAAGCAAATGATACGCCGCACGCTGGACAAGTGCGGCGGCAATCTCTCGGCGGTGGCCTCGCAACTGGGAATTACCCGGCAGACGCTTTACAATAAAATGAAGAAGTATGGGCTTTGAAAAACCTAAGGATATCAGCCAATATTACGTTTTCCGGACTGTCGTCAGCCTGCTCACAGCCGCGGCCGCCGGAATAATGTGGACGCTGTTCTTTCTGAAGCCGCCGGGTGCGCGTGGCTGGGGCGACCCTCTGCTCTGGGCTGTCCTGTTCACCGTGCTTCTTTCTTTGACAGTATACTGGCAGCAACGGTTGTACCGCCGCCACACCCGTAAAGTTCTTTTCATGCTCGATGCCATTGAGAACAGCGATACTTCCGTTCACTTCTCCGAAACGGACGGAACTGAAGACAACCGCCTCGTAAACCGTTCGCTGAACCGCGTAGCCCGTATCCTGCATAATGTAAAGAGTGAAACCGCCCAACGGGAGAAGTACTACGAGCTTATCCTCGACTGTGTAAACACCGGTATCATCGTGCTGAACGACAACGGAGCCGTCTATCAAAAGAACAACGAAGCCCTGCGCCTGCTCGGATTGGAAGTTTTACGCATGTCCGCCAACTGTCGCGTGTGGACGCCCATCTGACGGATACGCTCACCGCCTGTCGTCCCGGCGACAAGTTCCAGGCGGCATTCGGCAACGAACGCGGAACCGTAAACCTATCTGTCCGCGTCAGCGACATCACCGTACGCCAAGAGCACCTGCGCATCCTCGCCCTGAACGACATCAACAACGAACTGGACGAAAAGGAGATAGACTCCTGGATACGCCTTACACGCGTGCTGACCCATGAAATCATGAACGCCGTAACCCCATCACCTCCCTGAGCGACACCCTGCTGAAACTGACCGAAGCCCGAATATCGAAAGAAGAGATGCGGCACGGTCTGCAAACAATCAGTACCACAGGCAAAGGGTTGCTCGCTTTTGTAGAATCCTACCGCAGGTTTACGCGCATCCCCACTCCCGAACCGTCCCTATTCTACCTCAAAGGCTTCATCAACCGTATGGCGGAACTGGCGCGGCATCAATATCCCGACACCCCGGTTACGTTCAATGTTTCCATCGTTCCCAACGATTTGATACTCTATGCCGACGAAAACCTCATTTCGCAAGTCATCATAAACTTACTGAAAAATGCCATACAGGCTTTTGAAACGGGTGCTACGGCAGCAACGGGGACAAATGCGGAAACGACAGCGGAAACAAGCGCAGCGACTACGGAAAAACACATCAACATACGCGCCTACTGCAACGAAGCCGAAGCCGTACTGATAGAAATATCCAACAACGGCCCTGCCATCCCCCCGGACATTGCCGGGCATATTTTCATTCCTTTCTTCACCACCAAAGAGAACGGAAGCGGCATCGGACTGAGCATCTCCCGGCAAATCATGCGCCTATCCGGCGGAAGCCTCTCTCTGATAGCCGGGAAGGAGACAACTTTTGTATTGAAATTTAATTGAACCAATTAAGTTTTGGTTTTGTTGTCAAGAATGAATATCTTTGTACACAAAGGTACGAAAAGCATTTTCCAATAAAACTCATAACACACTATTTATGCTATTTACAGCCGAAAACATTTTACTTGTAGGTTCTATTTTACTTTTTGTCAGCATCATCGTAGGCAAAACCGGTTACCGTTTCGGAGTTCCCGCCTTGTTACTTTTTCTTGTGGTAGGCATGCTTTTCGGCAGCGACGGACTCGGATTGCAATTCCACAACGCCAAAGAAGCGCAGTTCATCGGTATGGTGGCTTTAAGCATTATCCTGTTTTCGGGCGGAATGGATACCAAGTTCACCGAAATCAAGCCTATCCTCTCCCTCGGTATTGTACTGTCTACTTTCGGTGTGCTACTGACGGCGCTGTTTACCGGACTGTTTATATGGTGGTTGTCGGGCATGAGCTGGACCAATATCCACCTACCGCTCATCACCTCCCTGCTGCTGGCTTCCACTATGTCGTCTACGGACTCGGCATCGGTATTCGCCATCCTGCGCTCGCAGAAGATGAACCTGAAGCACAACCTGCGTCCCATGCTGGAGTTGGAAAGCGGAAGCAACGACCCGATGGCCTATATGCTGACTGTCGTACTTATCCAGCTCATCCAGTCCTCGGGTATGGGCGCTTCGCAGATAGCCTTCTCTTTCGTGATACAATTTGTGGTAGGTGCTGCTGCCGGCTATCTGCTGGGCAAGCTGGCCATCCTTATGCTCAACAGGCTGAATATAGACAACCAGTCGCTCTACCCCATTCTGCTGTTGTCGTTCGTATTCTTTACCTTCTCCATTACCGATCTGATGAAAGGCAACGGATACCTCGCCGTCTACATTGCTGGCATGATGGTGGGTAACAACAAAATCATGCACCGCAAAGAGATTTACACGTTTATGGATGGACTGACATGGCTTTTCCAGATTATCATGTTCCTCTGTCTCGGTCTGCTGGTGAACCCGCACGAAATGCTGGAAGTGGCAGTCGTGGCATTGCTCATCGGCGTATTCATGATTGTCATAGGACGTCCGCTCAGCGTGTTCCTCTGCCTGCTCCCGTTCGGGAAACGTATCAATATGAAGTCCAGGCTGTTTGTGTCCTGGGTAGGGTTGCGAGGCGCGGTTCCCATTATCTTCGCTACCTATCCGGTAGTGGCAGGTGTGCCGGGAGCGGATGTAATCTTCAACATCGTGTTCTTCATCACCATCCTCTCGCTCGTCATCCAAGGTACTACCGTCTCTAAAGCAGCACGTATCATGGGGCTTTCCACCCCGATGGAAAAGACTGGTAACGACTTCGGAGTGGAACTGCCCGAAGATATCGACTCCGACCTGCGCGATGTAACCGTCACCCGGGAGATGCTCGACGCGAAAGGCGATACCCTCAAAGACATGAACCTGCCCCAGGGAACTCTCGTTATGATAGTGAAGCGCAACAACGAATACCTGATACCCAACGGCACTCTGAAACTTCATGTGGGAGACAAGCTGCTGCTTATTTCTGAAAAGACCAAAGAATAGGAAATAAGAGGGAGAAAATGCACTATTTGTTTTTTCAGGCACGGAATTATACGGAAAACACAGATTTTCTTTATTCTTTTTCCGTGAAACCTGCGTAATCCCGTGCCTAAAAAACAAAAAGCAAGCGAATTTTAATTTGATATACCCTCATGAAAAAAACTTTAAACCACTTGCTTTGCATCACTATAAGCCCTATATTTGCGCAGTTTTAACTAAAGTGTGCAAATATACGCATGGAACAAGAACAACTGTTCATCGACTATATCGAACAAAGCATCATACAAAACTGGGACAGAAACGCTCTGACAGACTATCAAGGAATAACCCTACAATATAAAGATGTTGCCCGCAAGATCGCTAAATTTCATATCGTATTGGAAAGTGCCGGCATCCAGCCCGGTGATAAAATAGCTGTATGCGGTCGTAACAGCGCCCATTGGGCGGTTTGCTTTTTGGCAACAGTGACTTATGGTGCTGTAATCGTTCCTATTCTTCACGAATTCAAGGCAGACAACATACATAATATCGTCAACCACTCCGAAGCCAAACTCCTTTTTGTCGGCGACCGGGCTTGGGAGAACTTGAACGAAGAAGCCATGCCGTTGCTCATGGGAGTTGTCTTGCTGACGGATTTTACTCCGGTTGTCTGCCGGGACGAACGGCTCATGGAAGCTTTCGAACACCGCAACGCCATCTACGGCGCGCGCTATCCCAAGAACTTCCGCCCCGAACATATCTGCTACCGCAAAGAACAGTCGCCCGAAGAGCTGGCGGTTATCAATTATACGTCCGGCACTACCGGCTATTCCAAAGGCGTGATGCTGCCCTACCGCAGCTTATGGTCCAATATAGCCTATTGCCACGAAATGCTGCCCGTACGTCCCGGCGACCATATCGTATCCATGCTCCCTCTGGGACACGTTTTCGGCATGGTATACGATTTTCTTTACGGATTCTCGGCAGGCGCACACCTTTACTTCCTCACCCGTATGCCGTCGCCTAAGATTATCGCGCAGTCATTCTCCGAAATCAACCGCGCGTCATATCCTGCGTACCGCTCATCGTAGAAGAAGATTATCAAGAAAAAACATCCTGCCACTCATAGACAACAAGATAGGCAAAACTGCTGTTACGGATGCCTATCGTCAACGATAAGATAAAAGCGGACATGCGCAAAAAGGCTATGGATGTCTTCGGCGGCAATTTTCGATGAAATCATCATCGGCGGCGCACCCTTCAACGCCGACGTGGAACGCTTCCTCAAACAGATAGGCTTCCCCTACACCATTGCCTACGGCATGACGGAATGCGGTCCTATCATCTGTTCCAGCCGTTGGGAAACCTTGAAACTGGCCTCTTGCGGAAAAGCCACCACCCGCATGGAAGTAAAGATAGATTCTCCCGATCCTCAGCATGTAGCGGGCGAAATCATCTGCCGGGGAAGCAACCTTATGCTGGGCTATTACAAGAATGCCGAAGCCACTTCCCAAATCATAGATGTCAACGGCTGGCTGCACACAGGCGACCTCGCCACAATGGATGCCGACGGCTACGTTACCGTACGCGGGCGCAGCAAGAATATGCTTCTCACTTCCAGCGGACAGAACATTTATCCCGAAGAGATAGAAAGCAAACTGAATAACATGCCTTACGTCTCGGAGTCGTTGATTGTCTTGCAGCATGACAAACTCGTAGCCTTGATTTATCCCGACTTCGACGATGCCTTTGCCCACGGCCTGCAACAAACCGATATAGAAAAGGCAATGGAAGCCAACCGGAACGAACTGAACCTACTTCTGCCGGCATATTGCCAGATTACCAAAGTAAAAATACACTTCGAGGAGTTTGAAAAGACCGCCAAGAAGAGTATCAAACGCTTTATGTATCAGGAAGCCAAAGGCTGAAATTCCTAAAAAAGAGATAGAGAAAAAACGGCGGAAATTAATATATGTGCACAGATAATTCCGCCGATGGAATAAACAGCAAGCCTCCATCAGCCTCATTTGATATAGCAATTATACAGCAGCAATTCATAGATTTCCTTAGCTTCTTGTTCTTTCAGGCTTCTTACGGTAAAGGAGGAACCATTGGTAGAAATGACAAGATTTACTCTGTGATAAAAAAGGAGTAGCTGTCATGCGAACCACTTCCATGTTCGAATATTTGAAATAGTTTTTCACTTCTGCAAACTTTCCTGAATTGATTTCCACATAATCCTCTTTTAAAGTGATAGAACTCCGACGTACGGCAAAAATCCCTTTTTATCAGGGATATCAGCATATAAACGACCGGGAGCCAAAGCCAACCGTAATATTGAAAATAGCATAAGGCTATACCGGCTGCAAGCGAAACCAACAGATCGAACCGGATGGTATAGCCTAATAAACCGTATCCGGATTGAGCAGAAACGATAGGTTGCGAAGATGCATAATCCTTTCCCAACCACCAGTCCAGAAAAGTTGTAGCAGAGTCTTGAACCATAAATTCTGACATCCGCTCCTCTATTCCTGTCAGTGGCATTCAATGCCTGTTTCAGCATAACAGTGCTGCAAGCCAACCATTTTTCAATGATATTCCGCTTGATATAAACAGTA
>ENA-OQCE01001072-OQCE01001072.1-human-gut-metagenome-genome-assembly--contig:-NODE-1072-length-12010-cov-2.978793_pt1 | contig 12010 bp, 14 predicted proteins | sample MGYA00242495_ERZ504572 | MGnify/ENA primary metagenome ERZ504572 (study PRJEB26092, sample SAMD00036228) | human gut metagenome | host: Homo sapiens | study: EMG produced TPA metagenomics assembly of...
ATCCCGCTCATAGTTGGGCCACGGCCGGCTGACTTTCAGGAACTCCATTTCCGTCATACGACCGGCAAGGTAGGCATCAAGAGACGCCTGCACGTCCTTTTCAAACATTTCCAACGATAGGACCAAGCGATCCGGAACAAGGCGGTAAAGTTCCGTCAAAAGTTCAAATTCCCGTTTGTGGGAAAGGGCATTTGTATGTTCTTCGCCAAAAAATATGATCCCGCTTTGGGCAGCTTCCTGGGCCACCGTGCCAGCCGGCAGGGCCATGCCCGCTTGGAAAGGTAAAGACCAGGCGCAGCGTCGAGGTGGTGACTTGGGGGAATCCCCATAAGGAGCGGCAGAAAGCCAAGGACCATCATCCATTTTCTTTTCATAGGGTTCTCCTTAGTGTAGGGCAAAGACAAAGGTCTTCGAGGCATAACAGCGGACGGCATAGCTTCCTTATAAGCCGGGGCAAAGGCATAAGTGTAGGCTGCCGACAGGGCCGCCTTATCCATAACGCCATAGCCGGAACTTTGGATGACCGATGCCGCTTCGACAGCGCCATCTTTTCCGACCACCATCTGGACAGTGACGCGTCCTTCGATGCCGCGGCTGCGCATGGCCTCGGGATAGTTGGGGGCGCTTCCGGAAAGAAGCGTCGGTGATACATCGGGCTGGATGGCGTCCGTATCAAAGGAAGGTCCACCGGAACCAGAACCGCCCGCTTCGCCTGCGCCGTCACCCGTGCCTTCTTCCATACCCGTTCCTGCACCGGAACCCTTCTCCGAACCTTCGCCGCTTTCCGCTCTGTCATTGGATACATCAAAAGAAGCAGAAGCATCCTTGGAAATGGACGGCTGCAGGATCTTTGCAGAAGGAAGGGCGGTACTTTTTTCTGTCACCATGTCATCACTTCTTGCCGGCAGGGGCGGAAGGTTCTTCGTGCGAAAAGGGGCAGCCGCTGGAGCGCCCCGCCCTTTCTCCCACCGCTTAGGCCTACCATGTAGATGGGACCTTTTCCTTTTACATGAGTCATGAGGCCTTGATAGGAAAGGACGCTAAAAATGCCAAAACAAAAAAGGTGAATCAGGATTGACGCCATGAGGCTTCGGTCCTTTGCATAAAGCACCATGCTTATCTCCTTTCTGCCGCCATGCCAACACGGGTAATGCCCGCTTCTTTCAAGAGGTCGAGCACATCAAGGATCTTTTGGTAATTCGTTTTTCCGTCCCCGTAGACCACAACGGACACATTGCGGTCCTTGATTACGGCCTTGCGCCCCCACAGGAGAAAGGCTTCCTTCGTAAGGGGCTTATCTTCAAGGAAAAGTCTGCCATCGGGCAGGACCGTCACATGGTAAAGGCTCTTTGTATCGACTTCGACCTGGGAAGCTTGGGGCAGCTTCACAGGGAGGGTCTTCACTTCGTTCATGTTCATAGTACTGACGATAAAAAAGACGAGGAGGAGAAAACTCATATCAATCATGGGGCTGATCATGATGCCCACAGAAAGGTTCTTTCTTTTTTTCAGACGGATCATAGGGACCTCTCCTCTTTTCGCAGCGCGCAGGGACATTCACATTTCTTGCGTACAGCCTCCAAAAGGGTGTTGCTCATTTCTTCGATGCTCAGCGTAATGCTCTTCATGCGCCGTTCGAAATAACCGAGAATGCAGACAGCAATGATGGAAATGACAAGGCCAAAGACCGTCGTAATGAGGCCTCAGCAAGACCTGCCGTTACGGCCATGGGATCTTGACCGCGTTCAACAAGTTTGGAAAAGGACCCCATCATGCCCGTGACCGTTCCCAAAAGGCCTAGGACAGGGGCCAAAGTGATGATGATATTGAGCAAAGCCAAGTTCTTCTCAAATTTATCCATGGCACGTTCTGCCCGGTAAGAAATGAAGTTTTCCAGGTACTCGTAATTTTCATGCTTATCCATGACGATGGTAGCAAGTTTTGCGATTTCTCCTTCCGTACTATCGGCAAGCTTCTTGGCCCCTTCCCAGTCGTTATTTTCAACGAGGGTACAAAATTTTTCCGTAAAAACCTTTCCGCTGTCTTTTTTCTTAAAGAACAGATAGCGGTTGATGCCAACGGTTACGGCTGCAATGGAACAGACAAGGAGCGGGTACATGACCCAGCCTCCGCGAACAAAATAACTTAAACCGGATGCAAATGGCTGCATCGTTTCATCCCTTCTTTCCAAGATGCTGACGGGAACGGTTCCGCCGCTTTGGCTGCGGCTGGTTCTGTTCCTTTGTCCAAAGTTTCCAAAAAGTCCTTTTTTCTCGATTAGGTTATCCAGTGTACCTTCTTCCGCAATGCGCCCGCGTTTCATGACAAAGATCCGGTCTGCATGGCGGATCGTGCTCAGGCGATGAGCCACAATGAGGGTGGTACGCCCGCGCTGAAGACTCTCCATGGCCCGTTGGACCTGGGCTTCTGTCACGTTGTCAAGAGCGCTCGTTGCTTCGTCAAGAATGAGGATGGGCGACGCGCGAAGAAACGCCCGGGCAAGGGCAATGCGCTGCCGCTGCCCGCCGGAAAGGCGGACGCCCCGCTGCCCCACAGCCGTGTCATAGCTTTGGGGAAAGCGCCCAATAAAGGATGCGGCATGGGCCCTTTCGGCCGCTTTTTGAACGGCTCCATACCAGCAAAAAGGTTCCCATAGGCAATATTTTCCGCAATGGTTCCGGAAAAAGGAAGACATCCTGGGAGACAAAGGCTATGGCCTTGCGAATGCTGTCACGGGAATAATCCGCCACATCCTTGCCGTCAAGATAGATATGCCCTTTGGTAGGGTCATAAAAGCGCAGGAGAAGACTTAAGAGGGTCGTTTTTCCGCTGCCCGTTTCACCGACAAAAGCGATGGTCTCCCCTTTCCGGATCGTAAAGGACAAGTCATGGAGTACATCGGGCAGTCCTTTATAGTGGAAGGAAACATGGCGGAACTCGATGGTGCCATGCGGGGCTTCAAGGGGCGGGAGATTCTTGCCGCTTTCTTCTTCCACCCTGATGAGCTCATAAAAGCGGCGGAAGCCAGCCATGCTCTTTTGATACGCTTCAACAAAAAAGACGAGCTTCATGGCAGCTTGATAAACACGCCCACATAAAGGAAATAAGCCACAAGGTCGGCAATGGTCATAGCACCACGCGGATTTCAAAAACGCCCATGAGGAGGATGGCAAACTGGATGAGGTGCGTAAAGAGGCTGATGCTGGAACCAAAATAAGCACCAAGAAAAAAGGTTTGTTCCCGGGCCCTTAGGTAGGCATCGGCCACCTTTTGGAAAGCTCGATGATATGATGCTCAGCACTGTAAGCGCGGATCATGCGGATACCGCTCAGGTTTTCTTCGCCCAAGGCGGACAGGTGTCCAAATTCCCTTCGGTTCCGTCCATATTGGTTCCGGAGCTTTCCGCTAATGACGATGGTATGGACGACCTTAAAGGCCATGAGGACAATGACGACAAGGCCCAAGGGGCGATTGAGATATAAGAGAAGGATGATCGTCCCTACGGCCGTCACAAGGCTCACGGCAAAATCGCCGGGAATGCGGCTTACAAGGTCACCGGCTTCACTGATGTCTCCCATGAGGGTTGCCATAAGTTTTCCCGTCCGGCTGTAATCAAAAAAGGCAAAAGATAAGTGCGTCAGATGTCGGAAGAGGTCATACGCAGGTCATTTTCCACACGGGCGCTGAGCTTTCCCCCATAATAGGAACCAAGGAGGGAAAAGAGAAAGACCGCCCCTTCCACAAGGGCAAGAAAGCCAATCTTTCGAAAAAGAACAGGCCAGCTTTGCAGGAACACCCCTTCTTCAAGAAGGTCCCGAACCCCCAGAGGAAAGACAAGTTCCAAAAGACCGCCCAAAGCGGAAATAATGACAAGGAAGAAAAACCAGCCTTATATGCCGTAAGAGAGCGAATAAAATAGACAATCACGATAGACTCCTTACAGCAGATCTTCGTAGACGAGGACGGGACAGGCTTTTCCTTTGATGGGAACAAGGCGGCAATCCACTTCATAGACGTCCTTCATCATTTTTTCCGTAATGACTTTTTGGGGCGGTCCTTCCGCGTATTTTTTTCCTATCCTTCAGCACGACGATGCGATCGCTGACATTCATGGCCTGAGACAGGTCGTGAAGAACCATGACGACGCCCATGCCAAGGGTCCTGTTAAGTTCCTTTACAAGGCGCAGGATTTCAAGCTGGTAGGAAATATCAAGGAAAGTCGTTGGTTCATCCAAAAAAAGCAGATCCGGTTCCTGGGCAAGGACCATGGCAATCCAGACGCGCTGGGCTTCCCCACCGGAGCAGCTCACAAGAGGTTTATCCCGAAGGTCCCAAACGCCCGTTGCTTCCATAGCGCGGCAGATGGCCTTCTCGTCTTCTTCCGTAATCGTTTGGTGCCACGCCTGATAAGGCACGCGGCCAAAACTCACGAGATCCTTTACGACAAAGCCTGGCGGTGCGATATGGTGCTGGGGCAGGACGCCCACCATCTGGGCAAATTCGCTGTTTGGAATCTCATCAAGATTCTTGCCGCAGCAGGTGATGCGGCCCTTTTGGGGAGAAATGAGGCGAGTCAAGGTCTTTAAAAGGGTGGATTTGCCTGATCCATTAGGACCAACGAAAGTTGTGATTTCCCCCTTCCTTACGGTCATGTCAAAGTCCTTGAGAATAAGGCGCTCTTCATACCCAATATCAAGTTTGGTTCCACTGATAGCAAACATTAGAAACGTTTCCTCCGAAGCATGTATAGGAAAAAGGGTCCCCCTGTCATGGCCATGATGACCCCGACAGGGATCTCCATGCCCGGCACGAGCATGCGCCCCACCGTGTCAGCCAAAAGCAAGGTCACGCTTCCCATGACGGCCGCCACTGGCACAAGGTCCTTATAGTTCGGGCCGACAAGCATGCGGGCCATATGAGGCACGACAAGGCCAACAAAACCAATCATACCGGCGACAGCAACCGTAGCCGCCGCCAAAAAGGCGCCTAAGGCGGAAAGCAGGATGCGGGTCTTGTTCACATCGACGCCAAGGCTTCGCGCCACGTCATCACCAAGCTGCAGGAGGTTAGCCCCGCGTATGGCAAAAAAGGCAAGGACGGTGCCAATGCTCACGTAAATGGCCACCGTTTCCACGTGCCCCCAACTGCGTCCCGAAAGGCTCCCATTCAAAAAACCCAGAACGTTTGCAAGATTATCGGAATTCAGGAGCTGCAGAAAAGACGTATAGGCACCAAGAACGGTATTCACGCAACGCCGGAAAGAACAATGCGCACTGGGTCGATGCCGCGGCGCCAGGCCATAAGGTAGATCAAGACGCAGGCAAAAAGGCGCCCACAAAAGCTACAAGCGGCACAAGAGAAAGCCAACGGGGGAAAAGGAGCATGACCGACGTTGCAGCCGCTGCTGCCCCTGCAGAGACCCCGATGATGCCTGGATCGGCCAAAGGGTTTCTCATAACAGCCTGAAGCAAGGCCCCAGCAAGGGAGAGGGCCATGCCAATCATGATGGCCAGAAGGACACGAGGCAGGCGAAGCCCAACAACAATGACGCGGGCCATGCGATTTTCTTTAAAGAAGCCTTCGAGGATTTGTCCAGGCGGAATATAGGTGCTGCCAATTCCCAAGGCAAGAACGGCAAGAATGCCAAGTGTGATGAGAAGCGCCAAAAATACGAAACCAGTCCGTTTCTTCATTTGCCCGCTCCCGGAACTGCATCCAGCAGGCTCACAAGGTCTTTGATCTGTTCCACTTCTTCAAGGCCGCCAGAAACAGCAAAGCGGCGTGGTAAATAGACCAGCTGACCGTTTTTGACAGCACGGAATTCGTTCCAATAAAAGGGTCGGGCCGCAAATTCTTTTTCCATGAGGACTTTTGTCTCGTCTCCGCCGCCCATGGCGCTCACAAATACAATGAGATCAGGATCATAGCTCAAGGCTTCTTCTTCCTTCAGCGGAACCATGGGACCGGCGCCCTTACCGACGACATTCTTAAAGCCCAATAGGGAGAACATGGAGCCCACCGTGCCGGCTTCGTTCTGCACGTAAAAGCGAGGCGGTGCCCCTTGGAGGATGAGGACCTTTTTCCCGTCATAGCGACTGCGGGCTTCCTTCATCATTTCTTCTGCTTTTTCAAAGCGATTCCGGATGGCGTCCTTCTTGCCTGAACCATCGTCAAAAGCATTGGCCAGGATAAGGGTCATGGCCTTCACATCTTCATAGGTGACGGTCGGCCCGGCATCGACATAATAGACAGGGATCTTTTCTGCTTCGAGCTGCTTTCCATACGTATCTTTAGCATGGACGCCAACAATGACAAGATCTGGTGAAAGGGCGATGACAGACTCTAGGTCAATCTGGGAACGCATACCGGTTTGGAAAAGCGTGGCCTTTTCCTTGATTGCCTGGGGCCAAGCCAGGATCTTTGTATCAGGGACACCAACTTGGTTTACGCCCAGTTCATAAAGGGCAAGGACAGGAGAATTGGTCAGCGTCACAACCCGTTTGGGCCTCTTTTCAAGGCACAAGGCATCTGGAAAGCCTTGTTTCTGCAGGCTTTCCGGATAGGAAAGGACGAAGGGGGCTCTTCCGCTTGAGGATTCGGAAACGGATTCCTTTAAGGAGCAGCCAGCAAAAAGAAAGGTACAGAGGCAGCAAATGAGGGTTATGATTCGTTTCATTAATTAGTTTCTCCTAACTATAAAATGAATTAGCTCTATAATTATCAAATTCTACCTTGATTTTAAATTAGTTGTAACTAACTTAGGCTAGTATAGCATAGTCATTCAACGCTCGTCAACATTCACCGCGATGAGAAACAGGAAAAGGACCGGGAAAAGTCCCAGTCCTTTGGTCTTGTTAGAAGGTGAATTCCACGCCGGCCCGCCACGTGCGTCCATTGATGGAATAAGCATCCGTATCAGGGAACTGCTTGTCAAAGATGTTGTCCACACCTGCATAAAGGTGCGTGTTCCGATTAAGATCCTTGGTAACGACAAAGTTTGTTGTACTGTAGGTATAGTTCTTTCCTTCACCGCTTAGATAATCCCGATACCACGTATTGTAGAGGGTGGCACTCCAGGGTTTTTCCTTACCCGACAGATAGGTCAGTTCGACAATGCCATTGTTGCGGGCCCGGCCCGTCAGGCGGGTATTGGTTTCACTGTTTTTCGCATCGAGGTAGGTATAGGTTGCTCTGGCGCTCCAGTGATCATCAAAACGGTAATTGTATTCGCCTTCAATTCCATTCATTTCCACCTTGTTCACGTTGACGTATTGGTAGCGCGTGGTCGACCCAAAGCGCCCGATGAGCTGGGTATCGATGAGGTTATCAATCTTGTTGTGGAAGTAAGAGAGTTTCCCGCTGCTCTTGCCTTTTTCCGCTTCGATGCCAATATCAAAGGTGCGGGATTTTTCCGGTTCCAGTGCATCATTCCCCCAGACCTGATAGGAGAAGCGGCCGAAATTGTGTTCCATGCGGGAATAAAGTTCGAAGATGGTCGGTGCGCGGTAGCCGAGACCATAGTTCAGTTTGACCCGTGCCGCATCACTAAATTCATAAGTTAGGCCGGCCCGCGGGGAAAGTTGGGCGCCGAAGCTGTCGAAATGATCCCAGCGTACGGAAGGAACGAAGAAGAGCTTCTCCGTCAGCTGCCATTCATCCTGGAGGTAGGCGGCATAGGAATCCATGCTCTGTTCGGAGTAGATACTGGAAAGCCCCAAATAGTTTTCTACCGGTTGTGACCTTCAATGGTGCCAAGACGCGTTCCCCCAACTTTCTGATGGCGGTATTCGCCGCCAAAGGTGATGGCATGGTCCTCATTGGGACGATAGGTGTTCTTTGCTTCCGTCACGGTCGTTTCATACTTGGCATGGTCAAAGCCCGTCCAATTGCCGCCCCGCGACGTGCGGGATTCCTTACCCAGCCGGTCATAGTAGACCTGGAATTCATAGTCGTTTTTATCATCAAAGCCAAAGTATTTCACATGATAGTCCTGACGGTTATTGTCGTACCAAGTCGTCGAATCAGGCGTCCCCGACGTAAAGGTGCGATACTGTTCCTTCAGGAAGGAAACCCCTGCTTCAATCCCGGAATGGTCGTCAAAACGATAGGTGCTGTTGAAATTGAGATACCGGCGCGGACCATACATGTTGGTGCTGCCGTCCGTATCGATTTTGCGTACATCGCGCACGTTAAAGTCCACATTCATATTGAACTTACCCACGTTGCCCGTGGAAACGCCGCCATAAACGGATTGTTCCCGGCCGCCCAAGTCCGTTCCGACATAACCGCCGGCTTTCTGGTTTTTCTTCGTGATGATGTTGATGACGCCGCCCATGGCGTCACTCCCATAAAGAGCGGAGCCAGAGCCGCGGACAATCTCAATGCGGTCAACGGAGTGGATGTTCATGCGGTTCAGCTCATAGACATTCATGGTTTGCCCTGAATCCTCACTTGCCAGGCGCCGCCCATCCACAAGGATCAGGGTGGCATTCGTACCCATGCCGCGCAGGGAAACATTGTTGCCGACCATGGCGGCTTCCTGCACGTCAAGCCCGTTTACGAGCTTTAACGCATCGCGGACATTATAAGCCCCTTTTTCTTTCATTTCTTCCTGGGTGATGACTTCCGTCGACATAGGCACTTTCTTTTCTTCAAGTTTGGTCTTGGTCGCCGTAACAACTGTTTCTCCTAGTCATAGGTCGGCAGGGACTGACTTGCACAAGCCGTACGATACGTACCAAAAAGCAAGGAAAATAAGACGCCAAGGGTGAGTATCCGGTTCATTTTATACTGGTTCTGCATCAAAGGCTCCTCCATCCTGGAATGATTGTTCTTACCTGCTCCATCTTCCATCATCTGTAAAAGCGTTGCAGGTCGCGCTCGTTCCCTCTTTATAGGGAACACCAAAAAGGCATAGTTAGTTTATACTAATATAAGCCGATAAGAGTCTCCTTGTTTCCTCTCGTTTTACTAGCTGCATAGTTAGTTATAACTAACCTTGCATACTATAGCATGTCTTTTTCGTTCCGTCAACCATTTTTATGAAGAAATGATGAAAAAAAGAGCCGCACGAGGCGGCTCCTTACGAGCTATCCGTTATTTCAGTTCATATCCGGCTTTTTCGATGACGGCCCTTGCAGCCTCATGGTCAAGCGGAGCAGAAAGGACAACTTGAACTTCACCCGTTTCATGGGAAGGCATGGCACTTACTACAGAAGGCAGGCTTTCGAGGGCTTTTTTCACCCGGCCTTCACAGTGGGCACACATCATGCCCGTTACATGAAGGTCTCTTTTTCCTCTCCTGCACTCATGATTCCTCCATAGCGATAACCGGCCTTTATTACAGCTGCTTCGGCGGCTTTTTCGTCAAGGGGCGCCGAAAGTACAATATGGACTTATTTTGCGTATGGTCCGCCACAGCACTTACTACGCCGGGCAGGGCTTCAAGAGCCTTTTTCACATGAGCCTCACAGTGACTGCAGGTCATCCCTGTCACGACAAGATCTTCTTTCAGGGCAGCGCTCGGCACTTGTTCCGCCGCTTTTTTCTTCTGGGAAGCGGCTTTTTGAACGGAGACAGGCCCCACTTCTACATGGTACTTTGCCTTATCTCCCGAAGCATCATGGATCTTCGTAAGGTTCAGACGCAAGGCATTCATGCAGACCGTAAAGCTCGACAGGCTCATAGCAGCGGCGCCCACCATGGGGTTCATCTTAATGCCGGGGATGAGACCCGCGGCAAGAGGAATGCAGATGACATTGTAGAAGAAGGCCCAGAAAAGATTTTCGTGGATGTTCCTGACGGTACTGCGGCTAAGACGCACGGCGGCGGAAACGTCGGTCAGTTTGCTGTTCATGAGCACGATATCGGCCGAATCAATGGCGACATCGGCACCGGCACCGATGGCAATACCAATATCAGCACGGGTAAGGGCCGGCGCGTCGTTGATGCCGTCACCCACCATGGCAACCCTGCCATATTTCTGGAGCTCACGGATGACCGTTTCCTTTCCATCGGGCAGCACACCGGCAATGACACGGTCCACACCGGCTTCGCGGCCAATGCTTTCTGCCGTCTTTTCATTGTCCCCTGTTAGCATGACTACGGTAAGGCCCATTTTCTGCAGTTCCTTGATGGCCTTGGGAGAATCTTCCTTGATGACGTCAGCGACAGCAATCATACCGATAACAGTCCCATCAAGGGCAAAAAGAAGCGGTGTCCGGCCTTTTTCGGCCAGCGCTTCAGCCTGCCTTTCCAAAGATGGATCCAGACGGGCACTTCCTTTTATATAGCTAAGACTGCCGCCAAGAAGGACAGAGTCTCCTTTTTTTGCCGTCAGGCATTGCCGGGGAGGATGGAAAAGTCATCGACGGCTTCTGCGGCAAGCTTCCGGGAAAGGGCTTCTTCCACAACGGCTTTGGCAAGGGGATGTTCGGATTTTTGTTCCAGGTCATAGGCAAGCTGGAGGAGGGTCCTTTCCGTTACGCCTGCAGCGGGAACAAGGTCTGTGACTTTCGGCTGTCCCTTGGTAATGGTTCCCGTCTTATCAAGGGCCACAATGCTCACTTTCCCCGCGATTTCAAGGGATTCACTGGTTTTAAAGAGGATGCCATTTTTGGCGCCGACACCATTTCCCACCATGATGGCAACCGGCGTTGCAAGACCCAGGGCACAAGGACAGGCCACCACGAGAATGGCGATGCCGCGGGCAATCGCCTCTCCAAAGGAAGCTCCGACAAAGAGCCAGCCTGCGGTGGCAATCACGGCAAGGGCAATGATGGTCGGGACAAAGTACATGGAAACTGTATCGGCAATACGGGCTATAGGTGCCTTCGTCGCCGACGCGTCGCTCACAAGCTTGATGATCTGGGACAGGGTCGTGTCCTCACCGACGCGAGTGGCACGGCATTCCAGGTAGCCCGATTGGTTTGTTGTGGCCGTCTGCACCTTATCACCGGGCTTTTTGTCAACGGGCAGGCTTTCCCCCGTCAGGCCGCTTCGTTGACAGCACTGGTCCCTTTGATGACATCCCCATCAACGGGGATGTTTTCCCCCGGACGAACAACAAAAACATCGCCAATCTTCACTGTCTCGATGGGAACGGTCGTTTCCTTGCCATCAATAAGCAAGGTGGCTGTCTTAGGCGCCATCTTCATGAGGCCCTTGAGAGCGTCCGTCGTGCGGCCCTTGGAAATGGATTCCAAGGTCTTTCCCACCGTAATGAGGGCAGGAATCATGGCGGCCGATTCGAAGTAAAGGTCCTGCATATAACGCATCATGAGTTCCTGCTGCGCCGCACCATGCGTGCCAAGGTACGTGATATCATACAGGACATAGAGGCTCCACAGGAAAGATACACCCGAGCCCAAGGCAACAAGGGTATCCATGTTGGGGGCCAGATGCTTCATGCTCTTGAAACCGCTGATGAAAAAGGCGCGGTTGATGAACATAACGATGAGAGCAAGGAGCAGCTGCGTAATGCCCATGCCGTAAAGGTTCCCATCAAGGAAGGCTGGCAGCGGAAAATGGAGCATATTGTGCCCCATGGTCAGATACATGAGGACGAGCAGAAAACCAATGGAATAGACGAGACGCCGCTTCAGTTTAGGCGTTTCCGTATCCTTTAAGGCGTCATCAGAAGCAGGCTTTGCGCTCGTACCGTCCGCCCCTTTGGGAGACGCACCATACCCTGCATCTTCTACAGCCTTGATGATGGCTTCATTCGTCGCGTCCCCTTCGACGCCCATGCTGTTTGTTAAAAGGGAGACAGACACACTTGTAACGCCGGGCACGCCGGCGACGGCCTTTTCTACGTGGGCCTGACAGGAAGCACAGGTCATGCCCTCGACCTTGAATTGTTTCATTGAGGATTCCTCCTTTGATTCTCATCTACTATACCCTACCATGGTATTGTTTTCATCCTTATCTTACTCGACAGGTCCTATTTGTCAATGGGAAAGACTACTTTTTTTGCTAGAAATTTGTCATGACTAACTAAAAGGAAAAGAAA
>ENA-OQCE01001073-OQCE01001073.1-human-gut-metagenome-genome-assembly--contig:-NODE-1073-length-12009-cov-1.447484_pt1 | contig 12009 bp, 19 predicted proteins | sample MGYA00242495_ERZ504572 | MGnify/ENA primary metagenome ERZ504572 (study PRJEB26092, sample SAMD00036228) | human gut metagenome | host: Homo sapiens | study: EMG produced TPA metagenomics assembly of...
TGTGAACCGGTTGAACATTTAATGCGTTTCCTGCGTACGGCAGAGCGCGGTATTTTGAGAACCCCGAAAAATTAAGGTGGTGGCTTGATGGAAACTGAAACCCTGGGGCTGCTTTCCGGTATCGGGCATTTGCCTGTTGATGTTGCAAAATCTGCCAAAGAACGCGGCTGCCGTATAGTTGCTATCGGCGTTGTGCCGGATATTGACCCGGAACTGCCGGAGGTTGCCGATGTTTACTACGATATTCATATCGGAAAAATTGGCAAGATTATTTCTGCTTTAAAAAAGAATAATGTTAAAATCGTAACCATGATTGGCAAGGTTACAAAGGAAATTTTGTACAAAAAAGGCGCTATCATTCCTGATATGCGTGCTTTAAAAATACTTTCTTCCGTGCCCGACCGTAAGGACGATACCATAATGAACGCTATCGTAAAAGAACTGGAAAGCGAAGAAATTTTTGTTATGGACCAGACTTACCTGATTAAGCCGCTGATGCCCGGACCGGGCGTGCTGACCAAACGCCAGCCTACGCCGGAAGAACTGGCCGATATGGATTTTGGCTATAAAATGGCAAAAGAAATTGGCAGGCTTGATATCGGGCAAACGGTTGTTGTAAAAAACATGGCTGTTATGGCCGTGGAAGCAATAGAAGGTACTGATGCCTGTATTTTGCGCGGCGGCAAACTCGGCAAGGACGCCGTTGTTGCCAAAACAGCAAAACCTGCGCAGGACGACCGCTTTGACGTGCCGGGCGTAGGCACCAAAACAATTCAGTCCATGATTGAATCGGGCTGCAAGGCTTTGGTTATTGAGGCAGGGCATACGCTTTTAACCGAGCGTGAAAAGGTAGTTGCCTGCTGATGAACATGGCATTACGATTGTTGCAAAATAATTGAAAAATTATTGAGAAAAACGCAAGGCTGGACTTAAAGTCCGGCCTTTTTGTGTTATAATATATAATGAATTGGTATGCAATAAAGTAAAACAGATAGAAGAAAGGAACCGTTATGGCCAAGATACTTATTTCTGCCGGTGAGGCTTCCGGTGATGTGCACGCTGCTGCCGTAACAAAGGCACTGAAAAAAATAGACCCTTCCTGCGAAGTGTTCGGCATGGGCGGCGACTGCCTGCGTGAAGCCGGCGGCGAGGTTTTGTTTGATATAAAAGAACATGGCGTAATGGGTTTTATAGAAGTTGTAAAAAAACTGCCGGCACTTTTCAAGCTGCGCAGTGATTTTGGCAGAGTAATGGATGAACGCAGGCCGGACTGCCTGGTTACGGTTGATTACCCCGGGTTTAACATGAAGCTTGCAAAGCTTGCAAAAGACAAGGGGATTCCCGTTGTTTCGTACATACCGCCTTCTGCGTGGGCCTGGAACAAAGGGCGTGCGCCTAAAGTGGCTAAGCTGGTTACCAAAATAGCTTCTATTTTTCCGTTTGAGTACGATGTTTATAAAGAAGCAGGGGCTGATGTGGAATTTGTCGGCCATCCGCTGATAGATATAGTAAAGCCGGAACTTGACAGAAAGCAGGCTCTGGATTTTGTCGGCAAACAAAGCGGCCGCAGGCTTATTTTGCTTCTGCCGGGCAGCCGTTTAATGGAAATACAGAAAATGCTGCCGACGCTTCTTGACGCGGCAAAATTAATTTCTGAAAAAGAGCCCGATATTGATTTTGCCATGCCGAGAGCTTCTACAATACCGAAAGAAATGCTGGAGGCATGATTGAAAAAAGCGGCCTGAAAGTAAAAATTGTGGAAGGGCATATTTACGATGTAATGAGTGTTGCAGATCTGGCGCTTGCTACCAGCGGAACGGTAACTCTTGAGGCTGCGCTGTGCGGGCTGGGCTGCGTTATCGTGTATAAAACTTCTCCCATATCTGCATTTATTGCCCGCAGGTTATTAACATACCTGATATCGGGCTGCCGAACATTGTGGCAGGCAGGCACATTTTGCCGGAGCTCTTGCAGGAGAACTTTACGCCTGAAAAAACGGCGCAGGAAGCACTGCAGCTTTTGGAACCTGAACGCAATGCGCAGATGAAACAGGATTTAGAGTACGTAAGAGAAAGATTGGGCGCCCCCGGTGCGGTAAACCGAGTTGCGGAACTTGTACTCCGCGTAGCCAAGGAGAAAAAATGAATTTATATTTTCGTTTGTTAAGTTATGTACGTCCATATTTAATAAGAATTACCATTGCTATTATTTGTACAATGATGGCAGCTGGATGTAATTTGTATTTGCCGTGGATTATTAAAGATGTTGTTGATAAGGTGCTTGTAGATAAAGATACGGTAATGCTTAATTATATCGCTGCAAGTATCATAATAGTTTTTATCGTAAGAGGATTGTTTTTCTATGGGCAAAGTTACCTTATGAGCTGGGTAGGCCAGAAGGTTGTAATTGATGTCCGTGGAGATATTTTCCGTAAGCTGCAGCGACTGAGCATGTCTTTTTATGATAAAAATAAAACCGGCACAATTATGAGTTATGTTACCAATGACGTTGCTGCCATGCAGACGGCAATGTAGATAAAGCGGTAGAATTTGTTACCGAAGGGCTTATTCTGGTGGGCAGTATTGCTGCCATGCTGTGGCTGGACTGGAAACTGACGCTGTTTACCTTCTGCACATTCCCTGCAGTTTTGTGGTGTATGGATTACTTTGGCAAGAAAATCCGCAGAAATGGCGGCGAAATACAGGCCTGCACGGCAGAACTGACCTCCGTTTTGCAGGAGAGCGTATCTTCGGCGCGTGTTATTAAATCTTTTGTACGCGAAGATTATGAAACCAATAAATTTGATAATCAAAATAAAGAAAATTTTTATGCCAATATGAAAAATATTAAGTTAAATTCGCTGCTTACTCCAACGGTTGAATTTGTGGCTGCTGTAGGCGTAACCATTGTTATGTGGTACGGTGGGCGCAGTGTTATTGACGGCGATATTACTGCCGGTGCGCTGGTAGCGTTTTTGACTTATGCTGTTAATATAGCTAATCCTATCAAACGCCTTACCAAAGTAGCGGCAAGTATTCAGCAGGCATTGGCTGCCGGAGAACGTGTTTTTGGAGTGCTTGATTTGCCGGAAGCCATTAAGGAAATCCCCAATGCCAAAGTTCTGCCGCCTGTTAATGGCAAGGTTGAGTTTGATAACGTAAAATTCTCCTACAATCCGCAGGAAGAAGTGCTGGACGGCTTGTCCTTTACCGTTAACCCCGGCGAGGTAATTGCCATAGTCGGTCCATCCGGCGCAGGCAAATCTACATGCCAGCCTGCTGCCCCGTTTTTATGATGTTACCGGCGGCGATATCCGCATAGACGGATACAGCATTAAAGATGTAACGCTTGATTCTCTGCGCGGGCAGGTTGGTATAGTGCCGCAGGAAACCATGCTTTTTAACGGCAGCGTTTACGATAACATTTTATACGGGCGGCTTGATGCAACTCCTGACGAAGTAAAAGCTGCTGCCAAAGCGGCCAATGCCGATGAATTTATCAGCCAGCTGCCGCAAGGTTATGCAACCATGCTCGGCGACCGCGGCGTGAATATTTCCGGCGGCCAGCGCCAGCGCATTTCTATTGCCCGGGCAATACTTAAAAATCCGCGCATTTTAATTCTGGATGAAGCGACATCGCACTTGATACGGAAAGCGAACGCGTTGTGCAGGATGCCCTTGACCGTTTGATGATAGGGCGTACGTCCTTTGTAATTGCGCACCGCCTTTCAACTATTAAAAATGCCGATAAGATTCTGGTGCTTGAACATGGCGCGCTTGTGGAAGCAGGCACGCATGATGAACTGATTGCCAAAAACGGGCTGTATGCCCATCTTTATCAAATTCAGTACCGCAGCAAGGAAACGAAAATGAGGGTAGCCGATGTATATAATTTATAATTTACTGATGATTGGCGCATTTTTCCTCGTAATGCCGTATTTCATCTACCGTTCGATATGTGAAAAAGGCTTTACACGCAGGATGCGCCAGAGCCTTGGCGGTATCCGCGATGAAGAAATTGAAGCCGTTGCGCTTAAGGGCTGTATTTGGATTCACGGCGCGTCTGTTGGCGAAATTGTAGCAACAAGCCCGCTGGTAAAGGAAATCCGCAAGGCGATGCCGGAAATTCCGATTCTGGTTTCGGCAGTTACGGTTGGCGGGTATGATATGCGCGCCAGATTATTCCGGAAGCAGATGCCATTATTTATTTCCCGCTGGATTTGCCTTTTGTGTCGGAATCCGTTGTAAAACGAATCCGCCCGCGCATTTTTATGCCGGTAGAAACAGAACTGTGGCTAATCTTCTGCGTGCACTGCGTGAACGCAATATTCCGGTAATGATGGTTAACGGCCGTATTTCCGAAAAATCGGTAAAAACCTACCGCTATTTGTACGGCATTTGGGATGATATGCTGAATACTGTAAGCCGCTTTTGCATGCAGTCCAGCATTGATGCTGATTATATCCGCCATTTGGGCGCAGACCCCAGCAAAATTTATGTAACTGGCAACACTAAGTTTGACCAGACCTATGCGGAAGTAACGCAGGAGGATCTGGATAATTAATAAAAAAGAACTGGGCATCGAAGGGGCGTATCCGGTTATTGTTGCCGGTTCCACCCATCCTACCGAAGAAAAAGCCATGCTGGAGGCTTTTAAAACTATTAAGGAAACTTATCCCGAGGCGCGTCTTGTTATTGCTCCGCGCAAGCCGGAACGCACTAACGAAATTGTGCGTCTGGTTGGGCATTTTGGTTATGAGGTTGGGCTCCGTTCCAAGCTTTTGAAGATTGACGGTGTACGTCCGCAGTACCCGGTGCTTTTGATTGATACCATCGGCGAACTGGGACGCATTTATTCCGTAGGCGACGTGGTATTTGTGGGCGGTTCTTTAATTAACCACGGCGGCCATAACGTACTTGAACCTGCCGCTCATGCCAAACCTATTCTGGTTGGCCCGAGCATGCAGAACTTTAAAGATTCCTATTCGCTTTTGAGCAAGGTTGGCGCCTGCAAAATGGTGAGCGGCATACCCGAGCTTACCAAAGAGCTGCTGGATATTATAAACGATGATAAACGCCGTGCCAAAATGGGTGCAGCGTCTTTGCAGGTTATTAAGGAAAACCGCGGTGCTGCCGTGCGCAGTATTGAATATCTTGAAGATTTGCTGCGCATTACTACCGTTCCGGCAACTATCATGTCGCGTTACCCGACCAATATCCGCAATCTTAATGATGAGGGCGGTATCAGCCTGCGCCATGCTGATATATTATTCAGTATGTGTACCAGATGGTGCATGGCACAGAAACGCCTTTTATGGGCAGCGTGCTTTTAGTGGTGCTGCGTTTCTTCTCTTATTTGTACGAATTTGGCGTTTGCAGCAAATTGTGGCTGTATAACGTGGGCTTTTTTAAACAGACAAAACTTGATTGCTGCGTAATTTCCATCGGCAATATTACCGTTGGCGGCACGGGCAAAACCCCTACCGCGCAGAAAGTTGCGGCAATGATTAAAAGCATGGGCTATAATGTTGTTATCTTAAACCGCGGTTACCGCTCTCACTGGGATAAAGAGCTGGGCGTGGTAAGTGACGGCAAGAAGATTTTCATGACGGCCTATGAGGCAGGCGACGAAGCTTACCTGATGGCAAAAACCCTGCCCGGCATTCCCGTTATTATCGGTAAAAACCGTGCCGTTACCGGCCAGTTTGCCGTAGATAAAATGAAGGCCGAAGTAATTATCATGGACGATGGCTATCAGCACTGGCATTTGTACCGCGACCTTGATGTGGTGCTGGTAGATACTTACAATATGTTTGGCAACGGCTGCCTGCTGCCGCGCGGCACGCTGCGCGAGCCGCTGAAGCATCTGGACAGGGCAGGGCTCTTTTTGCTCACCAAAACCGACCAGAGCTCGCAGTTCAGCCGTATTAACCTCCGCAAAAACCTTGCAAAATATAACGACCGTGCCCCGGTTATCGAAAGTATCCATCACCCGAAAAACTTTGTCGAAATTGCCGACTGGTACAAGGGCATTCATGAAAATACGCTGGAACTTTCCGAACTGGAAGGCAAAAAAGTTATGGTCTTTTCCGCTATCGGCAACCCGTCCTCTTTCGAGCAGACTCTCGCCGGTATCGGGCTTGATATCCTTGAAGCAATCCGCTACCCGGACCATCACGATTACGGTATGCTGGAAATGCAGTACATCAGTGAGCGTGCGGCCAGCAAAGAAGCGGTGGCGCTTATTACAACCGGTAAAGACGCGGTTAAAATTCCGACGGAATTTATTTACTTCAACAGGGATTTGCCGCTGTACATATTAAACATGGATATTATGATTACCGAAGGACAGGACTTGTTTGAAAAAGCAATTGTCAATGCCATTAAAAAGGAGACGAAGAAGTAATGAAGGTTTTATGTGTAATTCCGGCCCGCTATGCTTCCACCAGGCTGCCGGGCAAGCCGCTGGCGCTGATTGCCGGTAAACCGATGATTCAGCATACTTATATGCGCGCCTGCGAAGCGGAAGAACCGGATGATGTAATTGTAGCAACGGACAACGAAAAGTTTATGATACCGTTACAGGCTTCGGCGGCAAAGCGTGATGACTTCGCCGGACCATCCGAGCGGAACTGACCGCCTGGCGGAAGTTGCCATGCAGTATCCTGATGTTGATGTAATTATTAACGTGCAGGGCGATGAGCCGATGATTGACCCGGATATTATTGACCGTCTGGCTAAAGCCTTTGAAGGCAATGACGATTTAAAAATGGCAACCATGAAGGTGCCGATGAAGGAAAGCGAATACAACGACCCGGCTGCCGTAAAAGTTGTAACGGATGACAACGGTTATGCGCTGTATTTTTCGCGCAGCCTGATTCCGTATCCGCGCAACGAGATTGAAGCATGCGCGTTTATAAACATGTTGGCGTTTATGCTTACCGCCGCGACTTTTTACTGCAGTACGCGGCGCTTGAACCTACCATGCTTGAAAAAGTGGAAGGGCTTGAAACAGCTGCGCGCGCTGGAAAACGGCTATAAAATAAAAAGTGCTTGAAAGTGATTTTCAGGGTATCGGCATTGATACTCCCGAAGATTTGGAAGCAATCAACAAGCTCTTTGCGGCAAAAAACAATAAATAACTAGATAAATAACTAAAAAATAACTATCAGTAAATAAAGGAGGCAGACATGAATATAGTAACAGTTGGCAATTATAAAGTTGGGCAGGGCTGCCCCATGCTGCTTATGGCAGGCCCCTGTGTACTGGAAGGCTATGAACGCAGCCTGATGATTGGCCAGCGTGCCAAAGCCATTGCAGATAAACTCGGCATGCCCTATGTTTTTAAGGCATCTTTCGATAAAGCAAACCGTTCTTCCTATAATTCTTTCCGCGGGCCGGGATTAAAAGAAGGTTTGGCCATTCTTGCCCAGATTAAAAAAAGATTTGGGCGTACCCATTGTAACGGATATTCACGAACCTGCGCAGGCAGAGCCAGTGGCGGAAGTTGCCGATATTTTGCAGATTCCGGCATTTTTGTGCCGCCAGACTGACCTTGTTTACCAGGCTGCAAAAACCGGCAGAACCGTTAACGTGAAAAAAGGCCAGTTCCTTGCCCCGTGGGATATGAAAAACGTTATCAAGAAAATTGAAGAAGCCGGCAATCACAACATTATGCTTACAGAGCGCGGCGCAAGTTTCGGCTATAACACTCTGGTTACGGATATGCGCGGGCTTGCCATTATGCGCGAACTCGGTTACCCGGTTGTAATGGACGCTACCCACAGCGTACAGATTCCCGGCGGGCAGGGTACTTCCTCCGGCGGCCAGAGCCAGTATGTGCCGCATATGGCAAGGGCGGCTGCCGCAGTAGGCATCGACGCTTTGTTCCTTGAAGTACACGATAACCCGGCTGAAGCCCTTTCGGACGGGCCGAACATGGTAAAACTGGATAATTTGGAAGCACTCTTGAAAGACGTGCTGGCCATAGATAAAATTGTACGCGGCTGATTGGGCTGCCTGCATTTAAAGGAGTGATTTCCTGATGGAAGATGTAATGCTGGAACAGGCGCGGCAGGTTCTGCGTATGGAAGCGGAAGCCGTGCTGGAACAGGTTGAACGCATAGACGAACATTTTAAAGCAGCGGTTGAAATGATTATGGCCTGCCCCGGCCGCACCGTTATTACCGGCATGGGAAAATCGGGCATTATCGGGCGCAAAATGGCAGCAACGCTTGCCAGCACCGGCACGCCATCTTTTTACCTGCACCCGGCAGAAGGTATTCACGGCGACCTGGGCATGGTAACCGAAGGCGACGTTGTTATTGCGCTTTCCAACAGCGGTGAAACCGGCGAAGTGCTGCACATACTGCCTTCGCTGCGCAGAATAGGCGCCAAATTAATTGCATGGTGGGCAATCCTAATTCCACTCTGGCCAAAAATTCCGATATTGTTTTAAATGTCGGTGTTACGAGAGAAGCCTGCCCGCTCGGGCTTGCGCCTACTTCAAGCACAACCGCGGCGCTTGCTTACGGCGATGCGCTTGCACTGGCGCTGCTTTCAAAACGCAAATTTACGGCCAGCCAGTTTGCGGTATTCCATCCGGGTGGCTCTCTGGGGCGCAAATTGCTTCTTACTGTTGAAGATATTATGCACAGCGGCACGGAAAACCCGCTTGTTAAAGCAGATATCAGCGTGCAGGACGCACTTTTTGTTATTACCGACAAGGGGCTTGGCGCTGTTTCCGTTGTTGATGATGACAACAAAATGCTGGGCGTGCTGACAGACGGCGATATACGCCGCGGGCTGAGCAAAGGCGTGGACTTTTTAAAACGCCCGGTAACGGAACTTATGACGGCCAGTCCGAAAACCATTACCAAAGAAAAACTGGCTGCACAGGCTTTGCATATCATGGAAAGCAACCGTCCGAAACCGATTACGGTACTGCCGGTTGTAGATGCCGAAAACCATGTTATCGGGCTTTTGCATATGACTGACCTTGTACGTCAGGCGTGGTATAATGGAAAGAACGTAAAAAATGCCTCCAAAATAAAACTGCTGGCCCTTGATGTGGACGGCGTGCTGACGGACGGCAGCCTCAATATCGGCGCTGAAGGCGAACTTTTTAAAGCCTTCAAGCGCGCGACGGGCTTGGGCTGAGCTGCCTTCTGCGCAGCGGTGTGCGTGTGGCTATTATTACCGGCCGTCAAAAGCGCCATTATTCACCGCCGGGCGGAAGAACTGGGCATTACAGAGCTTTATGAAGGCATTAAAGATAAAAGGAAAATACTGGCAGACCTTGCCGCAGCAGGAGGGCTTGAGCAGGATGAAATTGCCTATATGGCGACGATTTGAACGACCTGCCTGCGCTTTTATATGCCGGGCTTGCCTGTGCCCCGGCAGACGCTGCGCCGGAGGTAATTTCTGCCAGCAGCTTTGTTGCCGCAAATAACGGCGGGCGCGGAGCGGTGCGCGAAGCGGCCGAACTTATTTTAAGGGCACAGGGCAAATGGAATGAAATTGTAAATGCTTATATGAAGCAGGGACAGGGAGATTCACAATAATGTGGCTTTACTATTTATTAAAAAGCATGAGCTGGATAATCAGCCACCTGCCTATAAGCTGGTTGTAAAAATCGGCCTGGGGCTTGGCAGGCTTTATTACATAATTGCCAAAAAACAGCGCATAAGGGCGGAAGAAACAATAAAAGAACGCCTTGGCTATTCGGACGAACAGGCCAAAGCAACCATCCGCAGCCTGTTTATCAAGCTGGGCGCAACTTTTATGGAAATTATGTATATGCCGGCATTAAATAAAAACAATATCCGCGGGCTGGTAACCTTTGACCGCCCCGATGTTTTATGGGAAGCACTCGGCGAAGGCAAAGGCGTTGTAATGCTGGCCTGCCATATGGATAACTGGGAATGGCTGGGCGCGGCGCTGGCGTTGTCGGGCTTTCCGCTGAGCGCGGTGGAAAAACCGCAGCGAACCATATTTACAGCGATTTTATGAACGAACTGCGTAAGGGCGTAGGGCAGGAAATTTTTTCGCGCGGTACAAGTGAAATTCTGGGCTGTGCCCGCGCCATGAAGAAAAAACGCATGCTGGGGCTTATTGCCGATCAGGACGGCGGCTATGACGGCATTTTTGTTCCGTTCCTCGGCAAAATGGCTTCAACGCCGACAGGGCCTGCTTATTTTTCCAGAAAGTTCAATGCGCCGATTGTGCCGATATTTATTGTTCGCAAGGAAAGCAATTACGGGCATCTGGCGATTGTTAAAGACCCCATTTATTATGAAGACACCGGCGACCGCAAGGCCGATGATTATAACGTAACTTTGAAAATGACGCAGATTGTTGAAGAAGTTATAAAAGAATACCCGGATAACTGGCTGTGGTTCCAGCACCGTTGGAATACCCCGTACACACCGCCGGAAGAAAAGGAGCTGAAGCAAGGTGAAAAATAAGGGGCTTTTGCTGATTGCAGGCGGCATTGCCATTGCAGCAGCAATAATTGCCTGGCTGATGTTTGGCGGCGAGGCGCCGAAGAACCCGGAAAATACCGCTTCCAATGCGGTAAGCGCAGTAGTAAAAAACACTACCGTCAGCCGCGAGCAGGACGGCAGACGCCTGTGGGAGTTTTCGGTTGAAGCGCTGGAAAGCATTTCCGGCAGCGGCGAAGCTGTAATGAAAGGCGTTAAGGGCAAAATTTACCGCGAGGATGGTTCTGTAATTGACGTTATGGCCGGCGGCGGCAAAATTAATAACGACGATAAGAACTTTGCTCTCGACCGCGGCGTAAAAGCAACGCTTTCTACCGGCGGGGAGATAACTGCCGAAGAAATCAGCTGGAACCAGAAGGACGATATTATTACGGCAACCGGCAAAGTAAAGGTTGTTAAAGATGAACATACGGCTTTGGCCGATAAAATTGTTACCAGCAGTAAATTTGACCATTTTAAATTAAGCGGACATGCCGAAGTACAGAAAGGGGAACTGTAATGATGAAAATAAAATCAGTAGCGGCGCTGGCAGCGGCTTTTATGCTGTTGGGTTCATCTGCTTTATATGTGCCGGCATTTGCGGCTCAGGGCAGCGGTTTTAATGTTAAAGCCGACGAAATTGAATATGATATGACCAGTGGAAACGGTACTGCCAAGGGCAATGTGGTAATTTTGCATGACGGCGGCAAGGCTACGGCCGCAGCTGCGGAATTTAACAGCAAAACCATGAGCGGCAAACTTACCGGCGGCGTTGTTGCCGATAAAGACGATGCCCATATTACCTGCGCAACCTTTGTAATGCATAATGAAGATTTTGTTTCCGCAGTAGGCGAAGCATCCGTTACCAAAGAAGATAAAACGCTTACGGCAGAGCAGATTGACTATCACAGCGACGCCGAATACGCTGAAACCATCGGCTCCTGGGGTCAGTTAACTTCTACCGACGGCAGCGTGCTTACGGCAGCGCAGATTACCTATAACGGCAAAACCGGCCTTGCAGAAGCTACCGGCAATGTCGATATCGTAAGCCCGCCGCGTAATTTAACCGCAAAGGCGGATAAAGCAATTTACGACACCAATAACGACGGCAAAGTAGAACTTATCGGCAACGCAACCGCAACGCAGGACGGCAATACCGTTTCCGGCAACCGCCTGATTATGAATAATGCAGGCAATGCCGCAGCAGGACAGCGAGCCGAAGCATTCGGCAATATTAAGATTGTGTATGTTCCCGAAAAGCAGCCCGCACAGGCTGAGGCAAATACTGCCGCAACAGGCAGCGAAGGAACGCAGACAGAAGCTGCAGCTCAGGACGCAGCAGCAGAAACCACCGGACAAGTGGAGGCAGCATAGTGGTAATTGAAACAGCTAATCTTGTAAAAGAATATGCGGACAGACGCGTTGTAAATAATGTCAGCATCCGTGTGGAGCAGGGCAGCATTGTTGGTTTGCTCGGCCCTAACGGCGCCGGTAAAACTACTACCTTTTATATGATAGTAGCATCATCA
>ENA-OQCE01001075-OQCE01001075.1-human-gut-metagenome-genome-assembly--contig:-NODE-1075-length-11999-cov-1.915684_pt1 | contig 11999 bp, 20 predicted proteins | sample MGYA00242495_ERZ504572 | MGnify/ENA primary metagenome ERZ504572 (study PRJEB26092, sample SAMD00036228) | human gut metagenome | host: Homo sapiens | study: EMG produced TPA metagenomics assembly of...
CATAACTTCAAAGACAATGTCTACGTAGAGCGTATCTTCAAGGGTATCCGTCCGGCAGTTGTAGCACTGATAGCCGCTCCGACTTTCAGTATGGCCAAATCCGCCAAAATCAACCGCTACACGATATGGATTCCTATTGTCTCGGCTCTGCTTATCTGGTTATTGGGCTTCTCCCCCATCTGGATTATCATGCTGCCGGTATAGGCGGATACCTGTTCGGAAGGCTGTGCTTCCCGAAAACCAACAGTTAAAAATTAAACAAAACCACCCCACTTATCGCTAATCACTAACCACTAACCACTAATCACTACATCATGCTTTTCCTCCATCTATTCTACACATTCTTTAAAATCGGCCTGTTCGGTTTTGGCGGCGGATACGCCATGCTGTCCATGATACAAGGTGAGGTAGTCACCCGTTACGGCTGGCTCACACCGCAGGAGTTTACCGACATCGTAGCAATCAGCCAGATGACTCCCGGCCCTATCGGCATCAATTCGGCAACCTATGTAGGCTATTCCACGATAGCCGAACAATACGGCACGAGCATGGGAGTGCTTGGGTCTTGCGTAGCCACTTTCGCCGTAGTGCTGCCTTCGTTCATCCTGATGCTCACTATCAGCAAATTCTTTCTGAAATATCAGAAGCACCCGGCAGTAGAAGCCGTATTCAGCGGACTTCGCCCGGCGGTAGTAGGACTGCTGGCATCGGCTGCGCTGGTGCTGATGAATACGGAGAACTTCAGTTCGCCCCAGGAAGATATGTACTCTTTCATCATCAGTATCATCATCTTCCTTGCAGCTTTCATCGGAACAAGAAAATATAAGGTCAACCCCATACTGATGATTATAGTATGCGGAATAGCAGGCTGATACTTTATTGACAGTTGATTCCTACAGCTTCACTTTCTTGCTTACAGATTTGGATTCGTTGTGCAGGCGGTCGAGCGCCGTAACCACATAACGGTACTTCGTCTTGCCATCCTCATAAGGCAACTTATAGAAAGTATTGCGCGTAACAGCCACAATGTGCGAAGGGTCGTCAATATCCACCTTCTCCTTCGAAGCAAAACGGTAGACAACATACTGTACCGGACGGTTCATTTCATCCTTGAACTTCGGAGCAGTCCAGAAAAGGATGTAACCGTCGGCAGTCCACACCGGTTTTACCTTGCGTACCTTATCCGGAGCTTCATTGTCCATAAAGTCAAATACGGGCGGCAAAGCCGGATATTTATGATACTCGGCAACCAGCGCATCGCGGTATTTGCCGGCATTCTCCACTACTGCGCTGGCAGGCCATTGGCAACTGCCGCCGATTGTCTGATATGCCCGCTGCAAAGCCATCTTGCGGGGAAGCTGATTGACGGACGGATTCTTCGGTCGGCATTCTGTACCGTATTCATTACAGACTGGCCGATAAACAAAGGACGGTTCTCCGTATGCTTTGCCCACCACTTCACCAAAGTTTCATAGTCGGCAGCCGGATGTCCTATCTGCCAATACACTTGAGGTATGTTATAATCAATCCAGCCTTTGCGTGCCCACAGAAGTACATCGGCATACAAATCATCATAATTCTGCAAACCGTTTGTGGCACTGCCCAACGGATCGCTGCTCTGATTGCGGTAGATACCGAAAGGACTCACACCGAACTTCACCCAGGTTTCAGTCCGCGGACCGTCTCATGTATTTTCTGAATGAGAATATTCACATTACTGCGGCGCCAGTCCGCCTTATTGCTGAAACCGCCGCCATAGCGTGCAAAGCTGGCATCATCCGGGAAATCCTTTCCCTTGATAGGATAGGGATAGAAATAATCGTCCATATGAATGGCATCCACATCATAGCGCGACACGATGTCGGTTATCACTTTGCAGATATGATTGCGGCTTTCGGGAAGCGCAGGGTCGAAGTAAAGCTGGTCGCCATACGTCACGAACCACTCCGGATGCGAATTATAAATATGGATGGGCGAAAGCTCGTTCTTCAACGAAGTCTTTACCCGATACGGATTAATCCAGGCATGAAACTCCATGCTCCGTTTGTGGCACTCCTCAATCATAAACTGCATAGGGTCCCAATAAGGTTCCGGGGCTTTGCCCTGCACACCCGTCAGGAAACGACTCCACGGTTCGTACTGCGAAGCATACAACGCATCGGCTTCGGGACGCACCTGAAAAATAATGGCATTGATACCTGCATCTTGCAGGGAGTTCAACTGATTTATCAAGATTTGCTTCAACCGGTCGGTCGGTATGCCACGGAACTGTCCGTTTACCGCCTGAATCCATGCGGCACGAAATTCACGTTTAGGATGTGCGGATGTGGATACGAACTGTGCCTGTACAGCCAGTGAAAGGCAGCAGAAAGCCAGTAACAAGAGGAGATTTCTCACTTTCATTTTATTCTTTTTAAATATTGTGTCGCAAAGATAATGATTATCTTTGCAACTCAATTCATTTTCAATCGTCTTATGGCAAAAAATACATCTATCATCATAAAGGGAGCACGCGTCAATAATCTGAAAAATATTGATGTGGAAATTCCCCGCAACAAGCTGGTCGTCATAACCGGACTATCCGGTTCCGGCAAGTCCTCGCTCGCATTCGATACACTCTATGCCGAGGGGCAACGGCGCTATGTGGAAAGCCTCAGCAGTTACGCCCGCCAGTTTTTGGGACGTATGAGTAAGCCCGAATGCGATTTCATCAAGGGTATCCCCCTGCCATTGCCATCGAGCAGAAAGTAAGCAGCCGCAATCCCGTTCCACCGTAGGCACTTCTACTGAAATCTACGAATACCTGCGCCTGCTCTACGCCCGTGTGGGACGGACTTTCAGTCCGGTCAGCGGACAGGAAGTAAAGAAACACTCCACCGAGGACATCGTGAACTGCATGCTCCGGCAACCTGAGGGAACACGCTATACCGTGCTCACCCCGATATTGCTCCGCGAAGGACGTACCTTGCAGCAACAATTGGAAATAGACTTGAAGCAAGGGTTCAACCGGTTGGAAGTGAACGGAGAAATGGTGCGCATTGACGAGTATCAGCCTAAAGACGGTGACACCGTATTCCTATTGGTAGACCGCATGACGGTTTCCGGCGAGAAAGATGCCGTCAGCCGCCTCACCGACTCCGCCGAAACCGCCATGTACGAGGGTGACGGAGCCTGCCTGCTGCGTTTCTACCAACCGGACGGCAGTACCAGCCTGTACCGTTTCAGTACCAAGTTCGAGGCAGACGGCATCACGTTTGAAGAGCCCAACGACCAGATGTTCTCGTTCAACTCCCCCATCGGTGCATGTCCGGAATGCGAAGGCTTCGGACGTGTCGTGGGCATCGACGAACATCTCGTCATCCCCAACCGCTCCCTTTCCGTATACGACGGCGCCGTGGTGTGCTGGCGCGGCGAGAAAATGGGCGAATGGAAAGACATGGTGATACGCGGTGCGGAGAAAGCCGGCTTCCCCATTTTCACTCCCTACTACCAGTTAACCGACGAACAACGCCGCATGCTGTGGGACGGAACCCGCTACTTCGAGGGTATCAATGCCTTCTTCAAAATGTTGCAGGAAAACCAGTACAAGATACAATACCGCGTTATGCTGGCGCGTTATCGCGGCAAAACCCTTTGTCCCAAATGCCACGGTACAAGCTGAAGCCCGAAGCCGGTTATGTACGGGTGGGCGGACGCAGCATCTCCGAACTGGTAGACCTGCCCATTACCGAACTGAAAGTGTTTTTCGACAACCTGAAGCTGGACAAGCATGATGCCGACGTTGCCCGCCGCATCCTTATAGAAATCAAACAACCCGCATCCGCTTCCTGCTGGATGTAGGTTTGGGATACCTCACCCTGAACCGCCTCAGCAATTCGCTGTCCGGCGGTGAAAGCCAGCGTATCAATCTGGCAACTTCCCTGGGAAGCAGTCTTGTGGCAGTCTCTACATTCTGGACGAACCGAGCATCGGACTTCACAGCCGCGACACGGACAAGCTGATACACGTCTTGCGCCAACTGCAACAGTTGGGCAATACGGTGGTCGTGGTGGAACATGACGAAGAAATCATCCGGGCCGCCGATTATATCATCGACATCGGTCCCAAGGCCGGACGTCTGGGCGGCGAGGTTGTCTACCAGGGAGACATGAAAGATTTGCAAAAAGGCAGCAACAGCTACACCGTGCGTTATCTTCTGGGCGAGGAAACCATTCCCGTGCCCGAAAGCCGTCGCCCGTGGAACCAGTATATTGAAATCACAGGCGCCCGCGAGAACAATCTGAAAGGCGTGGACGTACGCTTTCCGCTCAATGTAATGACCGTAGTCACCGGCGTATCGGGTTCCGGTAAAAGCACACTGGTGCGCGATATCTTCTTCCGCGCCCTCAAACGCGAACTGGACGAATGCACCGACCGACCGGGCGAGTTTGCCTCTATCAGCGGAGACCTGCGAAATCTGCGCAACGTAGAGTTTGTAGACCAGAACCCCATCGGCAAGTCCTCGCGTTCCAACCCCGTAACCTACATAAAGGCCTACGACGAAATACGCAAACTTTGGCAGAACAGCCCCTCGCCAAACAAATGGGCTATACCGCCGGCCATTTCAGCTTTAACAGCGAAGGCGGCCGCTGCGAGGAGTGCAAGGGCGAAGGAACCATCACCGTAGAGATGCAGTTCATGGCAGACCTTGTGCTGGAGTGCGAATCCTGCCACGGCAAACGCTTCAAGGCAGATACGCTGGAAGTGAAATACCATGATGTCAATATCTACGATGTGCTGGAAATGACCGTTAACCAAGCCATTGAATTCTTCACCGAACACGGACAGAAGAAAATCGTGAAGCGCCTGCAACCGCTGCAAGATGTGGGGTTGGGATATATCAAACTCGGCCAGTCGTCCTCTACCCTCTCCGGCGGTGAGAACCAGCGCGTAAAACTGGCCTACTACCTCAGTATGGAGAAAGCCGACCCTACGCTATTCATCTTCGACGAGCTACCACCGGCCTGCACTTCCACGACATCCGCAAACTGCTGGAAGCCTTTGATGCACTGATACGCCGCGGCCATTCCATCGTTATCATCGAGCATAATATGGACGTAGTGAAGTGTGCCGACCATGTTATCGACCTCGGCCCCGAAGGCGGAGACAAAGGCGGCTATATCGTGGCAACCGGTACACCGGAAGAAGTGGCGGCATGTGCGGCAAGCTACACAGGGCAGTTCCTAAGAGAAAAACTACAATAACCAAACGTACAATTCCGTCAGAAACGTCCCGTAAGATAGATTAATCCGTCTTACGGGATGTTTTTTCATCCCACGAAACAAAAAATCGTCTCCTAAGACGAAACAAACCATCTTAGGAGACGAAATCAGATATTGTGCAAAAAGAGCTTTTTCTTTTTTAGAAGTAGAAACCGAATCCCACTTTCAACCCGAATTCCGAACGGTCTTTATTTATATCCCAATAAACGGCAGGCTCGATAGTGACCGTACGCGACAGGAAGAAAGCATAACCACCTTCCATACCGAAGCCGAAACGGGTTTTATCGCCACCGTCCCAGTTGTAACGGTTCAAGTTTACATCAGCTCCCAGAAATACGCCAATCTTGTTGAAATAGTAGCGTCCGCCCACACCCAACGTATAGACATCCGTTCCGCCTCCTTGCCATGTAGCGCCGGCATCCAACAGCAAAGCCACGTTATCGATTAAAAAAGCACCGCCCTTGACCTCAAGACCGAAATGAGCCTTATCCGTTCCGTATTGTAGGAAAAATTAAGTCCGGTAACGGAAGGGTTGACGAACCACTTTCCTTTTTCAAACTGCGCGTGGGCAGCCACTGTGCCAATAAGCAGGCATACGATCAATGCAAGTCTTCTCATCTTGTTTTCGTTTTTAAGTGAATAATTATTTTCGTTCTATTTTATCTTCTTCACGGCGCTTACGCTGCAACTCCTCTTTTTTGCGCAGCACCAGCCACAACGCCAGTACGATGACATACGAAGCGATTACGGTTACATATTTCTCCGTATTGCTGATTTCCGTATTGCGCGGCAGGAAATACGCCGCGGTGGCAGAAACATAAATAAGCAGGGCTACGGTCAGCCCGGTAGATTTCTTGAGTTTCTTCATCGGTTTAAGAGTTTTTAGTCTGTTTGTCTTTTCTTCCATAGCACGAACCATACCAGAGCTATCGCCACACCAGCTGCCCCTATGCCGTAGGATGCCGGATGCGACAGGCCGAAACCTTCGGGCGCTATACAGATATACGTTGTACAGACGCAGGTCATGAAAAGGGCAGGTATCAGCGTCAGGAAATACAACTTCTTGCACGCACCAAATACACTGTGACAGCCCATAGGGTAAAGACGGACAAGGTCTGGTTGGCCCATGCAAAGTAACGCCATATCATATCGAAACCGTCCTTATCGCGCAGGCTGTACAGCAACAGTCCGATAGCAGCCAAAAACATCGGTATGCAGATATATAAACGGCGGCGCATCGTTTTTTGTTCCATCCCCAGGAAATCTGCAACGATAAGCCGTGCCGAACGGAAAGCGGTATCGCCGCTGGTAATGGGGGCTGCAATCACACCCAGTATAGCCAGTATGCCTCCGATTGTTCCCAGCCAGTCTTTCGTAATGGCATCCACAATGACGGCGGCATTCGTCTCTGCCATTCCGTTTTCATGGAAGAAGCAAGTAGCGGCGGCAGCCCAGATAAGGGCCACGATGCCTTCGGTAATCATGGCTCCGTAGAATATAGGACGTCCATGGCGCTCGCTCGTCATGCAGCGTGCCATCAAGGGGCTTTGCGTGGCATGAAAACCGCTGATAGCCCCGCACGCGATACTGACAAACATAATGGGAAATACAGGCAGCGCCGAAGCGTTGGGATGGGTATTCTGCAATCCGTCCCATACTTCCGGCAATACCGGATGCTTCACGTAGAGCATAACCAAAATGCCCACCGCCATAAACAGCAGCGCAATGGCAAACAGCGGATATATCTTGCCGATAATCTTATCCACCGGCAGCAAGGTGGCAAGTATATAATAGATAAAGACCACCACAATCCAGAAAACGGTGTCCAGCGTTTCCGGCGTCAGGCTGGCGAGCAGTCCGGCAGGGCCTGCCACAAACACGGCTCCCACAAGTATCATCAGGACAACGGTAAATCCGCGCATCACCTGCTTGGTAGTCACGCCCAGATAACGGCCTATAATCTCCGGCAGGCTCTCGCCCCCGTTGCGCAACGAAAGCATTCCTGCAAAATAGTCGTGCACCGCCCCAGCAAAAATACTACCGAACACTATCCACAGATAGGATGCCGAACCGAATTTCGCTCCCATGATTGCACCGAAGATAGGTCCCAGGCCTGCGATATTCAGGAACTGTATCATAAAGATTTTCCACGTAGGCAGCGGGATATAGTCCACCCCGTCGGCTTTGGTAATAGCAGGAGTCTTGCGGTCGTCCGGTCCGAATACGTGTTCTATAAAGCGTCCGTAGATGAAATAACCTGCAACCAACGCCAGCAGGCAGAGCGTAAATGTAATCATGGCGTGCTAATGTTTAATATACAGCAAGTGTTAATAATGTATTTTATATATGCAAATGTAACGGTTTCTAACTAAACTACGCAATTTTATCAGGTGATTTACGTATCTTCGCCGTGAAATATAACAGAAATAAAGAAGTAAAAAGGAATTTGTTTCACCGCAGAGGAGAAATCATCATTTACCGAAAACAAGACAGCAACATGAAGAAATCAAGCCTTATACTATTATATATCTTCTGTCTTCTTCCCCTTGCCGCCCAGCGGCCGCCCAAGCACGAGGTACGTGCCGCATGGGTCACCGCCGTCTACGGACTGGACTGGCCCCGCACCCGCGCCACCACGCCCGAGAGCATCCGCAAGCAGCAGGACGAACTCGTAGAGATACTGGACAAACTGAAAGCCGCCAACTTCAACACCGTACTGTTTCAGACCCGTACGCGGGGCATGTACTCTACAAATCGTCCATCGAGCCTTATAACTCCATCCTGACAGGAAAAACCGATGGCAACCCCGGCTACGACCCGCTTGCCTTTGCCGTAGCCGAATGCCACAAACGCGGTATGGAATGCCACGCCTGGATGGTGACCATTCCTTTAGGCAACCGCAAGCATGTCGCCGCCCTCGGCAAGGCATCGGTCACCAAACGCAAACCCGCTATCTGCGTGCCTTATAAACGCGAGTATTTCCTCAATCCCGGACATCCGCAGACCAAAGAATACCTGATGAGCCTCGTCCGCGAAGTCGTGGAACGTTACGATGTGGACGGCGTACATTTCGATTACCTGCGCTACCCCGAACATGCCCTGCGCTTCTCCGACAGCTATACCTATAAGAAATACGGCAACGGACGCGACCTCGCGCAATGGCGGCGTGACAATATCACGGAAATAGTCCGTTATCTCTATAAAGGCGTCAAGGCGCTGAAGCCTGGGTAAAGGTGAGCACCTGCCCGTGGGTAAGTACCGCGACACCGCCCGCTATCCGTCGCGCGGCTGGAATGCGTTCCACACCGTCTATCAGGACGTACAAGGCTGGCTGGGCGAAGGCATACAAGACCAGATATATCCTATGATGTACTTCCGCGGCAACGGTTTCTATCCTTTCGCCCTCGACTGGCAGGAGCAAAGCAACGGCCGGCAGATTATTCCCGGACTGGGCATCTACTTCCTCGACCCCGGCGAAGGCAACTGGACTGTGGACGAGGTGGAACGGCAGATAAACTTCACCCGTGCACACGGCCTGGCGGGCGAAGGCCACTACCGCGTGAAGTACCTTATGGACAATACGCAGGGGTTGTATGACATACTTCAAGAGAACTACTACACCGCCCCCGCCCTGCAACCCGCCATGCCGTGGATAGACAATGTGCCGCCAACCGCCCCCACGCAACTCAACGTCGGGAAGCTGGCTGACGGATATTGGAAAATCACCTGGCAAGCCGCCACTGACAACGATAAGCGGAATGCGCCGACCTATGTAGTCTACGGTTCCGATACGTATCCCGTAGATACCGCCAACCCGGAAAATATACTGGCGCAACGCATACAGGGAACCGAATACATATATGCCCCTATCCGCCCCTGGAACACCCGAAAATACTTTGCTGTTACCGCCGTAGACCGTTGCGGCAACGAAAGTCCCGTCTGCCAATAGGAAACACAAAGGCAATGCGTTTATAGTCAAAAGGATGCATGTACCAAAAGAATTCCTCATTTGGTACGTCTCGTACCTGACTGTGGTACGACGTGTTTCTTACCATGGTAGGACGTGTACCTTAGTAAGGTACTTGACGTACCAAGCGACAGGTACATCAGGTACCAGCCACTTGAAATATGCATCAACAGCAAGAATCATATCCGGACATACGCTCTGTAACAGCTTTTACCCGTAACGGGCACTAACGGCAGATAGCCGGAAGCAAGTCTGTCCTGCTCCACCATTAACGGATAATCGTGCATATCCTGTTCGTGCCGTGCACGCAATGTTTCATTATCGGGAACGTATTCAACAGCAAAACATCCCTTACTGCCGGGCGCCACAAACCTGTCGTAAAACAAGCGGGCTACAACACCCATATTCATACGCATGTTTATCTCCACGCAAGGATGCACACAATAGCCGTCCTCCTTGTCTGACCGGCAAACCATCATATCCACTCCCAGATAACCGGTATACGTGTTCCCATAGATTGAGGCCAATTCCGCACGCAGCGCTTCGCGTATCCCCGTCAACTTCTCAAGGGACAGACAGCACGCGATGCTTTCCTCTATCTGTCCGTCCGATGCAAGCAGATTGCCCGTATAGGCGCCATGCTCATTGGTGGAGAACACGGAATAGCCCGCAAAGCGCACTTCGCCCTGTCCGTCCGAATAGAACTCAAGCGCAAAATCCTTCACCTTATTATATATGGGTTCTGCCGTAAGACACCCCTGCTCTCTCAAAACCCGTTCACACCAATTGGAGACGGGCTTCGTAAACCCATGCAGGCACCAGTTCAGCCCTTTCCGCTACCCGACCAGGGTACTTTGAGCAGGCAGGCAGGCATTGCATTCACCGTGCGTTCACAATCTGCAATATTGTTTAGGAGCGTATGTTCGCCGCAGGTGCATTCGGGATAGCGGTCCGCTATGCGCCGCGTCACCGCCACAGCCTGCAGACGGGAAGAGAGCAGTCTGTATTCCGCAAGAAGCTGGGGAGAAGGCAGTCTGTCTTCACGAACTCCCCCTTTCAGAAAGAACCCGCGATGGCAGGATTCCAGCCCCACGTCACAATTCGGGCTTCGGCATAATCGGGCAACTCAGGCTCAGTGGCCAGTTGCACCTGCAACCCGAAGAGTTCCCGCATCCGCTTCAAGAAATCCGCATTGTAAGCGGAAGGCGCCAGTACCGCACTGCCCGGAGCGGCATACCATATCGGCAGCAAAGCCATGTCCTGCGCCATGCGGCGGGCGGAAGCCGGGGCTATGTAGTTCGCTTCGTTATTGGCAAGCGCAAGGTCTGAATCCGGATTGAAAAGATATAGTTCCATCGATTATAGTTCATAATTATTCGGAACTGCAAACTTACAGAGAAAAAGAACAGCATACAAATATATAAAACTTAACTATGAAATAAGATATTTTGCTATCTCTACTTTGCAATTCTATAAAAAAGGCGTATATTTGTCGCCCGATAAACCGAATTTAAAGCATGGAAGCATTTTACCGAACACACGCTTATCTGGTAGAGCATACAAATGCCCCCGTTCGCCGCGACCTCATGGATGAGATTGACTGGAACGACCGTCTTATCGGTATCAAAGGCACCCGAGGCGTAGGCAAGACCACATTCCTGCTGCAATATGCCAAAGAGAAATTCGGTACCGACCGCTCCTGCCTCTTTATCAACATGAACAACTTCTACTTCTCCGGTCACAGCCTGGTGGACTTCGCTTACGAATTCCAGCGCCGCGGCGGAAAGGTATTGTTGATAGACCAGGTGTTCAAGCACCCCGACTGGAGCAAGGAGCTGCGCCTGTGCTACGACCGTTTTCCCAATCTGAAGATTGTATTCACCGGCTCGTCCGTGATGCGCTTGAAAGAGGAAAATCTGGAGTTGCGCGACATTGCGAAAAGTTACAACCTGCGCGGTTTCTCCTTCCGTGAGTATCTGAACCTGCAGACCGACATGAAGTTCCACGCCTACTCACTGGAAGAAATCCTGAGCAACCACGAACAGATAGCCAAAGGCATCCTGTCCAAAGTACGCCCGCTGGACTATTTTCAGGACTATATGCACCACGGCTTCTACCCCTTTTTCTCGAAAAGCGCAATTTCTCGGAGAATCTGCTGAAGACGATGAACATGATGGTGGAAGTGGACATCCTGCTCATCAAACAAATAGAGCTGAAATATCTGTCAAAGATAAAAAAATTACTATATTTGTTGGCGGTAGACGGCCCGAAAGCGCCTAATGTGAGCCAATTGGCCAACGATATACAGACATCCAGAGCTACGGTGATGAACTACATCAAGTATCTGGCAGATGCACGGCTTATCAACATGGTATATCCCAAAGGAGAGGAATTCCCCAAAAAGCCGTCGAAGATAATGATGCACAATTCCAACCTGATGTACTCCATCTACCGTAAAGGTGGAAGAGCAGGATGTGCTGGAAACGTTCTTTGTAAACACCATGTGGAAAGACCACAAAGTGAACAAAGGCGACAAGAACATTTCGTTCATGGTGGACGAAGTGATGCCTTTCAAGATTTGTCAGGAAGGCATGAGGATCAAGAACAATCCGGGAGTGACGTACGCATTGCACAAGGCAGAGATAGGCCGGGGCAATCAGATACCTCTCTGGCTGTTCGGCTTCCTGTATTAGAATTACAGACAAAGAGTTTTTTTTACTTAATAAATTCAATTTAGTTATGACTAAACAGAAGAAATTCATTACTTGTGA
>ENA-OQCE01001076-OQCE01001076.1-human-gut-metagenome-genome-assembly--contig:-NODE-1076-length-11988-cov-1.574488_pt1 | contig 11988 bp, 19 predicted proteins | sample MGYA00242495_ERZ504572 | MGnify/ENA primary metagenome ERZ504572 (study PRJEB26092, sample SAMD00036228) | human gut metagenome | host: Homo sapiens | study: EMG produced TPA metagenomics assembly of...
ACACCTGCAAAGTAGATCACTTCATCCGCATCATTCTTCAGGTATTCGAGTCCATTCAGGGATATCCCGTTGATGTACCGGCCAACAATGACAGGATCGGATGAACCATCTGACAACTGCGTTTGCCGATTGAGAATGGGTATCCCCAATTCCCGTGCTCTTCGGATTTCCTCCTTCATGCCACTACTGATGCGGTCGCCATAGATGACCAAGCGATCACACAGGGCAAGCAAGCTTACGCCAAAAGATAGGGCAAGTGCTCGTTCTTCCGGGTTGGAATCGTCAAGCAGATAAGGTAAATAAGCGTGCGGGGCAACTGAGCGGCAGCCGAACTCCCGCTCACACATTGCCATATACGTGCGTGCTCTTTGGGCATTCACCATGATCTCAGCCCGTGTAGGGGCAGAGAGGGGCGAGCACACATAGGTAAGAGCCATTCTAAACAACCTCCTTCATACATAATGCGAAGGCCCGAAGACGAGGTGCTATTGCAACTCTCGTCTCCGGGTCTTCTTCAAAAATCAGATATGGCAATCGACGATGGCAAGGAAGTCATCATCTTTCGCCTCATTCATGAGCTTCTGGATCTCATCGTTCCAGGCTCGCTCGTCCTTGTCGTTGCTGGAGATCCCAAACCAGCCCATATCACCGGAGCCGATCCAATCTCCATTGCGATCAACAAATGCATAGGTATGGCACATGTATCGATCCAGATCGGTAGCGCCTTTCCGCGCCTTATACTCATCCAGAGTTTCACCTTTCAGATACAGCATTTCGCCCCAGGCTGAAATGCCCTCATCAAGGATCCTGCACAGAGGGCCGAAATCGGTAAGGTCTTTGGTCTCAAATGCTCTTACACACTTCTGATACCGTTTCTCGACCGTATCGACAGCGATCTTACGCATGACATCCCAACAGATATCCTTCTTGCGTGCGGCATCGGCATACTGATACCCCTCAGGATGAGTGGCAGATTCGCCATCATCGTCTTTCGCAGAAGGAATGCAGTCCTGCAGCCCTGCCGGAACTAAGAACCGATTCGGGAATCTACCGCCGATCTGCCACCAGTCCCATTTCGCGTTGGGGTTGCAAGTGTAGCCCCATCGTCCATCTGAAGCCTTCACAAAGCCGCGATGTTCATCACAATAAGCCTCGAATGAGGGATACCACGATTTGACGGGGTAATCAGTCACCAACTCCAGTGCTTTGGACTCCTCCGTCTGGAGTTTGCTCTTTCGATCCCGGTTCGGGCCGAACGCATAGATCCTGTCCTCCTCAATGAAGAAGGACTTGTTGAAAGCATCATCGTAAATGGAATGGATGCTGCCATCCGGGAACCGGACGACACGCATGGTGTCATTCTCAAAGTCGGCTTTTGCCTCTTCCGTGCGATCTTCGAATTCGCGATACTTCTCTTCCTCTGTCTGTTCATCGAAGGGGGCCAGAACAGGAATCAGGTGGTCTTCCAGATTATTGGCATGGATGTTGTTGACAACGCCATCGTCAGGAACAATAACACAAACAGAAAAGTGACTCATAATTCAATTCTCCTTATAATCTGATAGTATTTTGCGGATCCGGGCAAAGCGCTTTTCAATCGCTTTGCGACCGACTCCGCATAGTTCAGCAATTTCACGATTGGTGTAGCCTTGGTTGCGGAACTGGATCGCCTCAAACTGCTTATAGGTGAGGTTATCTTCGATCACGCGCCAGAGGCCATCATCAATCGGAGCAATTTCAGGTGCAGGGATCTCACAATAGAACTCGATTGGGATTTCCTGCGGTTTTCCGACTTGATCTCGTGCATAGTTCGATAGCTCTGAACGCAGATGGTACCAAACCAACGTGGAGAAGCTGTACTTACGCAGCGCCTCCTCCGACAGGTAGCGTACCACCACTTTCAGATACCGATTGGCCAGGAGGTCGTAGTAGTCATCCCCAAGGCTGTGCTTTGCCATAAAGTCAAGAAGGAGACCATGATGCTCCTCTGCAAAAGCCTGCTGCTCGGGGGTGAGTGGCTTCATATCCTTTCACCACCTAACCTCTTATCTTCGCAAGCCCTTCTGCGCACTTGTAGTATTCAAGTGCGGCCAGGATCACCTGTCTCGTTTCCTCCGACCAACCTCGGATTCGGAATTGTTTACGAACCTCATCTTTATCAACCCGCGTCTCACTCATGTGCTCGAATGCTGTTTTCAAAAAGCTCAACAAACTCCTCAGCTCTATTGATTTGCGGGAGAAAAACAGATTATACTCTTGGGCCGTCATGTTCCATTTGCCTCCTATTCATCCGCGTCATCTTCTTCGTCATCGGAGAAACGGTTGAAGATTTCATCATATGCGCTATTAACAGAGCAAAATTCGCAGCCATCAGATTCACAGTGCCCTTTGTTGATTTCTTGTCTACAGTACTTACTGAAGAGTTCGCGAAACGCTTGCATTTCTTGTTTATTCATCATCAGATACTCCTTTTCTTTCAGGCCGGCTTCTGCAGAACAGCTTGGATCCCGACCAACTCGTCATACTTGCCACGGTCGATTGGCCGGAACTGCTGCTCGCGAATGAAGAAGTACAGGCGTACCGCCATCACGAGATACTCCACGAGATCGACGTAGAATGCCGCCAAATTCGTGTAGTCATAATCCGGAGTAAAGCGATCCATAGCAAGCTGATAATCGACCCAGTAGGGATTACTCTCCTGGTAATAGGAGCAGTTTCCCGCAGCGTCCTTCGGCTGCTCTCCAAGCACGTCATCAGAAAACCAAGAGGATGTCGAACTGACTACCATCGCAAAGACCTGTTCCTCCGTCTGCCGGCACATAAACTCCGGCAACACCGAGATCATGGACATGAGCTTCCTTAGCGTGCTTACCCGACACTCCAGTTCCTTAAAAAGCCAGTGATACTTGGCGTCCTGTTGGTCAAAGCCTTTTGCAAGCGCCAGCGATAGCCGGCCCTCATAGTACTGCCGGAGTTGCTGCAGCAGATCGATTCCAAAATAGAAATCCATCTACTCCACCTCCAGCTTGACATCATTGATGGCCTTGCTGATCAGCTGCTCTCTGGTGATGTGAAACACTCGGGTAAAGAGATCCATATATCGATCCTGTGCCTCGGGTCGCAGCATGTTGTAGGGAGAGACGATGCCCCAAATAGCCAACTCCTCCTCCGGAAGCGCAAAGGGGTCTTCACGCCATGTTCCGAAGTCGTATTGAGGCCGATGTGGATTGGCAGCTCTCTCAACTTCATCTGCTGTCTTGGCAATCAGGATCAGTGCCAGTTTCTTTTTCAAGATGACACCGACAAGATCCTCGCGGATCCCACGCCGCACATATTCTTCAGTCAAACCCCTGGCCTTGCGGAAAGCATCCAGCTTCTTCTCAATCAGTCGTTTCGGCTGCTCGATATCTGCCAGCAACTCGCCAAGGGCCAGGAAAAAGGTCACCTCACGATCAGAAATCATCAATCTAACACCTCCTTGAAACGGCTAAGGGAGTGCCGAAGCACTCCCTTGCCAGAAAAACAATTACTCATCAATGAAAATGACGAATGCGAAGTCGATCTCGCCATCCGAACCCTTGTGCGTGTAGCGACATAACTGCCATCGCCGAAGCCGGAGGAGGAGACGACGCCATAGGGCATGACGCCTGCCGACATCTCACTGAGCGTGATATCGCAGGCATGGTTGTACCAAAGGTCTCCGTAGTCATGCTCAGGCTCGGGCATACCCTTGAAGATCGAGTTGTCCTGATAGAACGCCTCGTCATAGAAGCCTGCCTGACCAGAGTCAACACCCACATCGATCGGCTGCTCCAACCATCCGTCCTTCATCTGATAGACTTTCCTCTGACGGATCACGCTGTAGTCGGGGCCAGTTTCCTTGTGACGTACTGCCAGGACGGCACAACGCACGCCCCAGTCGCCCATGTCAGTCTTCAGGACGCCAGCCTCCCATGTGCCGGTCTTGCACTTACCGAAAGTACCGCAACACCAGACATCACGATCGTAGCAGGGATCACTGACACGCATGGTCTGGGATGTCATCTCAAAGCCACCGAGACGGTCATCTCTCCGGGGAAACGCTTCCTCATATCCGGCACCTCCCTTACTGCTGCGCCGCAGCACGCTGGTCATCCAGCAGCTTCCTAGCGTCGCGGATCAGTTTCGGGCCGAAGGTCAGCTCCCACGACTCGATGAACCGGGCCGTGCGGTAGACGATGTTGAAGAAGTCCAGGTCATTGATGTTCACATACACCGAGCGCTGCTTCTTGTAAGTGCCAGACTTGATGTGAGTGCCACCGGTAGGTGTCTTCTCCTTCACGGCACGGCCGTTCTCCACGATAATGCACCAGGGATAATTCCGGCGCTTACCGTCGTTGCCGACCGACGCACGCTTGATCGACAGTTTCGTCACAGTGCTCAGGCCATTCTCATCGGGGTCGCCGAAGATCTTCTCCTCAGTGAAATCGAAACGGTCCAGGTCATTCTGCATCCGGCTCAGCACGAAGGGGAAAAAGCCGGGAGACAGATTGGCCGTGACTCGGACGGTCTTATCGCCTTTACCGTTGGAGTAATCCTGCAGCACGACGCCAATGCAGGAGTAGGCCCGGAACCCGTCCGACTGCTCCTCGCCCTGAGCGTGCATGTGTGCGTAGTACTCAACCGGTGCCGGCTTGAGCTTGTCCGTGAACTCACACAGTTTCTTATTGGTCATGTAGATTGCGATCTGATTCTGAATACGGTTGTCTTCCACTTGGACATCCCTCACTTTCAATCTTCATAGAGCAAGTCGTTGAACTCGCTGACATAAGTAGCTTCCGGCGTGAACTCCGTCGAAGTCACCTTGCCCCGTCCACCGTGATCGTGTAGTAGGACATGCCGCCCTCGACCACAGCGAACATCTTGCCGTCCAAGTGATAGCCTCGTTCAGATAACCACCCGGCAATGAGCTCAATCCAGTCCGTGATATAGTAGGACTTCTCAGCCTCATTCCATCCCAGATAGGAGAGGCCATTGTTCGGATCGTTGAGCAAGACAAGGTCACAGTACAGGCTCGGGCACGGATTGGGCGGCTTATTCATGCTGAATTTATTGTCGAGTCCTTCCGGATATGGGCCGGCTCATGAAGTCTTCGATTGAGATCAGGCGTCTCCACGGGAATGAAGAATGCGCTTCCTCACCGAAGTCTCCGTCGCCAAACAGGCTCATAGGCTTTCGGTCCTCCAGATCAGGAAACAGCGTATGGAGCGTCTTCACATTGCGCTTCATATGCCGAATATCCATGAATTGCTTGAGTCTGGTAGCCAGCGGCTCCTCAACGCAGGGTGTGATGCGGATCGCGCCGGTGAAATCTGTATTTGTTCCCATACCTTACCTCCCGGCTGTCCTGGAGTATCTCTCCAGGACAGCTTTGTCATAGCGGCAGATCGGGATCTCAACATATCCACTGCGGCGCTTCTCCACCACTTCCGTGATGAAGCCGATCGACTTCAGGAAAGCCAAAAGGCCGGTGTTCTCGCTGTAGTCCTTCACGGCAATGCAGCCCAGAGGGACTTCATGCTCAAGTTCGCGGTTACATCCGATCAGCGGCTCAGCACCTTCAGGCTCCTGCTTGGCGATGCCGATATACGGCGTGCCGGAAAGAGCGCGGGAGTTGTAGAAGAAGCACTGCGGGCAATCCAGATACGGGGTCTTCAAATGAAACAATTCCATAATTGACGGGGCCTCCTCTCAATAGTGATAATCCAGGGTTCCGCCAAAATAAAAGGACCCGCTGAGATCTGTCTCGCGAATCCATTCATCAAGGCTTTTCAGTTCGTCATTGAAGTAGACATAGAGGCTGAACTTATCCTGATAGTGCTCGTTCAGCTTATACATGGCCATGCCGATGTCGTACTTGGCCTCTCCTACGAAGCGTCCAGCGAGATGCCGGTCAGCTCACAGCCTTATCCAGGAATGCATGGTACTGTCTTTCGAAGTACTTCTGCTTGGCTTTCGGCTTAAATGTGAAGCTCTTACCATCCTCCGCCACATCCACAACTCTGGCCACAGCATCGAGGAACCACTTGATGTCGTGATCCCGGTCCGTGTCAGCATCCGTGTAGTCAGCAATGGAGTGGTAAAACCAGTCAGGGACAGAACTCTCGCACATGCGCTCATGCTTCAAAATGGGATCCTTGCTCAGTTCAATGATTCTGCTATGCATGTCCTCACCCCCTCTCTTCAATATCCATATCCATCACAGAAGACGGCGCCTTCCGATAATCAGGATCGCTTTTGAAGATGCAATGGGGGTTATCACAACGATCGCCCAAATAGCACGGGAGCTTGTCTACCTCATGATAGAACGGGTGGCAGTAGTAGCCGATCCGCTCATCAATGGCATTGATAGCATTCTCCACGATGTTGGCGATCATCAAGTCATCCCACTGGGGAATGGATAACTCAAACTTCCTCGGTGGCGCTGACTTGGCCGTTAGAGCAACGATGAGTTCATAGGCGGCATTGTTGATGACATCCTTCTTGGTCTTGCAATACCAGTCAAAATCTACTTTTCTCTTCATCTGCTTTCTCCTTGTCTTCGACATCATGCCGCCGCAGGGGGCAGTGCTTGTTATCGCACTCGTCCGTCAGGTAGCAAGGCACCTCATCACAGTAGAAAGGATGGCAGGTATAGCCGACCTTTTCTATGATGATCTCCTTGACCGCATCAACCACTTCGCCGATGATCGCCATATCCCAGTTTGGGGTAGCAGGATCATCCTCTAAAGAGGCACCGGGGTCTTCCGCCGTCAGGACGCCAATCAGCTGGTAGGCAGCGTTGTCGATCGTATCATTTCGCTCGCACAGGTAATCCTCAAAGTTCTGCATTTCTCCACACCTCCCTTCTCATCGAGGGAGGCTATGCACGATCAGGTTCGTCAGCATCACCGGCAGTTCTTGGAGATTGGTGATGTCCAAATAGCCATCACCATAGATCCGCTCAATTCGCGGGCGGTCTTCACCAATGGCTGCCGCGTAGATTTTGACACCTTTTCGCGCATACTCCAGTTTGATCCCACGCAGATCAGCTTCTGCTGCAGATCCGGAGTAACCGTCATCATTTGGCTGCCCATCGCAGATGATCATGAGGATTTTCACCTCAGATGTCTGCTTAGAGAGTTTTTCCGCCACAAAGCGCAACGCGGCGCCGTCGCGGTTACAGTCTCTGGCACTCATGTCCATCAGCCGATAGCGGTTATTCTTATCGTAGGTATCGAAATCCGAGTAGGAAAACAGTTCAACATGTGAGCTCCAAGCGGTATGACCAACGACCAGCAGCGGGATGCCAAGCGACTCGCAGAAGTCCTGGATCACAATGGCAGTTGCTCGGGCTCTGGTAATGCGATCATTTGAACACATAGAGCCACTCTCGTCGATGAGCAGGCCAACCGAGAGATTGATCGGCTCAGTCGGAAGCCGGGAGTTGTAGAAGATGCGTCCGTCAGTCCGGTGCAAGGCGTGCTGATTCAGTCGCTTGCCGATCAGAAGACCGGTCTGCTTGCCGCCCTGCCGCTGATCACGAAGCGCTGTGCTAACACTACGCTGCAGGCGCTTTGAGAGCATCAAAAGATCGGGAGCCACGCGGTTATAGCTGTTAATGAGGTTCTGATCCACGCGAGCCATACGATTGACCGTGATGTGGATATTGCGGTGCGCGTTGCCATATCGGATGGAATTTGCCTCACGCTGGAGTTCTTCAGAGAGTTCTTCCTCTAGTTCCTCTGTGACTTTTTCCTCCGCCATATGCTCCAAAAGCCGTTCAATGTCCTCTGCTGCGTGCTCGTAGTCATAGCCGTCATACTCGCTGTTCTGATCCAAACCGCCACTGCCGCTGCTTGTGATACTATTCGTCAGATGGGCAGCAATGCGGTCACTCTCTTCCGAAATCACACGCTCGGCCTGTGCCCGGATGGCATTCATCTGCCAGGATCGGGCGTGAAGGAGCCATTGCTCGGGACAGGTGTCGTCTTCATCGTGAAGTTAGGTGCCGCCTTAGGGAGTTGGCTGGAGAGGTCTTCCTCAACCGCTGCTTGCCCTGCTGCAATCCATTATCGTCTTCATCATCCCCGCTACCAGACTGGCCAGGGGTAGGAACGCCTCCGGAACCACTACCGCTACCGACTCCTTTCTGCTGCTGAGCCTGCTGTTGCGCCTGTTTCTGCTTATCTCGCAGAGCGTCAAAGCAGCGCTGCATCATTGGCCAGAGATCTATCAGGATCTTGCTCACGGTCTCACAGCGGGATCTGGCATCGTCGTCGTAGACACACTCATCGACCAGAGGAATGTACTGGTAGAGTTTGTCAATGAACTCACCGGTGTAGCCGGACAGGTTATTGACCTCGTGTGCCCGGATATACTGGATCAGGAGGTTGAGTACGATACTGTGGTCATAATACTTGCGATTGATCATCTCACTGATCTCCGGCACGGTATCTGCAAAGCGCAGGTTATTGAGTGCGATCCCTTTGGCGGGGGAGCCAGGAAACTCATAGGAGTACCTGGCATCCACATATCCGTCTTCCAAGATGTTCTGCAGCGCATGCGCCACACTCATGATGACCTGATAAGGAACCGTGTCGGTCTCATCGAGAACTGCTTCGAGGATGTCGCGTGCATGGAGCTTTTGCATACTGTCCAGACCGTCAGGCATCTTCGGTAGAATTTGCCCTTCTCCAGTTTGCTGAAGTAGCTGTTCCAAATGCGGTTATCGGTGAACAGGTTGTGTCCACACTCATGCGCATTGAAGCCTCCAGACTCATGGAGCGCAGCAGTCGGTCGGTAAGCTCCAGGTGATGTGGTTGCAGGCATTGATATAAATGCGTGGTAATCCGTAAAAGCCACGGTATCATCGTCATGGTCTGCCACAACACGCACACGCAGCGGCCGCTTATAGCGTTTTGTTGCCGCCTCGGCAAGGTCGGTCAGATAGCCGTTATAGGCTCTTGAGGAGAAGAACTCCTCATCTGATATCTTGCTTTTTGCGTCAAGGATCCGCTTTCGGATCTGTCGATGTGATGTTCTCATACGCGGTTCCTCCAATCACGCCGGGACACTGTCACAGGTGACGGGGATCTCTTTGAGCATCGCTGAGAGCGTTTCACACATCTCCTCGAAGGGCTGCTGGGGGTAGAACCAGAACAGGTGCTGCTGGACGCCGGCTACGCTGATGATCAGCGGCATCTCCGAGAGGATAGTTCCGCATAGGCTCAACGAGCACGCCAGACGCAGCAGGGCCGAGTGCCATGTCGATGACCACTTCACGAGCTTGCGCCTCGTCGGAGGTCATGGCCCGATCTGCGGGCAGGTCATAGCAGGCCAAGGCAACCGCAACGGCAAAACGGGCAAAGGATTCTCTTTCGACTTTCATCAATAAACACCTCTTTCGTCAAATTGTTCTTGAGTACTGGGGCTCCAAACACGCAGAGATCAGCTCGGCACGATTATCCGGATCCGCAGAGGCAGAGGAGATGATGGTGGACAAGGCAGACTCATACGGGTCATGAGTTACCATGGTGGACAGCACCCAACTCTTGAACTCACGCATACCGCAGCTGCCGTCCGTAATCATGGTCTGGCGGCAGCGCTCAGCGACATCACGCACGACAATGGCCATCTTCGTCGCCTCCTGCTCATCGGTAAAACCGGTGACATTCATGACGCGTTTCACCATCGTGTTCAAGTCGGGAGCTTCCATGTCATAGATCAGATCCATACGGGAAATCACGCTCTGGTTCATGTCGCGACATCCGGAGTAGTCCGAGTTGGTCGTGACTACGATCACCGTATCCGGATGACGTTTTACACGCTCTCCGGTGGGCAGAGTAATCACCTGGCAGTTATCCAGCAGAGAGTTCAAGCCGACCAGAACGCCGGGGTTTGCGATACAGGAAGGCTCCTGCAATTCACAAACATAGCCGTGCCGGATTGCCTCAACGAGAGGTGTATCCACATAGCGGATGCGCTGGCCGGGTGTTTCTTCCTTCTCCACCAGATTTCCAACAGCAATCTCGATGAGCTTCTGCAGCACATCGTCTTCCGTCTTCTCCTCGTCGTACTCACCGGTCAGCATCATATAGACACTGGGCGGATGCATGGTGATGTCGGAGATCTTCGGGAGATCCTCGATAGGAGTACTGCCATGAAAGCCGTTGGTATCAGGAATAAACTGTCCAACCAGGTCGGTGATCTCCGTGTTGGCGCTGCAGGTCATAAGCGTGTAGGGCAGATTGAGCCCTGCTGCGATTGCCTGTGCGCCCATGGTCTTGCCGGTACCAGCCTCGCCCCGGAACAGGAAGTTACGCATTGGCTGGCTGGATGCCGTAGTGACTTTGGCGTGCTCACAGACACGGACGACCTCTTTGGGGATGATGTACCAGTCGGGCAGCGTGGGCACCATTGCCAGCTCTCGTGCCGTAAGAGTACGGTTGGAGAGCGCGTACTTGGCTACAAAATCCTCCTTCTGGAAGGAAGACGCTTTCGCCGTAGGTGTCCCGGACATCTGCATGATGGTGAACTCCCCATAAGAGGCGCCGGTGGGAGCGTAGTTGCCGCTGTCCATGGCCATCTGGGTAATGACGGAGATATTGCCAGTCGTAGGGATGGAGATCTTGACGCCATCAGAACCCAGCTGCTTACTGTTCTCAATGCGACGGTAGACATTATCACAGAGAGTCAGTGCGCATTCGAATGCCGCATCCATATCTGCCCAGCCACTCTCAAGGAGGGAGACAAACTCCTGGAACTTCTGCCGGAACTCGTCATCCTCGTTGAGGACGGGCATGAGGCAGAACAGGAGGCCCGAACCGGTGCCGTTGCCGGCACCAACAGAATAGGGCTTCAAGGCCTGTGTGCCGTCCTCCACCTGTGCGGCATTGAATTTGCCGGTGACGGGGTTGAAGACCACACAGTCCGTCTTGTTGGCGGATCGATACTCACTGATGCGGTAAGTAGTGCCTGATGCCCGATGGCGCCGAGGCCATCGACACTCTGCCCATTCTCCGTTGCGCTCACCAGCTTGGCGTATGCGAGCAAGGCCCGCATCGTAGGCGCATGGAGCGTGGACTTCTGAGCTGTACTGGATGTGTTGTACTGGGAAAAGCCCATCGACTTGGATCCGGCATATTTCGGGTCGTCAAAGGGCGCCGGTTGCTGGAGACGGAAGCTCCAAGCTTCAAACAGTTTGGTCTTAGCCATAATCACACCTCATTGAAAAATAAGTTAGGCCCAGGACACGGTGAGTTCCTGGTTACACACTTCAGCGGCAATGTCATCTTCGCGTGCCAGAACACACAGATCCTCCACGCAGGACGGGGCGGAAAGTCGGGGATGGTATCCACCGGCTGCTGCTTACCACTGGCTGTGACGAAGACATCTCCGTTCTCCTTGATGGTCAGGCGCTTGTGGCCTTGCACATTCAGCTCGTCAATCAAAGCGCTGAGCAATGCGATGCCTTTCTGCGTGTACCACTGCTTCACATCGCTGCGATCCAGGATGTCCTGCTCTTCCAGGTCCTCATCGTTGTGCGGCTGCAATTCAGCTCCGCAAGAGGAACCATCTGGACCAGGGCGATCTCCAACTTTCCAGTGGCGCTCAGCGTCACCTCACCGAAGTTGAATGGATCACAGTGATAGAGCTTGATGCGTTTGGTGCAACCCTTGCTGATCTCCTCGGAGCTCGGACGAGCCTCCCAGAGCCATGCGACCGTGGGATAGCTCTGCTTCAGCTGCTCCATGATTCGATAATTGACCTGTCTGAGCAAGCTCAGTCGGGTATCATCATCTGCTTCTTGCGGAGTCTCCGTAAGCGGTTTGGTCTCCTGCTTCGCAGGAAAGGCCTTTTGCTCTGCGGGCATCTTTTTGCAGTGTTTTCTGTGCGAGCGAAATAGCTTCGAGATCACGAAACACACCCAGACAAAAAGCGCAGCGCAAGCGATCCATTGGAATATGG
>ENA-OQCE01001077-OQCE01001077.1-human-gut-metagenome-genome-assembly--contig:-NODE-1077-length-11975-cov-1.377785_pt1 | contig 11975 bp, 13 predicted proteins | sample MGYA00242495_ERZ504572 | MGnify/ENA primary metagenome ERZ504572 (study PRJEB26092, sample SAMD00036228) | human gut metagenome | host: Homo sapiens | study: EMG produced TPA metagenomics assembly of...
GCAAGACGACCCTCATGAAGTATGTCCGCTCCATGTTCTTCGGCTACTTGCGGGGCGATTGGCACGGCTATTTCGGCAGTATGGATATCCGCCGGGAAGACGGAAAAGAGTACAAAATCGTCCGCAATGAAAAAGAATATACCTTATCCGATGGTGACGAAAACCTTCAGGAAGAACCGGCCGACTTGTGGTGGCACGGCCTGGATCGTCAGACCTACGATAAGATTTTTGCCATGGGTCTGGAAGACCTTCAGGGCTTTAAAATCCTGTCCAATGAAGCCGTCCGCAATCACTTTTTCAGTATTGAAGCGGCGTCGCCATGGGCCTGGCCCGCAGCGAAGTGGCCAAAGAGATGGGCGAGCTCCTGGTGGCCTCACCTCAGGGGAAAAAGCCGATCAACGCCCTGCTCAATGAGCAGAAAGACTTCGACCGTCGGATCAGCAGCCTGGCCTTTGATGAAGATGAATTCGCCAAGCTTCAGGAAACGGAACGGACGACTCATGAAATCGAAAACCGTATCCGCCTCGATATCGAAGAATCGAAACAGCAGATCGAACAGATTTCCATGCCCATCGCGGCCTGGGATGTCTATAAACGCGGGCAGGATGCTCTGCAGCAGATGCAGAATTTGGCCGACGTATCGCAGTTTCCCATGGATGGCGCTCAAAAATGGGCCGATATGGACCAAAAGATTAAAGAAATCGACGAACAGATCCAACACCTAAAAGAAATCAACCAAAAGGGTCCGGCTTTTCAGGAATCTTGGAAGCGCTGGCTCGTCTGCGGCCTCAAATCGACGATATTTACCGCAGCATCCCGGCCTGGAAGCAGGGCTTGGATGAATTAAAAGACCACGAAGATAAAGAAATCGATTGGGACTTTGAAAAAAATAAACAGGCCGAAACCCTGAAAGGGTGGACCGTTACCGGTGAAATCCCGGAAACCGTCGACTGGCCGCGCGGTATGGCGGCGGCATCGGCGTTGGAACACAGCCGTCAGGAAATGGAAAAATGGCAGGCAGCCAAGCCTAAGAACGTATCGGCGCCGGAACCTGAAGCAGAAGATACGGAAAAGACGAAAGACGAGTGGAATACCGTTGGAACAGCAGTCGCTGCCATCCAGTCGGCCGTTACGGAACGGCAGACCCTGCAGGAACAGCTCGATTGGCTTAAAAATGGGGCTACGGGCCCCTCCAAGGCCTTTACCGTATTGGGCGTCCTTTTCCTGTTGGCGGCTGTAGCCTGCGTCGCCGCCGTATATCTGGCGGACTTTGATTCGACGCTTGGCTGGGGGCCGGCGCGGCCTGTGCCGTCATCGCCGTTATTTCCCTGGCCCGTCAAAAAACGGGGACCGATCGCATTCCCCGTAAAATCGCTGAAATAGAAGGCCAGTTGGGAACGCTTGACCAAAAAATCAGCGAGCTTTCAAAAGATGCTGAAATCACCTTGGACGTCGAAGCTGCCAACGACCGTTGGCAGCAAGAATTGGACGGCGTCCGCAAACAGTATATGGACTGGCAGACGCGGGAATCGAAGAATGCCTGGCAGAAAGAACAGAAGGTCATGTACGATGCCATCTATGAAACCTGGCAGGAAGACGGAAACGCCTGCAAGAAAAAACTCTTAGCCAGTGAAACGGCTTGGGAAGGCTGGCGCGATCAGTCGGGCTTTACGAAACTCGAAACGGCGGACATGGCCAAAGCCAAGGAAGCTGGGATACATGGAAGCAGATGACGACGGCGTCGGCGGACTGGAAGCGGCGCAAGCTCGATGTCAACAGTTCTATTTCCCGCTGGACCGATACGGCTGAACAGATCTTCCGCGAAGTCGGCGTTAAAAAGCCGTATCGCCCGATGCGGCAGAAGCCGTATATAAACAGTGGCAGGATATCCGCGTCCAGGCTGAGGTCGCGAAAGAGCAGGACCGTCAACAGAAAGAACGGGAAGCAGATTGAAAGCCTGTCTGAAGAACGGGAACATAAAGTTCAGATGCAGAGAGAACTGTTCAGTGCCGCCGGGGCCAAGACCGATGCGGAATTCCGTGGGAAATTACTGAAATTCCGTCAATTCCAGCAGTATAAAGAAGTCTATGACCAAACGGAGGCCCATATTCGCTCATCGCCAAGAATCCTAAAAAGCTGTCGGAACTGCGCCATGAACTAAAGATACATACCTTGAAAAACTGGACGGACGAACGCGATTACTATCAGAAAAAAATCGCCGATGCCGAAAAGAAACTGGCCGAAGTCGCTGAAAAACGCGGCAGCATCATCGAACGCCTGAGTCAGATGGCCAAGAGCGACGAATACGGAAAACTACTCCAGACACAGCAGAACCGCAAGGCCGATTTGGACCGCCACGTCGACGATTGGCTGACCTATATGTATACCCAGTACATGCTCGAACAGGCTCAGGATTATTACGAACGAGTCCGCCAGCCCATCGTCATCCGCCAGGCCGGTGAATACCTCAATCTCATGACCCAGGGCCGTTACACCCTTCAGGCCAATCTCGACGGCAAGCAGCTCTTTGCCGTGACGGTACCCAGCGCCGCATTCCGGAAAAACAGTGGAGCAGCGGCTTAGGTGACCAGATTTACTTAGCCATTCGGGTCAGCCTGGCCATGGCCTTTTCACGGCAGATCGAACCGATGCCGCTCATCCTCGACGACATCCTGGTCCGCTTCGACGAACAGCGCCAAAAAGAAGCCATTCATTTCCTGGCCTCCCTTGGGAAGAAAGAACAGATTTTTCCTGTTCACCTGCTCGGCAGCGACCCAGAAAGTGGCTCAGGAAGTTCAAAAAGAACTTTCCGGGGAAACCGATACGATTCACATCTTTGAAATCGAAAAAGGCACCATTCAGCCCCAAACGGCTTCGTAAAGAGACTCTAAGTATAACTATTAACAGCTCGGTTCACGCCGGGCTGTTTGTTGTACAATGGGAAAATGTGATTTTTCGTTGACTTGAAATACGGCGGATAGGCAACCTATTGTTGGAATATGATGAAACCGGTTTTAATCCGATTGACATTACCCCATTGAGTAATATTTTGTTATAAATTATGTTTTTGATAAGGTAGGTGATTTTATGGGTGTACTGGCAGAAAACGATGCTATTGCCAGTGTGATGATGTGGGAGGCCATGGATGCGGTTAATGATGGGATCGTTATTGTCGATAAAACCTCCCGTATCCTCTATGTAAATAAGGCGTATACGAAAATTCTTGCTGTATCAAAAGATAAAGTCCTTCATAAGCAAGTAAAAACGATTGAACCAGGGGCCCTTATTTTGCAGGTTCTTCAGAATAAAGAGCCAGTTCTTCAGCAATTAGTAGAAGTAAAGACGAGGGGCAAAAAAATACGAGTCAATATTACACCGATCATGAAAGACGGTACACTTCTAGGCGCCGTATCGGTATTCAATGACATTACGGAACTGTCTCGGAGCCAGGAAGAGTTGGAAAAGGCACAACGACTCAATCAATCGATCTTTAAAGCGGCTGCAGACCGCGCGTTTCATGCTGAATTTTCTCATATCATTGGACAGAATCCTAACTTTTTGCGATGCTTGCGGCTGGCTGAACTAGTGGCACCGACAGATGCAACCGTTCTCATTGAAGGGGAGAGTGGGGCAGGGAAAGAAGTTTTCGTCAACGCCATACTAGCAATCAGCGGAAAAAGAAAGCAGCCTTATGTCAATTTAAATTGTTCGGCCATTCCAGAATCTTTAATGGAAAGTGAACTTTTCGGTTACACGTCCGGTTCTTTTACCGGAGCCGTCAAGGGCGGCAAGAGCGGAAAGTTTGAACAAGCTGATGGTGGTACGATTTTTTAGATGAAATCGGGGAGATGCCCCTCTTTATGCAGTCAAAACTGTTGAGAGTACTGCAGTCCGGAGAAATCCAAAAAATAGGCTCACAAGTAGTTCAAAAGGCGGATGTTCGGGTGATCGCTGCTACGAATCGCGATTTGAAGCAAATGGTCCGAGAAGGTAAATTCCGCGATGACTTATATTTTCGCTTAAACACCTTTAAAATAACTATTCCTCCGTTGCGGGAACGTGGTGAAGACGTCCTTTTGTTAGCTGATTTCTTTTTAGAGAAATATGCGCGAAAGTATGGGAAAAAGTTACAATCTCGCCCGAAGTGAAACAGTATTTTTTAACATTCCCTTGGAACGGTAACGTTCGTCAATTACAGAGCTGTATGGAATATGCTGTCATTGTTTGCAATGAAGGGATCATTCAATTAGAGCATTTACCAGACGACTTGCTGCAGCATGACAATCAAGTAAGCACAACTTCTTATTTTGATGCGGATGAGTTTGAAGCTGGTTGCGATTATTCCTTGAAATCAGGACTTCAGATGATGGAAAAGAAACGGATTCAGCAGGCAATATCAGAGGCCAATGGAAATAAAACGAAAGCCATGAAGGCCTTGGGGATTAGCCGGCGGACTTTCTACAAGAAGTGGAAACAATATGGGCTTGATGAAGAAAAATAAAGTGTATACTATGTAAACAAAATGAACATAGTGATTTGTATATTATGTAAACAATACGGCCTATTTAGGTATACAACTGTGTGCCTAAATGGGCCGTATTATTTTGCCAGTAAAATTTTAATTATGGAAGATAAATGGGATGGCTACTCGTTTTTCAAGAACGGAATATCATGGTTCTCCTCGCTTTTTTATTTCTTGGCATAAAAATTTCATATATAGAGTCGTGTTAGTAATATTACGATACTATATGTATACAATACAAAGAAAAGAGGTAAATCCGTATGAAAACAATTCGAATCGGTGGCGGACAAGGCTTTTGGGGCGACTTAAGTGATGCCCCCATTACGATGGCCAGAGAGGATAATTTAGATTATATCTGCTGCGATTATTTGGCAGAATTGACCTTATCTATCATGAGAAGGCAACAGGAAAAGCGCCCTGAAGCAGGTTATGCACGAGATTTTATTACGGCATTAAAAGGGATGCTGCCCTATATCACGCAGAAGGGCACGAAAGTCATCACCAATGCCGGTGGTATGAACGTCAAAGCCTGCGTTGAAAAGGCGAAAGAAGTCATTCGCGACGGCGGATACAACTTAAAAGTAGGGTATGTTCTCGGTGATGATGTGCGTGAATGATTCCTCAGCTCAGAGAAAAAGGAATCACGATGAAGCATATGGACACCGGAGAAGATATTGACCGCATCTTACCGAATATGGTCAATGCCAATGTTTATTATGGTGTAGAACCTATTGTTAAATGCTTGGAAGACGGTGCCGATATCATTATTTTGGGCAGATCGACCGATACGGCTATGTTTGAAGCTCCGCTCATGTATGAATTTGGCTGGAAATCGGATGACTGGACCGCCAAGCAACGGGGATTTTAGCAGGTCACCTTTGTGAATGCGGCGCCCAGGCAACTGGCGGTAACTATGATTATGATTGGGAACATGTTCCAGTCCGGAAAATCTCGGCTATCCGATCGTCGAAGTCAGTGAAAAAGGCAGCCTCATACTGACGAAAACAAAGAATACCGGCGGTCTCGTCACGCCTCAGTCGGTTAAAGAACAATTGCTTTATGAAATTCACGATCCTTCAAAATATATTACGCCCGATACGGTGGCTGATTTCAGCAAAATTACGTTAGAAGAAATTGAACGAGATCACGTGGCCGTTCGCGGTGTTACGGGGACACCAGCTCCGGATACGTTAAAGTTGTGTGTAGGTTATCTTGAAGGGTATCGCACGATTGCTTATTTGCCTTATTCTTGGCCGCGAGCTTTAGATAAAGCGAAGATGGCGGCTGATATTCTCGATAAGCGATTGGCGATGAAAAATGCTCATATTGTTCGTAAACATATCAGTTATCTTGGGGTAAATGCGCTTCATGGTCCGTTGGCACCGGAACTTAATGCTGATCTCAATGAAGTTGTCCTTCGTTATGCCATTATGACTGAAAATAAGCAGGAAGGCTTGAAACTGACGCCGGAAGTAGCGGCTGTAAGTAATCTGAATGGTCCGGCACAGGGATGCTTCTTCGGTGGCCGCAGTCGTCCGAGCGAAGTCTTTGCTCTCTGGCCAACCTTGATTCCGAGAGATGCCATCAAGCTTACGACATACGTTGAGGAGGTATAACATCATGAAAGTACAGTTAAAAGACATTGCACACGGTCGTTGCGGAGATAAAAGCGATACGTCTAATATTTGTATCTATGCAAGAGAACCTAAATATTATAAATTTATGGAAGCGCAGTTGACGCCGGAAAATGTTCGCCGCCATTTTGAAGGCTTAGTTTTTGGTGACGTTACTCGTTATGACGTGCCTCAGTTAGACGGCTTTAACTTCGTCATGCATCATGCTCTTGATGGTGGAGCTACGCGGTCACTGCGCCTGGATACGCTGGGGAAATGCATGGAAGCAGCCCTCCTGCGGATGTATATTGAAGTGGATGATGAATAGGAGGCTGTCATTATGTCAAAACCGTTACAAGGAATTCGTGTCCTTGATTTGACGCGAGTCCTGTCTGGACCGTATTGCACGATGCTCTTGGCCGATATGGGGGCTGAAGTTATTAAGATTGAATCACCCAGAGGTGATGATAGCCGTGCCTATCCGCCATTTTCTAAGGGAATCAGTGCCTATTATGCCAATTTAAATCGCAATAAAAAAAAGTCTTTGCCTGGATCTGCATGATGAAAAAGCAAAGGATGTACTTCGCGAACTCATCAAAATTTCCGATGTTTTTGTCGAGAATTTTAAACCTGGCACGATTGCCAAAATGGGCTTTTCTTATGAAGAAGTAAAGAAGTTAAACCCTAATATCGTATTTGCTTCTATTTCCGGCTTTGGCCAGACCGGGCCCTATCGACTGCTTCCTGGCTATGATGTCATTGCCCAGGCCTTGAGCGGTATGATGAGCGTTACCGGGTGGCCTGACTCGCCTCCAACTCGGACTGGGACGGCTATTGGCGACGTATTGGGCGGCCTTAATTGCTGCATCGGTATTTTAGCGGCCCTGCAAGGTCGGAATACACAACATCATGGTGAGTACGTCGATATCGGACTTGTTGACTGCTCGGTCAGCGCTATGGAAACGATTACTGAAATCTACATGGTCGAAGATAGAATCCCGCAGCGTGCTGGTAACCGTTATGAATTTATATATCCATACGATTCCTTTGAAGCTTCTGATAAATGGATTGTCATCGGTGTGGGCAATGATGCTATTTGGAACCGTTTTGCAAGGCCATTGGACATGAAGATTGGTTAGCCGATGAAAGTCTTGCCCTGAATAAGGATCGGGCAAAACAAAAAGATAGATTGAATACGATGGTTACGGAGTGGACGAGACAGCATCCAGCAGTAGAAATTATTGAGTTATTGCGGGCTCATAGTGTCCCTTGTGCGCCAATCCATGACGTGGCCGATGTCGTAAATGATGAACACATTGCCAAAGCACGCCAGATGATTTGTGAAATTGATCATCCGATTGAAGGTAAAATGAGAGTCACCGGTAACCCCGTTAAGATGACGGAAGCAGACTCTTATACGTATGCCAAAGCTCCGACACTGGGGAAAGATACTGGGGATGTTCTTAGCAATCTGCTACATCTTTCTGATGAGGATATTTCGTACTTCATGAAGAAAACTACTGACTAATAGGCTGTATTACCACGATTCCCGACCTCTTAAAAAACGAGGTCGGACGAATCGGGATAAGGAGGTTTACTATGTTAGCTATTGTGGGTTTAGTTACGGTCCTATTGGTACTGATTAGTATATTAACTAAAAAATTATCGACAATGTGTGCGTTGATTGCAGTACCAATTATCGCTTGTTTAGTTTTAGGATTAGGCGGCGAAATGGGAAAATTTATGATGGCGGGGATTAAAAGTGTAGCGCCTACAGGTGCTATGTTCATTTTTGCAGTACTTTTCTTTACCATTATGGGAGATACAGGTGTTTTCGAACGCATTGTAAATAAAATTTTAAGCATTGTTGGTTCTAACCCTATAAAGATTTGTATTGGTACTTACGTTATTACACTTTTAACCCATTTAGATGGTTCTGGGGCGAGTACATTTTTGATTACGGTTCCGGCCATGTTGCCGATTTATAACAAGTTAAAAATGGATCGAAAGATTTTAGCGACAATTGTTGCACTGGGTGCTGGTACTATGAATATTGTCCCTTGGGGAGGACCTACGATTCGAGCTGCGACAGCACTAGATATTCCTGTTATGGATTTATTTTCTCCGATGATTATTCCTCAAATCTTTGGGATACTGGCTGGGGTTGCAATTTCTATTATGTTTGGCATGAAAGAAAAACGTCGTTTAGGGAATTTGTTGACTAATATTAGCTTGGAACCAGCACCGCTTTCTGAGGAGGAGGCTGCACTACGTCGGCCTAAACTTTTTTGGTTTAACTTATTGTTGATTGTTGCTACTATTGCGTTGTTGGTAAAAGGTACTTTTCCACCTGCAGGATGTTTTATGGTGGCATTGGTTATTGCATTAACTGTTAATTATCCCAGTATTAAAGTTCAAAGTGAGTTAATTGATAGTCACGCTAAATCAGCATTGATGATGGCAAGTGTATTGTTTGCAGCAGGTATTTTCACTGGCATTATGAAAGGTGCAGGGATGTTGAATGCTATGGCTCAAGGGCTAGTTTCTATTATTCCAGAAGCACTGGCAGCACATTTTGCGGTTATTATTGGCATTATCTCGATGCCGGCAAGCTTGCTATTTGACCCGGACAGCTTTTACTTTGCTGTATTACCAGTATTAGCTCAAGCGGCAAATGCAGTAGGTTTAGCCGGTGTTGATTTAGGTAGAGCGGCAATTTCTGGTCAAATGACGTTAGGCTTTCCTATTTCTCCATTAACTCCGTCTACTTTTTTACTGGTAGGATTAGCTGGTGTGGATTTTGGTGAGCATCAGAAGCATACTTTCTTTTGGGCTTGGTTAGTATCCCTGGTGATTTTATTCGTTGCGGTTATTATTGGTGCAATTCCGTTGTAGAATCACAGCTACATAAAAAGCGCAGTATATCGATGTAAACGCACCCTGTAACGTACACAAAAAGGCGATTTATTCTAAAATTTTAGAATAAATCGCCTTTTAGATACAAAACCTTACCTATAAACTGAATGTTTAAGCCCAGATGAATCCGGCCATGGACAGAGACCCCATGGTGCAGGTGTTGTTAAATACCGTTGCCGGATCTCTCCGGCAGCGCCGAGACAGTAAAGAAGCGGCATATAGTGGTCCGGTGTCGGGACGGAATAGGCTGCGTTTTCGTGGTCTTGGTAGTGAATGGCGGCATCGACGTCGCCTTTAAGGACGCTGTCTACGATGTATTTGCTGAAGCGTTCGGCTTGGTCGGAACCGCCGCGGTTGTTCCATTCGATGCGCCGCAGGTTGTGGACGATGTTGCCGCTGCCCCAAATCAGGTAGCCCTGTTCACGAAGAGGAGCAAGCTTTCTCCCGATTTCGACACACTGTTCCGGTTTTAAATTGCCGTTTACCGACAGTTGTACGACGGGAATGGAGGCATCGGGAAACATATGGACCATGACGCTCCATGTACCGTGGTCGATGCCCCAGCTGTCGTTGATGGAAACGTCATCGCCGAGGAGGCAGCAGACTTCTTTCGTGAGTTCTGCATAGCCTTTGACAGGATACTGAAGCTGGTAGAGTTCTTCCGGGAAGCCGTACATATCGTATACTTGACGTGGTTTTTCGGCGCTTTGGATATACGTGCCCGGTGCGAACCAATGGGCGGAGACGGCTAAGATGGCCTTCGGTTTTTCCGGGCTGTTTAGAATGTCGGCGCCGATGCGCTGCATTTCGCGCGTAAGATCATTTTCGTCGATGGCCAGCATGGGGCTGCCATGTCCGACGAAGATAACAGGCGTCTTTTTCATAGAACAAATCCCCCTTTGTCTTGTATTTCGTAAATATAAACCCCTTTCAGTATATCATAAACATACTTTACGTCAACAAAGGGGCTTATTTCATATATTGAGTTGAAGAGAAACTTTTTCTAAAAAAACAAGTGTCTAGTCTGGACGGGCTTATTGCTCGAAAACGTTTTTTGGTATACTACATAGTAACGTACAGGTTACGGACTTTTTTAGGGATAACGACTGTGCGTCCTTTTGGACGCCTGGGTTATCTCTTTTTTTTATAGGAGGCATACTATGGAAATTCGTCACTATCGTTGGAATGATGGGAAATCCCTGACCGTCGGAGAAAAAACGCTGATCATGGGAGTTTTAAATTATACGCCTGATTCTTTTTCCGATGGCGGTAAGTGGAATGATGTCGACACGCTTTACGCCATATGGAAGATATGGTGGCCGATGGTGCGGATATCATCGATATCGGCGCTGAATCGTCCCGACCGGGTTTTACGCCCATTTCAGCGGCTGAGGAAATTGAACGATTGGAACGGATACTTCCCCGCCTCGTCGAGGCCTGCCCGGTTCCCATTTCTGTCGATACGTATAAAGCGGAAACGGCAGACTATGCCATGAGCACCGGCGCCACATCATGAACGATATCTGGGGCCTGCAATATGAACCGGAACCGGGGAAAATGGCTGCTGTAGCCGCTAAACACGGCGTTCCCGTCGTCGTCATGCATAATCAGGACGGGACGGAATATGGCGACATCATCGGCGACATGAAGCGTTTCTTTATTCGCTCGTCGATCATTGCCGACCGGGCCGGGATGAGTCAGGAACAGATCATTACCGATCCGGGCATCGGTTTTGGCAAGACCTTTGAACAGAATGTCTATGTCATGAAGCATTTGCGTGACTTAACGTCTCTGCCGTATCCCATGCTGTTGGGGACGAGCCGCAAGGGCTTCATCGGAAAAATCCTCGATCTTCCCGTCACGGAACGGATGGAAGGAACGGGGGCGACCTGTGTAGCCGGAGTCCTTTCGGGATGCACTATCGTTCGCGTTCATGATGTAAAACCCATTGCCCGCATGTGCCGCATGGCCGATGCCTTAGTGGATAACCTTCAGTAAAAATAGTATTATTTATGCATAAATATTGACATACCTCTTGACCATTGTCCTTTCTAGAAGTATAATAGCCAAATACTGCGGACGCCATGAGCGGTTCCGCAAGGGGGAGATGGTTCCATGAAGTGTGAAAGTCTACGAAGCCTCGTCGTTTGTCGAGGCTTTTTGCATGATCCTGTTGTCAAAGCCTTGATGGCTGTTCAAGAAGATGAGCGTCAAGGCGATTCTTTTTCACGGCGAGCGGTGCGGCGGTCTTACTGGAAGCGGCTGAGCGGTTAGGCTTGAGGGGCAATGTGCTGCGGCAGTATTTTTTTACCTCTTTGGGGAGGGACGGACGGTTGCTGCCGATGTGATGGAACGAGTCGGCCGGACCGGCACGGGGATGACGAAGGCCCTGACTTTCGATATGGAGTTGATCTTTCCCTATTTACAGCAAAAGGCGTCGGACTTTTTCGATGTGGACTTCCTGGATGATTATGAACCGGCTGCAGTCCGAGACGATGCCTGTATCCGGACCTTAGCAGAAGCCTTTCAATCGGTGGATACGCCGGAAAATGCTGCCGCGGCCCTGCTCGATTACTATGCCGCTTTCGGCCGTGGGAAGCTCGCTCGCTTCATCGCCTTTCGACTGTCTGCGGACGGCCGTCTTATCGGGATTGAAGGGTTTCCGCAGTTTGATTGGAATGACCTCATCGGCTATGCCGCCCAGAAGGAAAAGCTCCTGGCCAATACCGAGGCTTTCGTCAACGGGAACGAGGCCAATAACGTCCTCCTGACGGGATCGCGTGGTACGGGCAAATCGACGGCCGTCAAAGCCTTGGTCTCACGCTATCATGAACGGGGGTTGCGCCTGGTCCAGCTTCAACGCGACCAGCTGCAGGGACTGCAGACCCTTATGGAAAAGCTGGGCGCTATTGGCAGCAAGCGAT
>ENA-OQCE01001078-OQCE01001078.1-human-gut-metagenome-genome-assembly--contig:-NODE-1078-length-11967-cov-3.266132_pt1 | contig 11967 bp, 10 predicted proteins | sample MGYA00242495_ERZ504572 | MGnify/ENA primary metagenome ERZ504572 (study PRJEB26092, sample SAMD00036228) | human gut metagenome | host: Homo sapiens | study: EMG produced TPA metagenomics assembly of...
AGACTCTGTCTCATCCGGCAAAAAATTATTTCAAAAGGATGCATGCTTTCAGATAATAGCATGCATCCTTTTATTCCACAAAACACACTCTCTTTTTATCACCAGACAAAATATTTTCCACTAAACATTATTTATATTGAAAATATTATATATCTTTGTACCCAACAACAACATATAAGAATATGGAATCAATTTGTGCAATCAAAGATATATACAAAGCTTTATACCAGTTCGAGAAAACCTTCGCGGAGGTACACGATATTACGATCAATGAGGCCATGCTGCTCTGCTGCCTGAAAGACGGAGAAACGAAATCCGCAGGTATGATCTGCGAATATATAGGTCTGTCCAACTCACGCGTTTCAAAAGTGATCACAGCCGTAGAGAATAAAGGTTATATCCGCCGCAACATCAACAAAAACGACAAACGGCAGATGTGCTTCTCCCTCACTCCTGGCGGAAAAGAAAAAATACAGCAGATGATGAATGCAGAACTGTGTTTTGACGGATTGTTTGAGAAACTGAAAACTTGTATGGAAAAAGGTTGAACCTTTTTTTATCCAAATATTTTCTATTAACAAATATGTATAATACAAATAATATTTTTACAACATGAACTACCTGATTATAGGAGGAGTAGCCGGAGGAGCTACCGTTGCAGCACGTCTGCGCAGAATGGATGAAAAAGCCAATATCATCTTGTTCGAACGAGGAAAATATGTATCGTATGCAAACTGTGGCCTACCTTATTATATCGGTGACACGATCAACAACCGAGAAAAGCTGTTCGTACAGACAGCAAAAGGTTTCACAGACCGTTTCCGGATTGACATTCGCACGGAACAGGAGGTAACCGCTATCCGTCCGGATAAAAAAGAAGTGGAAATCAAGAACCTATCCACAGGCGAGACATACACCGAAACATACGACAAACTGGTACTTTCACCAGGAGCCGAACCGCTCCGGCCTGGTATTGAAGGGATCGGAAGCAAGAAGATATTCACGCTCCGCAATGTGCCGGACACCGATACGATCAAGAATTATGTCAATACTGAAAATCCGAAACGTGCTATTGTTGTGGGTGGAGGCTTTATCGGACTGGAAATGGCGGAAAATCTGTACGACTTAGGTATCCAGGTCGACGTGGTGGAAATGGCCAACCAAGTGATGGCTCCTTTGGACTTCTCGATGGCAGCAATCGTGCACCGGCAACTGACCGATAAGGGAGTCGGACTGCACTTAGAAGATGGTGTCAGCCGCTTTGAAGAAAAAGACGGTGGTGTGACCGTACACCTCCGCAGCGGCAAACAGATCGCTACCGACATGGTTTTGTTGAGCATCGGAGTACGCCCGGAAACCAAACTGGCAAAAGATGCGGGACTCGCCATCGGAGAACGGGGCGGCATTACCGTAAACGATTATATGCAAACTTCCGATGCAAATATATATGCTCTCGGCGACGCAGTCGAAGTACGCCATCTCGTAACCGGACAGCCGGCCCTTATTCCGCTGGCAGGGCCGGCAAACAAGCAGGGACGCATCGTGGCAGACAATATCGTATTCGGCAACAAAAAGAAATATCCGGGATCAATCGGAACTTCCATTGCGAAAGTATTCGACCTGACGGTTGCCGCAGCCGGAGCGAATGCAAAGTTATTACAACGGAACAATATACCCTATATCTCTTCCTACACACATGGGGCCTCTCATGCCGGATATTATCCGGGAGCGTTCCCCTGTCCATCAAAATATTGTTCGCTCCGGAAAACGGGAAATTGTTAGGCGCCCAGATTGTCGGTTTCAACGGTGTAGACAAACGTATCGAGATGCTGGCACAAGTGATACAGCGAGGCGGTACAGTCCACGACCTGGCGGAATTGGAACATGCCTATGCACCTCCCTATTCGTCAGCTAAAGATCCCGTGAATATGGCCGGATTCGTTGCAGAAAATATTTTGAATAAAAAGTCCCGGATCATCCAATGGCGCGAGCTCGCAGAACTTCCGGCCGATACGATTCGAATCGATGTCCGTACACACGACGAATATAAATTAGGCACGATTCCCGGATTTATAAACATACCGGTAGATGAATTGCGAGAACATTTAGACGAGCTGCCAAAGGAGAAACCGATCGTCGTAACCTGTGCAGTCGGACTGCGTGGTTACCTGGCCTATCGCATCTTGGTACAAAATGGCTTCAAGCATGTGCGCAACCTATCCGGAGGATACAAAACATGGAGCGTAGCGACCGCACCGATAAAAGAGATCGTTTCCCACAAGCCGGAAATACCGGAAAGCACAAGCTATGGATACTCCGATTCCCAGATCAATCTGTTGAAAGTAGATGCTTGCGGACTGATGTGTCCCGGACCTGTGATGCAATTGAAAAAGAACTACGAGGCGTTGAAGATCGGCGAACAACTTCAGATAACTGCCACCGACCAGGCTTTCGGCAAGGATGTCACTTCCTGGTGCAAGATGACAGGTGCAGAGCTGGTTGCGTTGGAAAACAAAAACGGGGTGGTCGCCGCCACCATCCGCAAACAGGAGAAAACAGCTTCTTGCGAGATTTCTCGGAACAATGCCGACAACAAGACACTGATCGTCTTCAGCGACGACCTGGACAAGGCGTTAGCTTCCTTTGTCATTGCCAATGGAGCGGCTTCGACCGGCAAGAAAGTAACCATGTTTTTTACTTTTTGGGGACTGAATGTGATCAAGAAACAGCATAAACCAACAGTCACCAAAGATATTTTCGGCAAGATGTTCGGCTGGATGCTTCCGACACACAGTGGCAAACTCAAACTGTCTAAAATGAACATGGGAGGTGCCGGTAGCTGGATGATGCGCCTCATTATGAAGCGAAAGCGAATCGACAGCCTGGAAAGCCTGATCCAACAAGCCATAGACAATGGCGTGGAAATGATTGCCTGCACCATGAGCATGGATGTCATGGGCGTGCAAAAAGAAGAACTGATGGACAATGTTACACTGGGCGGCGTGGCTTCTTATCTCGAACGGGCAGAAGAGGCGAATGTAAATCTGTTCATCTGATTTGGTACAATTCCTTATCTATCAAAACACCGATGTTTTGATTGCAAAGCATATATGTTTTAAAATCGAATCACCGGTGTTTTGAAAATAGATGCTTGTCGCTACCAAAAACGGTCGACATCCGTTGTCAAACAGATGCCGACCGTTTTTTTACCACCCTATAGTTTTTCTATACTTATTTACTTAATCATATCAAATCCCGTATACGGAACCAACGCCTTCGGAATGCGGATGCCTTCGGGAGTCTGGTTGTTTTCGAGCAAGGCTGCGACGATACGCGGTAAAGCCAATGCGCTGCCATTCAACGTATGGCAGAGCTGTGTCTTTTTATTCTCGTCACGATAACGGCATTTCAGACGGTTTGCCTGGTAATTATCGAAGTTAGAAACCGAACTTACTTCCAACCAGCGCTTTTGGGCTTCTGAATAAACTTCAAAATCAAAACAAAGGGCAGCCGTGAAACTCATATCGCCACCACAAAGACGCAAGATACGATACGGAAGTTCCAATTTCTGGAGCAGGCCTTCTACGTGATCCAACATTTCTTGATGAGACTGTTTGGAGTGTTCCGGTTTGTCAATGCGAACCAATTCCACTTTAGAGAACTCATGCAAACGGTTCAGTCCGCGCACATCTTTTCCATAAGAGCCGGCTTCGCGACGGAAACATTGCGTATAGGCGCAGTTCTTGATCGGCAACTGCTTTTCATCGAGGATAACATCACGGTAGATATTAGTAACTGGGACTTCGGCTGTCGGGATCAGATAAAGATCATCCACTTCGCAATGATACATCTGCCTCCTTGTCAGGCAACTGGCCCGTACCATAACCGGAAGCAGCATTCACAACTGTCGGCGGCATGATTTCCGTATAACCGGATTTACGGGCTTCATCCAGGAAGAAGTTAATCAGCGCACGCTGCAACTGCGCACCTTGTCCCTTGTAAACCGGGAAACCGGCACCTGTGATCTTCACTCCCAAGTCAAAATCGATCAGGTCATATTTCTTTGCCAATTCCCAATGGGGTAGTGCGTCTTTCGGCAGTTCCGTTTCCATACCGCCCATCTTTTCAACCTTATTATCGTCAGCTCCCACACCTTCGGGCACTTCGTCGTAAGGAACATTCGGGATTGTATAGAGCAAGTTCTGCATATCTTCGGCCGCCTGATCCATTTCGGCTGGATAGCCTTGTTGACTTCCTTGATCTCAGCAACACGTTGCTTAGCAATTTCGGCTTCCTCTTTTTTACCTTCTTTCATCAGCATGCCGATGGTTTTCGAAGTCTGGTTCACCTCTGCCAGATTTTTATCTAATTGATTTTGCGCACCACGTCTTTTATCGTTCAATTCGATCACTTTTGCAATGCTTTCCTGTGCACCTTTAAAGTGTTTCTTTTCCAGACCGCGAATCACCCGATCTGTTTCTTCCGTAATTACTTTAAGCGTCAACATACTTTAATGATGTTTTTTTTATTTGAGTTGCAAAGATAATCAAGATTTATGATTTATGATTTATCATCGACGCATAAACAGGGCAACCGCATCAAAATTTTCCAAGATAGTGATTAACATGCAAAGTTTTCTGCAAATCATCTATCACTCTATCACTACAGAGGTTGTATCTGTTGATATTCAATCGTTACAGGCAATGATACAGGACGTTTTCCTCTATCACTCTTCTATCACTCCTAAAACATGGTATTTTTATCATATAACTGAAAATCAACCTATTGATATCTTTTTCCTTTCAAAAAGCATATAGAACAATTGAACAAACAAATGTAAAAACAGGTACAATAGATATTAAATTGGCGAAATACGGTTCTTCGTTCCACAAAAGCCTCTCTTTTTCCGGCAGAAACAAGCACATAATTCCGTAAACACCCCCATGTTGCCATCCTTTACATCCGGGTGTAGGGAGCCGGTACATCCGGGTGTAAAAGGAGGCAACAAGGGGATGTCCGGCAACTAAAGTGCCTTGCCGGACAATAAAAACCACCCGGTTTCATCTATTTTATAGTCGTCTTTACATAAAATAATCGAGTGATTCACAGGAAATCACAAATTCTTCACCCGGCCACCGGTAAGCCATGTCCGGACATAGTAAGGTTCACTCAGGCTACTGACGATCACACCGTTCGATGTGCTGGTATGGATAAACTTACCATTTTTCAGATAGATCCCGACATGGTTAGGCACTTTCTTCCTTCCTTTGCCCGTCCGGAAAAAGACCAGATCACCTTCCTTCAGGTTGGCACGGCTGACTTTCTTGCAATTATGCTTCAGCATATCAGCCGAAGAACGTGCCAACTGCTTTCCATAGACTTCACGAAACACAATTGCCACAAAACCGGAGCAATCCACTCCTTTCTTTGTCAATCCACCCATCCGATGAGGGACGCCAAGCCATCTGGCTCCTTCATTGTATAAAAATATATTATCGTTCGGAGTCAGGCGGACACCATAGAGACGGGAAAGCTCCTTCGGTCCCTTGAAATCAGAAGGTAAAACTACACATTGTTTTTTACTGCCACACGATGTTAGAGCCAGAAAAAACAACAGTATTCCGATATAAAGTATGATAAAATTCCTACGAGTCATGATGTTGACAAAGATATAAAAAAAGGATATCCGCCAAGCGAATATCCTTTTTCTTATTTTCTATATAAAACCAATACTTATGCTTCTGCTACCACTTTTTTTACAGAAACGAAAGAACGGTTTTCTTTGCCTCTACGGAAAGTAACCACGCCATCAACCAATGCATACAACGTATGATCTTTACCGATACCTACGTTCTCACCCGGATGATGAACTGTTCCTCTCTGACGAACGATGATGTTGCCAGCTTTAGCAACTTCACCACCGAAAAGCTTAACACCTAATCTCTTACTTTGTGATTCACGGCCGTTCTTAGAACTACCTACACCTTTCTTATGTGCCATTTCTTCTTTTCTCCTTTAAACGTTAAGCAACAATTTCTTTTACACTCACTTCAGTGAACTGCTGACGGTGACCGTTCAACTTACGATAACCTTTTCTTCTCTTTTTGTGGAAGATCAGCACTTTATCACCTTTCACCAGCGGAGACAGCACTTCACATACTACCTTTGCGCCTTCTACGGTAGGAACACCTACTTTAACTTCACCATTGTTGTCAACTAACAACACTTTTTCAAATTCCACAACAGCACCGCTTTCAGCGTTCTGAATGTGATGAACGAACAACTTCTTTCCTTCTTCAGCCTTGAACTGCTGTCCGTTAATTTCTACGATTACGTACATCTGTCTTTTTTATATTTAAACAGGTTATGTCCCGGAGGTGGATACACTTCTAAGCATCACTTGTTTACCTCCTGCAGAATTCAGTGCGCAAAATTACGGTTTCTTGATATATCATCCAAATCTTTTCGAAACTATTTTCCAAAATGATAGCTTCCCGAACCGATCTCGACTTCCATATATCCTTCCGTTGCCGAAACTCTGCGCACACCCGGCAAGTTACCGACCGTCACATTGTATTTCTTCGGAATCCGAACGATCGCCGACGTATTGCCCGGCAAAGTGATATCCCAGCTAAAGTCGCCTCCCTTCTTAGTCCATGCGCTCTTGATCTCTCCATAGACCGAACCGTACGAGGCGGAAACTTCGTCAAGGCCATCGGGGAAAACAGGTTCCATCACCAGTTTCTTGAAACGACTGCATCGGGAGCGCATTTGATGCCGGCCAGGTCTTCGTAGTACCAGATCAGCAGGTCGCCAAGCAACATCACATGGTTGGCGGAGTTCATGGCCGGATCAGCCGTATCGCCGTTCCAAAGTTCCCAGATGGTTGTCGCACCGTTCTTAATCATATATCCCCAACTCGGATAAGTCTCGTTCGTCAGGATCTTATAGGCCATATCTACCCGTCCGTACTCGGTCAGTCCGCGCATCAGATGCTGGATTCCCAAGACTCCGGTACTTACATGTCCGTTAAAATCCTCCTCCGTCTTTTTCACAATATTACTGAAAACTTTCCCTTCATATCCTTCCGGCACAAGTCCGAGACGCAATGAGAGAATGTTGGCCGTAACCGTATTATTGCCATACTCCGCCGTTTCCTTATTAAAGAATTTGGCATTATAAGCCGCCTTTATTTTAGCGGCCAAAGATTCGTAGCCGGAGATATCGGCATCCTGTCCGCAGATACGGGCGAAACCGATCATCTTGTTCAGCAAATCATAATAGACAGTCGTGCTGAGAATAGCGCCGTCCGTCTTGCGGGCAGGATCCTTGGAATGGATCAGTTCTTGCGATTCGGGAGGCATGCACCAGTCGCCATACTGGTCTTTCGTCATGATATAGTCCTTCATGGTCGCCTCTTCCATATGCGCCATCCAGCGTTTCATGGCCGGATAATGGGCACGGATCGCGCTGTCGTCGCCGAACTGGCGGTACAGCATATCCGCCACATAGAAGAAGGCGGACGGCCAGGTCACGTCATCGGCATAGATCGTCCAGTAATTCGGGGAGACATCCGAGATGCTTCCTTCCGGCTCATGGAGTCCTCGATATCCTGCAACCATTTGTTATACAGCTGGGCATTATTGAAAATAAAGGCTTCGCCGTAAGCGCCTGTCGCACGGTCGCCCAACCAGCCGAGACGTTCGTCACGTTGCGGGCAGTCGGTCGGCATCCCGCGATAATTACTACGGATTCCCCAATAAGAGTTCTTATGGATCTGGTTGACCAGCGGGTTGGATGTTTCAAAACGCCCGGTTGTCTCCATCTCTCATAAATGACATGTCCGGTAAACGCGGACAGTTCCGGTTTATAATCGAGTCCCGAAACTTCCACAAAACGGAAACCATGATAAACGAAACGGGGTTGCCAACTAAAATCACCGTCTTCAGCCGGAGTATAAATGTCGGTCACCTGCGCAGTACGCAGATTAGCCAGATAGAGCGAGCCGTCTTTCTGCAACAATTCGGCAAACTTCATCGATACGGGTTTACCCTTCTTTCCTTTCAGGTTAACAGAGAGCCAACCGACCATGTTCTGCCCCATGTCCAGGATATACTTTCCATCGGGACGATCAAAAACGGCTACCGGCTTCAACGTTTCCTGTACGCGGATATTCGGGTTCTGCTGTGCTGTCAGTTTGCCCGCAGGAGCCTCCATCACATCGGGAGTTTTCCATGCGCCGTCGTCGAAACCGTTCGTGTTCCAACCTTCCATCTCGAGGCGGGCATCATATTCTTCGCCATCAAACTCGTTATTTGCGACGATCGGTCCTTTCGAAGTGATTTTCCAAGACGTATCACTGACGACCGTCGCTTGCGACCCGTCTGCATATTCGATCCGAAGTTGCGCAAGCAAACGAGGCAAGCCGAATGTTTTCATTCCCGGATTACGCATAGAGAAGAAACGGCCGTTCCCCAAAATCACTCCCAATGTATTCTTGTCGGAAGCCATCAAAGCTGTCACATCATATACATTATAATATATACGTTTATAATACAGGGACGGCATCGGGGCAAACACGTCCTCGCTGACTTTCTTTCCGTTCAGGTAAGCCTCATACGAGCCAAGGCCGGAAATATACAAGACGGCTCTTTCCACCGCCCTATCCGTCGTAAACTCTTTACGCAGATATCGGGCGGCCAAGCGTGTTTTATTGTTTCCGCCGGCCACTCCTACCTCCTCACCCGGATTGGAGAGAGAATCTTCACCGATCCAGGTCGCTTTCCATTCCGAATCATCGAGCAAGGCCATTGACCAGCTGCCGGCATCGCTCCAGGGAGTATCCCCCTGGTTGGTCGTCAATTTCACACGCCAATAGTAAGGTTTTCCCGATTCCAGGCTTTCCCGGCATACGGAACCAGTACCGACTCGTCCGAACGGACCACACCCGAATCCCACAAAAGCCCGTCACCGGATTCCAATTGTTCAGGAGAAGCAGCCACCTGTATCTGATAGGCCGTCTGTTTCAAGTCCGGTTTGCCGGAAGCAATCTGCCAGGAAAAGCGGGGTTGCATCACATTGATTCCCAATGGATTTTCTTTCATCTCCAACCGGAGGTTCTTCACTTCGACGGTCGAATCGGACGAACATCCCGCCCATCCTAAGACCAAAGCGACCAGAAGCAATAAAGCTGTCTTTTTCATATCGTTGCGATTTAATCTGTTAATAGCATGACTTTGTTTTCAAAGGAAACGATTTCTTCACAGACACCATTTCTAAAAATGATTTTATATCTTATGATTTTGATAAAAACACTACAAGCCACTCCCAACAACATCTAAAGAGAAACTATGATTACATGATGGTTATTTTGCAAAATCTTTATAGAGATGATTTTACACTTGATGGGTTTTCGGTGTGATTTCCCTGTATTGCATCAGTATCTTTCAATACTTTTCCCTAAAACTTCCCTCAGGCTTATATCTACAAGAGTTTCATAAACCTCTAATTTCTTTCTGTTCAAATAAATTTTAGCCAAACAGAAATACCTAATGAGTGAGACCAGATTCTTCTATTCTGAAAAAACTCTTACCATAGTTCTTGGAGAACTGAGTACAATTATATAATGCAAAAGTATTATAAATAAATATTTATCAAAAACACATCTAAATATTTCAATACAAGATGATCTTTCCTTGTTATAGTATCTTATATCGGCTGTAAAGTTAAACAAAAAACATGAACATAAAAATAAATATTATTAAGATTAATATATTTAACAGTAAATAAACAATCAAGATTTTGGTTTTGCAGAAAATCAGTTCTTGCCACCTCAACGGGCAATTTATATAACAGTTTTTGGTTCTTTATCAATTTAGGAACCCTTAATTTACTTATATTCTGCTATTCGGCTACATGAAGAAACATGTCATTTTCTGTTTTCAAAATTCATTTAAACCTCTTCATATATTGAACTTTGATTATTGGGCGTTACCTCTAAATTGACGAAGAACCAAATCCTTATTAAAGAAATGTGATATTTGATCGCAATTTTAGCAAGATCAGTTTTTCTCTCTGATTTTCTATTGAACCAACAATATAATAATCTCTTTTACCCTCTCCTAATTGTACTCAGTTCTCCAAGAACTACGGCAAGTTTTTTTTAATTAAAACAAAAAGGCCTATGATATAAAATGTGTTTTTAAAAATTCCGATATCAAGTTTTCACTTGGTATATAATTTATTTAGTTAACAATTAAAGCAATACATGAAAAGATGCAAAAACAGAATTGTAATCTTCCAATAGGAAGAAAGAACTCGTTGTCTCGAGTTTCGAAAGTAACTTGTGGGTTACTTTTTTGTTTGACTACCTGTGCTTTTGCGGTGGATGGTAAAGTCAATATGGGGAGCAATGGCGTAGATGACAAAAAAGTAGTTCCCTTGGTCGGCACAACCAAAACCAAATTGGACGGTGTAAATCAAGAAGGTTTCAAAGTAAAAGGACAGGTTTCAGATAATGTCGGTCCGTTACCAGGAGTGAATGTCATGGTCAAAGGAACCATGACAGGAGTAATAACCGACATGGACGGCAATTTTGAAATCGTAGCCCCTTATTCGAAAGCGACTTTAGTTCTTTTCGTATGTGGATATCAACCCAAAGAAGTTTCACTGAAAGGAGAACGAATTGTAAATGTCAAAATGGTTGAAGATGCCAAGGCATTGGAAGAAGTCGTTGTTGTAGGATATACAACACAACGGAAAGCAACTATCACTGGATCTGTAGCAACGATTACCACAAAAGATTTGAAACAAAGTCCGACAGCTAATTTAACAAATGCCTTGGCCGGACGTATGCCGGGTCTGATGGCAAATCAATTCAGTGGAGGCGAGCCGGGTGTCGATGGAGCAGACTTGCGCATCCGCGGAGCCTCTACATATGGAGACCAGACACCGATCTTCATCATTGACGGTGTGGAACGCGATGATATGGCTTATTTAGCACCAGAAGAAATTGAAACATTTACTATTTTGAAAGACGCTTCAGCAACGGCTGCATATGGAATTCGTGGAGCAAACGGTGTAGTCGTAATCACAACTAAGCGTGGACAAGCGTCCGAAAAACCATCCGTGAGTTTCAAAGCATCAGTCGGAACAAACTCTCCTGCTAAGTTCCCTGAATATTTAGGTTCAGCTCAATATGCTGAACTTTACAACGAAGCTCGCATGAATATGGGGGTAGATCCATCTTCTCCAGATCTATTCTCTACAAATGTTATCGAAGATTTCAAAAATGGGAAAGGATATAATTGGGATTATTTTGATTATGCTTTCAAACCAGGTATTCAGCAGGATTATAGTTTGTCTGTCCGAGGCGGCTCCGAACGCGCCCGTTACTATGTAATGGCAAATTATTATAAGCAAGACGGTAACTACAAACATACGGACATGGCGGATTATAGCACACAAGCTGTATTTCAGCGTTATAATTTTCGTGCGAATGTAGATGTGGATATTACAAAGAACTTTTATGTTAAGGTCGACTTGGGTGCACGCATTACCGACCGTAATGCCCCAGGTACAACCGCTAGCCGGGTAGTGTCTATTGCAAATACGCAACCTCCCCATTTACCTATTACATTACAAGACAATGGTAATGCGGCTAATGAAACGTATGCCTTAAACAATCCGAAAGGTATGCTCTATGGTGACCAGCAACATCGTTACAATATCTTAGGTGAATTAAGCCGTACCGGATATTTGAATGAGAAAAAAACGTTTTTGAATGGAACGTTTTCAATAGGTCACAAATTGGATTTCATTACAAAAGGATTAAAAGTTGAAGGTAGTATCTCGTATGACGCAAAAGAAGGTCGTTGGATACGGCGTGTGCTGGAAACACGTCAAGATGGTTATGCGAACTATGGTAGATATGCTACTTTCCAACCGGATGAAAGCGTATATGGCTCT
>ENA-OQCE01001079-OQCE01001079.1-human-gut-metagenome-genome-assembly--contig:-NODE-1079-length-11960-cov-2.066847_pt1 | contig 11960 bp, 13 predicted proteins | sample MGYA00242495_ERZ504572 | MGnify/ENA primary metagenome ERZ504572 (study PRJEB26092, sample SAMD00036228) | human gut metagenome | host: Homo sapiens | study: EMG produced TPA metagenomics assembly of...
CCGGTGTCGGACGCAGGGATTCAAAACGGTAGGTTTTGATACCATTTGCATTCAGGCAGAGCGCTGCCTATCGGAAAACTCCGGGGACATGGATACGGGAATCATAAGCAATCGCAACTCCCTTGTCCTGTCCGTTCTGCGAAATGATATAGTTTGCCAGTCCCTGGGTTGCCTGACGAACCGTATAAATATTCATACGGTTTGTTCCTGCGCCGATTACCCCGCGCAGACCACCAGTACCAAACTCCAGCTGACGGTAAAAACGATCCTCGATCTCTGCATCATTTCCTTGTAGTGCCAGCAGTTCTTTTTTGGTATCCTCATCAAAATAATTGTCTGTGCACCATTTCTTGTATGTATCCATATAACTCATTTCAGGTCCCCCTTCTATTCGGCTTTTTTATTTTAGTATACCATAATTTAAGTTTGTGTAAATATATTTTTAATCGGAATTAAGCTAAATTTTCATTCCAAAACTTGTGAATATTTCCGACAAATCACTTCGAGTGCTTCTTTTCCATACACTTCATAATCGTTTCTTTTGACTGGTTTTGTGCCGTTTCCATGCCAGGCCGCCCACTCCCAGATTCCAAATCCGCCTACCCATTCTCTCTTTTGGCAGGCGGCAAACATTGTCCGGAACCAGTCTGCCTGTCCTTTTTCGTCATACGCGCCCTGCACGCCCCAGTCGTTTGGCACCTGATTCGAGCCTTCCACAGACATACAGCCGGCTTCCGCAAAGAAAAACGGCTTATCGAACTTCTTTACCACCTGTTCAATACGATCCAGCTGATTGTCCCAATCGTCAATCGGATAATACCCGCTGGATGAAATCACATCTACCGCATCCCACCATTTCACATTGTGTTCCTGGTACTTATCCGTATTGTAGGAAACCAGTCCATCATACTTCCGGCGGATTGCCGCAATCACTTCCCGCCATTCCGCTTCGCGGCGCTCGGTCTGCACCATCTCGCAGCCTGCAATAAACAAATCCACTCCGCACTGCTGCGCAAGTCCGGCATAGTGTTCCTGAAATGCCCGGTAAGAGGCGAACCAATTGCTCCACTTCGGTTCACACACGACATCTTCATCAAAGAAATTGATATGTGCACGCCATGTTCCGTCCGCACAGTTTGCCGTTGGCTTTAACGCCACCTTAAGGCCAAGCTGTTTTGCGTAAGCAATCATGCAGTCAGCTCCTCATCCGATACATTCCGCTTGGTCCGGTAATCAATGTTCTCGGAAAATGCTGTCTTCTGCACACCGTTCGGTGCAAAAATCACATAGTTTGCTCCCGTCTTTTCTTTCATCAGTTTCAGACTCTGTCTGGTTTCTTCTTTTTCAAAGGTACCTCTTGCACAAAATGGTGCAAAGGTAACTGCATTGATTCTCTCCATGTTTTCCTCCATTGTGTTTTCCAGAAATTTACTTCAATATAGCATATTTTTTTTCGGGAGGGGAATTGGTTTAAACATAAGTTTTTTTTCAAAACGACGGAAGAAGGGAGTCATTCTCTTTTTCCAGAAAAATTTGCAAGTCAGCTCCGGTCCTGATTTCACGTACGTATTTGCGAGTTTGCAGGATTACGCTATTTGCGTTATTTGATGGAACTCCGGAGCAGTTGCAAATTTGTTCTTTCAAAAGAAATGATTCCCTTCTTCCTGTGTGTTGGAAAAAAGATAAGTACCAGGATAAGGATCACAAATCCATTTGCTTCTGTTTTGGCACGTGGTATAATAAATTTGCTTACACATAACAGAAAGTTACGGAGAATATAGGATGATGAATATAGATGAAAAAAAGAAACTGGCACTGGAAGTGATTGCGCGACTGAAGCAGGCATACCCGGATGCGGCCTGCAGCTTAGATTACAATGAGGCTTGGAAGCTGCTCGTCAGTGTGCGGCTGGCGGCACAGTGTACGGATGCCCGCGTGAATATGATCGTACCCAAACTATATGAAAAATTCCCGGATGTCAATGCTTTAGCAGATGCTCCTGTGGAAGAAATCGAAGAAATTGTGCGTCCCTGTGGACTGGGGAAAAGCAAGGCAAGGGATATCAGTGCCTGCATGCGGATGCTGCGGGATGTGTATGGTGGAAATGTTCCAAACGATTTTAATGCCCTGTTAAAGCTGCCGGGTGTCGGGCGTAAAAGTGCCAACCTGATTATGGGAGATGTCTTTGGAAAACCGGCCATCGTGACGGACACGCACTGCATCCGTCTGTGTAACCGGATTGGTCTGGTCGACCATATCAAAGAGCCAAAAAAGGTGGAAATGGAATTGTGGAAAATCATTCCGCCGGAAGAAGGGAATGATTTATGTCACCGCTTTGTGCTGCACGGACGTGACATCTGCAGCGCACGCACGACTCCGCACTGTGAGCACTGCTGCCTGCAGGATATCTGTGCACAGCGCATATAATCCACATCTGTGCATGTTACCCTGTTATGATTACACAGAAGGCAATGCTTCTTCTGGTATCAGCCTTTGCATATCCGGTGGCAGCGGTGCCGTAAAATTCATCGGCTGTCCGGTCATGGGATGCGGAAACGAAAGTTCCATGCATGCAGTGCCTGACGGCCAATATCATATTGCTCTTTTCCACAGGAAAAAGTCTTTCCCTGAAAAATCTGTCTCTCCCCGGAATTTTCATCGTCCCGACGGTCAATCTGATTTTCCCCATATGCCGGATTATAAAGAAAATCTCCCACCAGCGGATGTCCCAGATATGCCATATGCACGCGGATCTGGTGGGTTCTCCCGGTCTCAAGCTGAAGTTTTACCAGACTGCGAAACTTCTGTGCATTTCCGGTCTGCCATCCGGTCAGAACCCGGTAATGCGTCACCGCCCGGTCTCCCCGCTTAAGATCAACCACACGGCGCAGACAGCGGTCCTCCTGTCTGGCAATCGGGGCATCAATGACACCGGAAACCGGCATAACCATTCCCTCCACAATCGCAAGATACGTCCGGTGAATCCCGGGTGCTTTTAGTCCCTGCTCGGCTTTTGCCCGCACCATCTGCCCGAGGATCGCCGCAGAAACCGCATGTTTTGCCACAATAGTAAGCCCGGAGGTATCCCGGTCCAGCCGGTTGATACAGCGGAACACAAAGGGAACCCCCTGCTCTTTGAAATACCATGCCAGTGCATTGCCGAGAGAATTCTCCGGATTCCCGCGGGATGGATGAACCGGCATTCCTGCCGGTTTGTTGATCACAAGCAGATCCTCATCCTCATAAACGATGGCAAACGGCAGTTTTACCGGACGGATCTGTCCGGAATTTTCCGTTTCCCGAATCCATACCGTCAGAACATCTCCTTCTGCAAGCATGTGGTTCATATGTACATACGTTCCGTTCAGGCAGATTGCCTGTTCGTTTTTACGCAGATCTACAAGATTCTGCTGGGAATACCCTTTTTCTTTTAAGAATCCACTGATTTTCTGTGGTTTCTCCAGACTGTTAATCTGATATAATACGCTTCTGTCCATAATGGTCATCATTGATCTCTTTGCCAGGTAAATGTCCCCCTGTATGTAAGATTCTCCGGTCTGGAATCTTTGATACGTTCTGACGGATACACTGTCTCCGCTACTACAAACCAGCCAATCACCGCAATCATCAGAAGATAAAATAAAAGTACTTCCTTTTTATTCCCCATATACTTTTTCATCTTTCAGTTTCTCACCCTGTCCTTTATACTTTATATTTTGCATTCATATGTTTTCTTTTAATTATTCCATAACTATACCGGAAATGCAAGCACCACGTTACTGTTCACTCAGCACTGCCATGTCACGCAAAAAAAGGGATTACCACCCCATTTCGTGGTAATCCCCTGAAAAGAAAACTCAGATTGTTCCGGTTACGGTAAGTGTGCCTGCCCCCGGTGTCACTGTCCACTCGCCGGTTGTGGCATCCTGCGTGAAGGTTGCTGCCGGTACGGTAATCTGCCTTCCTGCGTCGCAAAAGTACCGGTCGTGGCATTGTAGGAATAATTTGCCGGATCCGACCATGCCGTTCCATTATACGATACCGCAAGATTCGAAAGTACCGGATCGAATGTATCTGTCACCACTGCGCCGGTTGCCGCCAGTGCCGCAGTATTTCCGGTATTCTGGATAAGGAACGTATAGGTCAGTGTTCCATTTTCCGTAACCGGAACCGGACTAACGGATTTGGTGATTGTCAGCTTCGGGCCACTTTCCGCGATGACGGTTTCCTTTGCGGTAACCGGTGTAATTCCCCCTCCGGAAACAGTCACCGTGTTGGTAATCTCCGATTCCGCCAAAAGAGGTGCAAACGCATTGGTTTCTGCCTCATATACAATGGTCACGTTTCCCCCCGCCGGTACACTGATCCCGGAAACGGAAAGGGGTGGTCCTGCCGTGACTGCCGGTGTTGTCTGTAAGATTCCATTGCTGTAATAACGCACGGTATCTGCCACATACGTCAGTGGCACCAGTGTGTCTGTGCCAAATGCATATGCCCCCAGATCATCTGCAACCGTCAGTCCTGTCATGGCTGTATTTCCGGAATTCACTATGCTCACAACATAGGTGACACGGTCATTCTGCCCGTATGTTTTGCGTACCGCAGTTTTGGTTGCGGCAAGTACCTCAAGGATTTCTCCCACTGCAACGTTGGAATTGGCTACAGCGTTTCCATAGCGGAGCTGTGCCTGATTGGTAAATATTGCCATTTTTTTTTGCATCCTTTCATTTTATTCAGGTATGCTTTATCATATGACAGAAATTTTCTATATGTGCAGCCGCACCATTACTATTCTTTCAAATATATTTCCGGTCTTCTGTCCCGGAACAGCCCCCAGCTTCTTCTTTCTTCTTCTATTTCATCCAGATCAAACGTATGCAGGATAAAGCCTTCTGATACCCTGTCCATCTCTTCTGTCACTTCCCCTGTTGCGTCTGTGATAAAAGAGGAACCGTAAAACGTGAGGGCTGAGCTCTGCTGTCCATTTTCCGCGCACGGTTCCACGGTTTCTGTCCCGATCCTGTTTGCAGCAATGACCGGCATAAGATTACATGCCGCATGCCCCATCATGCACCGTCTCCAGTGCGGCATACTGTCGCAGCCAAGTATCGGCTCGCTTCCGATTGCAGTTGGATAGAAAAGAAGTTCCGCCCCTTTTAGTGCCATGCCTCTTGCCGTCTCCGGAAACCACTGATCCCAGCAGATTCCAACCCCAATCGTCCCATATCTGGTTTTAAATGCCCGAAACCCTGTATCACCGGGCGTAAAATAAAATTTTTCCTGATAATAATGGTCGTCCGGAATATGTGTTTTCCTGTAAATGCCGCGCACACTTCCATCGGCATCAATGACTGCCACGGAATTGAACATCTGTCTGTGATCCCCGGCTTCATAAAAGCTCACCGGAATCACCGTTTCCAGCTCTTTTGCCAGTTTTTTCATATGGATGACAGCATCATTTTCCTCCAGCGTTCTTGCATATCCATAATATTCATACCTTCTCTCCTGACAGAAATACGGTCTTTCGAAAAGTTCAGGGGGAAGAATGACCTGCGCTCCCTGTGCAGCGGCCTCCCTGATCAGTTCCGATGCTTTTTCTATATTTTCTTTTACATCGCTGCCGCAGCCCATCTGTATGGCAGCCACTGTGGTTTTTCTCATATCATGCTCCTCCCATCCTCCCGGAATCAGCCGGTATCTGCTGTGTAATACAATGAATGTTCCCACCACCGACAATAATATCACGTGCGTAAACCGGGTATACCTTCCTTCCGGGAAAAAGCCCCCCTATGATGTTCACAGCCTCTGCATCCATTTCATCCTCAAACTGGGGAATCAGGACTCCTCCATTTGTAATATAAAAATTAACATAGCTTGCGGCAAGCCGCTCCCCTGCTTTTCGCTGCTCCTCCCCCTCCTCAAAGGAAAAACCGGCAAGTTCATATTCCGTTATACAAACCGGCTTCCCCGGAACCGGGACTTTGTGGACTATGAGCTTCCGCCCCCTGGCATCTGTCTCTTTTTCCAATATTGCAAGATCGGCAGATGACAAGGGATACTGCGGATCTTTGGGATCCTCCGTCCACGCAAGCACCACATGTCCGGGAGCGGTAAATGCACAGACATTGTCTATGTGTCCGTTTGTCTCATCGTTGTAGATCCATATGGAATCCAGATGATTTTTTCTGCCCCAAGATAATCCTTTAACTTCTGTCCGATCTTTTCTTTTGAAAGTTCCGGATTCCTGCCTTTGCTGAGCAGACAGCTTTCTGTCACAAGGATGGTTCCCTCTCCATCGGTATGGATTGCCCCGCCTTCTAACACAAACGGATGCGCATCATACAGATCATATCCTGTCTTCCGGCAAAAAGAGGACGCTACTTTATCATCCTTTTCCCAGTCTGCATACAATCCGTCACAGATTCCACCCCATGCATTAAAACACCAGTCAATTCCCCGTACCTGCCCCTGCCCATTGACAACAAAGGTCGGTCCGACATCTCTCGCCCATGCATCATCCGATGCAATTTCCATATAATGGACCGGATAATTTTTCTGATAGTTTTTTTCTTTCCGGACAGCTTCAATTATCATTTGTGCATGATCCAGCTCCCCTGCTTCCACCAGCAGATATACCGTCTCGGATTCCGCAGTGGCACATATGACATCCGCAAAAGCCTCTCTTGCCTTTTTTGCACCATATATCCAGGAACCCGGCCGTTTCGGCCATATAAGTATTGTCCCTTTATGCGGTTCATACTCCGCCGGCATATGAAATCCATCCTGGCTAGGACAACCTTCCTTTAAAATCTTCATATCCAAATCTCCTGATTACCCTGCATTCTTTATCCGCCCCCATAACTGCGATGTCCGGAAGCGGCATACCGTTAAACGTATTATTTTTGACCATGGAATAAATTGCCATGTCACAGAATGTAAGCCTGTTGCCCACTTTTATCTCTTTATCAAATGAGTAATCACCGATCACATCACCTGCCAGACAGGTACAGGAAGAAAGCCGGTATGTATATGCTTTCTCCCCTGCTTTTCCACTGTCCTTAAGCGGCGGACGATACGGCATTTCGAGTACATCCGGCATATGGCATGCCGCTGAAGTGTCCAGAACCAGTATCTTTATCCCATTGTTTTCGACAATATCGAGCACGGTTGTCTCAAGATAGCCTGCATTCAGGGCTACTGCCTCCCCCGGCTCAAGATAAATTTCAAGGTCATATGTTTCCTGCATGCGCCGGATGCAGTCCTCCAGTTTTTCCATGTCGTAACCGGCTTTTGTGATATGATGTCCGCCACCCATATTAAGCCATTTCCGTCCGTACAGCAGATCTCCAAACTTTTTTTCCACGGCATCAAGTGTCGTTTCCAGGGCATCCGAATTCTGTTCACAGAGCGTATGGAAGTGAAACCCGTCTATCTGCGACAGGTCAAAACCGTTTTGTATGGCTTTGTCAAGCTCTGCCCTCGTTACACCAAGCCTTGAACCCGTACCGCACGGATCATAAATCTCATGCCCTTCCTGTGTAGAACACTCCGGGTTAATTCTAAGTCCTGTACTTATCCCTGCAGCTGCTTTTTTGATTTTTTCCTTATGAACCAGAAACTGGGAAACGGAATTAAAAACAATATGGTCACATATTTTTACCAGTTCGTCCATTTCTTCCGGCAGATATGCCGGACAGAAGACATGGTTTTCTTTTCCCATCTCTTCCTGTGCCAGACGTGCTTCATACAGCCCGCTTGCCGTCGTCCCGCTTAAATATTTTCCAATCAGGGGATATTCACAAAATGCACTGAATGCTTTCTGTGCAAGAAGGATCTTTGCGCCCGTTCTCTGCATTACATGATGCAAAATCTTCAGGTTTTCTGTCAGTTTTCCCTCATCTATCACGTAGCAGGGAGTTTTCAGTTCACTAATCTTCATCCTTCCCTCCGGCTCAATCCATATGAACAGAAGGGTCTGCTGTCTTGTAACAATCCACGGATACCGGATTTTCAACTACCTTCCATGGAAGACCAAATTTATTCAGTGCCTCCATATACGGATCCGGATCCATCTCCTCAAGATTGAATACCCCGGGCTTTTTCCAGAGTCCTGTCACAACCATCATGGAACCGATCATTGCCGGTACTCCTGTTGTGTAGGAAACTGCCTGTGATTCCACTTCTTTGTAACATTCCTGATGGTCACATACATTATAAATATAAATAGATTTCTTTTTTCCGTCCTTTATCCCATTAAAAATACATCCGATATTTGTCTTCCCTACTGTCCGTGGTCCAAGTGATGCCGGATCTGGAAGCAGTTCTTTTAACACCTGTAACGGCACCACTTCTTTTCCGTCTACCATAATCGGGTCTGTCCGGAGCATTCCCACATCCTCAAGGCATTTCATGTGTGTAAGATAACTCTGTCCAAACGTCATGAAAAACCGGATTCTTTTCACACCCGGAATATTTTTGGCAAGAGATTCTATTTCCTCATGGTGGAGAAGATACATATCTTTTTCTCCGACCTGGTCAAAATTATACTGTGCCCGCCACTCCATCGGCTCGGTTTCTACCCAGTGCCCATCCGTCCAGTAGGAACCGTTAGCGGATACCTCCCGAAGATTTATCTCCGGATTAAAGTTTGTGGCAAACGGATATCCATGATCTCCGCCATTACAGTCAAGTATATCAATGGTGTGGATTTCATCAAAATAATGTTTCTGCGCATATGCCGTAAATACCGATGTGACACCAGGGTCAAACCCGCTTCCAAGAATTGCGGTAAGTCCTGCCTCCTTGAATTTTTCCTGATAAGCCCACTGCCAGGAATAATCAAAGTAAGCGGTAAATCCCAGTTTTTTGCACCGCTTCTCATAAATTTCCCTCCACTGTGGATCTTGCGTATCCTCGCACTCGTAGTTTGCGGTATCAATATAGTCAACTCCACAGGCAAGACATGCATCCATAATCGTAAGATCCTGATAAGGGAGTGCCACATTGAGCACTGCATCCGCCGGTACGAACGGATCAGTGTTTTTAATTCTTCCACGTTGTCCGCGTCAACCCTTGCCGTCTCAATTCTGGAAGCTGTTTTCCCTTCAAGTTTTGCCTTTAAATCGTCACATTTTGACAGGGTACGGCTTGCAATCATGATGTCCGTGAAAACTTCACTGTTCTGACAGCATTTTCTGATTGCCACCTGTGCAACACCGCCACATCCAATAATAAGTAATCTGCTCATTTTTATTCCTCCTGTATCATTTGTTTTACCGGGTTTCTTCCTCTTCGAGTAAGTCCTCTACATATTTTGGAAGCATAAATGCCCCCCGGTGTAAATTTGTAGTATAGTACCATGTTTTCATTCCAAGTGCATCCCATCTTTCTGCATCAAGATCATTCAGCGGATGATACTTTTTAGAAGCGAATCCGAATAACCAGTATCCGGAAGGCAGGTCGGGATATGTGCCTGGTATACCCGGCTGATCGGGAATGACTTGTAGACTTTTCTGTGCATTTTCCGGCATTCAGCCTCATCCTCGTCATAAAACGGGCTTCCATGCTGATACACCATGATTCCGTCCTCCCGGAGAGCTTTATAACAGCTTCCGTAAAATTCTTTTGTAAAAAGACCTTCCGTATGCCCCAATGGATCTGTTGAATCGTTGATGATCAGATCGTATTCATCATTTTTCCCACGCAGGAATCTAAGCCCATCATCATAATACATTGAAATTCTGGGATCCTCTAACCCACATGCCACCTCCGGGAAAAATTTTCTGCATACATCCACAAACATTTTATCGGTTTCTACCACGTCAATCTTTTCAACAAACGGGTATTTTATGAGTTCTTTCGCCACACCCCCATCCCCGCCACCGATAATTCAGAATTTTTTTTGCATTGGGATGGACTGCCATCGCACATGGGTCACCATTTCATCATATATAAATTCATCTGCATCGGAAAAAACAATTTCACCATCCAATGCTGCCATTTTTCCAAATTCATAGGATTTAAATACATCTATCTTCTGATATTCACTTTTTCCCGAAAAAAAGCTGCTCCTCTATCCGGACATCCAGTTTTACATTAACTGTATGATATTCCGAAAACCACATTTGCATATCTTTACCTCCTGTTGCCACTCATGCCAGTACCTGAAGATATTCCACTGCCGGATCTTCGGTTCCCTGCATGGAGCATCCTTTTTCTTTTGCATACAGAATATATTCCGCAATCTCTTTTGTAATCCGTTCCCCTGGGGCAAGGATCGGAATCCCCGGTGGGTAGCACATGACAAACTCTCCACTGATGCATCCCACGGAATCTTTTATGCTTAGCGATTTTTTTTCTGCATAAAAAGCTTTCTGCGGAGATACCGCCACCTCCGGATTGATATATTCCCCGGACAAAAGCCCCGTCCTGTCCCTGCTGTATAACCTCTTGATATCCTGCAATGCCCCTACGAGTCTCTCAATATCCTGAATTCTGTCACCAATGGAAATATACGCAAGGATATTACAGATATCACGAATTCGATCTGTATGTCATATTCATCCCGGAGCAGGTCATATACTTCTATTCCGGCAAGCCCGATATCCAGTGTATAAACGGACAGCTTGGTGACATCGTAATCGTAAATGCTGGTTCCATTTACCAGATCACGCCCATAGCATAGTAACCGCCAATAGAATTGATTCATTTCTGGCATATTCTGCCATTTTGCAACTCTGGCAAAAGATTCTCTTCCCCGCAACGCAAGATTTCTTCTTGAAATATCAAGACTCGATAAAAGGAGATACGATGCACTGGTTGTCTGTGTCAGATTGATAATCTGCCTGACATGATCTGCTTTTACCGCTTTCCCGGTAAGAAGGATGGAGCTTTGTGTAAGGCTTCCCCCGGATTTGTGCATGGAGATGGCAGACATGTCTGCGCCTGCTGCCATACCACATACCGGAAGGTTTTCCCCAAAATACAGATGCGTCCCATGTGCTTCATCTGTAAGCACCTTGATTCCTCTGGAATGAGCAAGTTTTACGATTGCCCGGAGATCTGAACATATCCCGTAATACGTCGGATTGTTTACCAGAACCGCTTTTGCATCCGGGTTGTCCTCAATCGCCCTGGCAACCTGGTCTATTTCCATTCCGAGAGAAATCCCAAGTTTCGCATTCATCTCCGGATTCACATAAACCGGAACTGCCCCACAAAGCACCAGTGCATTAAGTGCACTTTTATGGACATTTCTCGGTAATATAATTTTATCGCCCGCCTTACAGGTTGACAATATCATTGCCTGCACTGCCGATGTCGTTCCCCCAACCATGAGGAATGCATTTTCTGCGCCAAATGCATCTGCCGTCAGTTCTTCTGCTTCGCGGATAACAGAAACCGGATGGCACAAATTATCCAGTGGTTTCATGGAATTTACGTCCAGTTCCACGCACTTTTGTCCAAGCAGCTGTACCAGTTCCGGGTTTCCCCTGCCTCTTTTGTGCCCAGGCACATCAAATGGAACCACTCTTCTTTTTTTAAATTCCTCAAGTGCCTCATAAATTGGAGCTTTCTGCTGTCTATTAATATCCATTTACTACTCCTAACTCCTTACTGAAAAATAACAGGAGCCTCCAAGTCATTTTAACTCAAAGGCTCTTTTTTCTTACATAACTTTTATGCAAGTGCAGGTTCTTTTTCCTGCAATAATCGCTTTCACTTCATTTTTCAATTCTGTATTCACTGGTTCTTTCTCCTTTTTGTAACAGATATCGTCATCCCCAAAAAGGCATCTGACCACGCCTATATTATAACTTACCCATTCTTTTATACAATCAATTTTTGCATTATCTGCACCATAAGCTGTAAAGAACTGAGTACATCCGCCGCCTTTCTTCCAAATCGGCCGAATCTGCTCCGCAACTGGAAAAAAGAATTCCTCGACAATGCTTCTGCTG
>ENA-OQCE01001080-OQCE01001080.1-human-gut-metagenome-genome-assembly--contig:-NODE-1080-length-11959-cov-3.090517_pt1 | contig 11959 bp, 14 predicted proteins | sample MGYA00242495_ERZ504572 | MGnify/ENA primary metagenome ERZ504572 (study PRJEB26092, sample SAMD00036228) | human gut metagenome | host: Homo sapiens | study: EMG produced TPA metagenomics assembly of...
CTCGATGATGATTGTGTCACGTTTCATGGCTTTTCTTTTTAGATGGTGCAACCTGCAAATTCCTCGACGCCGTTCAATCTTGCGGCAAGGTTCTCCATGTCCTGATTGAGCTTCTCTTTGGTTATCTTTGCGTAAATCTGCGTCGTCTTTATGCTCTTGTGTCCGAGCATGGAGCTGACCGTTTCGATGGGAACACCGTTGGAGAGGAATATCGTCGTGGCTGCCGTGTGGCGGCTCTGATGCCACGTGATATGCTTGGTGATGCCGCAACGCTTGGCGACGGCACGGATACCGGCAAGGCACGTGTTATAATGCGGAACGGGAAATATCCTGCCGTCCCCGCACAGTCCCCGGTATTTGCCGATTATGCGGTTGGCGATGTCGAGCAGGCGGATGTTGGACACCACGCCCGTTTTCTGGCGGTTGATGTTTATCCACTCGTGTTCGTCGAAGTAGGTGCGGATATTCTCTTCCGTAAGGTTGCGCATATCCGCGAACGACAGCCCCGTGAAGGCGCAGAACAGGTAGAGGTCGCGGTACAATTCCTGTTTGGCGTTTTTCAGTTTCCCCTCCATCAGCAGGCGGATCTCATCTTTGGTCAGGAAACTGCGTGTTGTTTCCTCCTTCTTGATTTCATACTCGCGGAACGGGTCGCGCGTCAGCCACTCGTTGTTGATGGCGATGAATACCATCGTCCGTAACGGGCAGACGTACAGCCACACGGTATTGGTGCAGCAGTGCTTGTCCGTGCGCAGGAACATCTCGAAGTCGGAGATGAAAGCCGGGGTAAGCTCTTTTAGGGCGATGTCCTTCACATGGTAGCGGATGTCGAGGAACTCTTGCATGTGCTTGTAAACGGTGCGGTACTTCAGCAGCGTGCCTTTGGCTTTCATGCCTGCCTCCACCTGCTTCTCGTAGTCCTCGTTGTGCTGGCGGAACACCTGCATCAGCGTGTGGTAGCGGTGTTCCAGTCCGAGAAAGGCGTTCTTCACCTTCTCCGCCGTGACGAAGTTGTCACGCTCCATGATTTCCTGATAATGCCTGTTGATGCGTACCCGCATCTTGTCAAGCATACGGTTCGTTTCGAGTGCCGCCGTGCTTCTGCCCGTGACACGTCCACCTTTGGTGTCCCACAGTTTCGGATCGACAGTCAGTTTGCAGCTGAACTGTGTCTGGCTGCCGTCCACCGTGATGCGTCCCATGACGGGAACTGTCCCGTCCTTTTTCACTACCTGACGCTTGAGGTAGTAGATTACTGAAAATGTACTCTTCATTGTCCTTAATTTTTGGGTTTCAAAATTAGTTGGTGAAGAGTCCGGTGTTGGTACGCAAAACGGGGAGGAACGGCGCAATCTTTTTCCGTAACCTGATTTTTCGCATGAGTTATGGATAACTCACTATTCCTTAGAGCCTTGTTTCGCTATTCGTACCCGTTTGTCGCATTTTCGGGCATGGTTACGAACAAGTAACGTAGCGGCGTCAGGATTTGGCTTCGGCAGGGATTGTAATGGCTTCACGGATTATCGCCACTTCAACCAAAACCCTTGTAACTCAATTCTATCACTATATCTTTCCGCATTTCACTTTTTTGTAGTAACTTTGCCTCACCATCTTATACAGTTTTCGTCTTCCGGAGCGTAGCGCAGAACCTCTTCCGTGCAATACATACATAAAAAGAGCAGATTCTGCGCTACGCTCCGAAGGACGAAAACAAAGATATAAACTAACTTAAATTGCTTATGAATATGCTGACTCTCCTCTCTATCAACTGGAATCCTAACCCGGAACTGTTCAACCTTTTCGGCAGCCTTCCAATCCGGTATTACGGCCTGTTATGGGTGGTAGGTATCGCTCTTGCCTACGTAATAGTACACCGCCAATACCACGACCGGAAAATCGACGAAAAGACATTCGAACCGCTGTTCTTCTACTGCTTCTTCGGCATCCTGGTAGGAGCGAGACTGGGGCACTGTCTGTTCTACCAGCCGGATTATTACCTGAATCACTTCTGGGAAATGATACTTCCCGTGAAGTTCCTGCCGGACGGCGGCTGGAAGTTTACCGGCTATGAAGGGCTTGCCAGTCACGGCGGTACGCTGGGACTGATTATCGCCTCTGGATGTACTGCCGCAAAACCAAGATGCACTATATGGATGTGCTGGACATGATAGCCGTAGCCACACCTGTCACCGCCTGTTGCATCCGCCTTGCCAACCTGATGAACTCCGAGATTATCGGCAAGCCGGCCGATGTGCCTGGGCTTTCGTCTTTGAACGGGTGGATATGCTGCCCCGCCATCCGGCACAGCTCTACGAGGCAATCGCCTACTTCATCTTCTTCCTGGGCATGGTCTACCTGTACAGGCGCGGACAAAAGCAGCAGGAAAACAAGCTCAAAAACGGACTTCAGCACCACCAAAGCCAAGTCCACCGCAATGCAAACCGGTGCTACCCTACCCTATCACCGCGGTTTCTTCTTCGGCCTCTGCCTGACTGAAATATTCGTATTCCGCTTCTTCATCGAGTTCCTGAAAGAGGATCAGGTGGATTTTGAAAGCGCAATGACGCTGAATATGGGGCAATGGCTCAGCATTCCGTTCATACTTATCGGAGTGTACTTCATGTGTTTCCACGGCAAGAAAACGGCAGGAAAATAAGAACTCCGCAACAATAAAAAAATATCAAGGCATGAAACCGACAGTTCCACCTAAGGAAACTGAAAGTTCCATGCCTTGATACTTCTTGTTCCACTACGTGAAACAAAGAGTTTCTCGCGGGGAAACAAACCGTTCCCTCAGGAGAATTTTTTTGTTTCATTCTTTGAAACCCGACTTACGTCGCAGGTTACTTTCCTTTGACTATCCGCTTGATGTCATTCAGCTTGTTCAGCGCTTCGAGCGGTGTCAGGTTGTTCACATCCAGGTTCAGTATCTCGTCGCGTATCTGCACAACACCGGGTCGTCGAGCTGGAAGAAACTGAGCTGCATGCCGCCGCGCGTCTCTCCCACTTCAACCATCGGCTTGGCCGCGATGCCTTGCTGGCGGTTGTCCTTTTCAAGCTGTTTCAATATATCACCGGCGCGTTTCACGATACTCTTGGGCATACCCGCCATTTTGGCTACATGGATACCGAAGGAATGCTCGCTGCCGCCGCGCTCCAGTTTGCGCAGGAAAATGACCTTATTGTCGATTTCCTTCACCGATACATTATAGTTCTTGATGCGCTTGAAGGATTTCTCCATTTCGTTCAGTTCATGGTAGTGCGTGGCAAAGAGCGTACGCGCTTGGCATGCGGATGTTCGTGGATATACTCCACAATGGCCCAGGCAATGGAGATGCCGTCGTAGGTAGAAGTGCCGCGCCCCAACTCGTCAAAAAGCACCAGGCTGCGGGAAGAAAGGTTATTCAGGATGTCGGCCGCCTCGTTCATCTCCACCATAAACGTAGACTCGCCCACGGAGATGTTGTCGCTGGCTCCCACACGGGTGAATATCTTGTCCACCAGACCGATATGCGCGCTTTCCGCCGGAACGAAACAGCCGATTTGCGCCATAAGCGTAATCAGGCGGTCTGACGGAGCAATGCCGACTTACCCGCCATGTTGGGACCGGTAATGATGATTATCTGCTGCGTACTGCTGTCCAGCATCACATCGTTGGCTACGTACTTCTCGCCTATCGGAAGCTGCTTCTCGATGACCGGATGACGTCCCTGGTGTATCTCCAGCACCTCGTCGTCGGAGATTACGGGACGGATATAATTGTTTTCGCGGGCTGCGGTGGCAAAAGACAGCAGGCAGTCCAGCCGGGCTATCTGGTTCGCATCGGTCTGAATGGCAGGAATAAACTCACTCAAGGACTGCACCAGCTCTGCATAAAGCTGTGTTTCCAGCACCAGTATCTTGTCCTCGGCGCCGAGTATCTTTTCCTCATATTCTTTCAATTCCTGCGTAATGTAACGCTCGGCATTGACCAATGTCTGCTTGCGAATCCACTCCTGCGGCACTTTATCCTTGTGCACGTTGCGCACTTCGATATAGTAACCGAACACATTGTTATAGCCGATTTTCAGGCTGGGAATGCCCGTAAGCTCACTCTCCCGCTGCTGTATCTGCAAAAGATAGTCCTTGCCGGAATAGGCTATCCGGCGCAGCTCGTCCAATTCGGCATTCACGCCGGATTTTATCACACCGCCTTTATTGACAAGCAACGGCGGGTCGTTGTTGATTTCCCTTTCGATGCGGTCGCGGATGGAACGGCAGATGTCCAGTTGTCCGCTGATATGGTTCAGACTGGCGTTATCGGCATCCATACAGGCTTCCTTAATCGGTTCGATAGCCTGCAGGGCCACTTTCAGAGCGACTACCTCGCGGGGAGAAACACGTCCTACGGCTACTTTGGAGATAATGCGTTCCAGGTCGCCTATCAAGTGCAACTGCTCTTCAATCACTCCCTTGAACTCAGGCTTCCGGAAGAAATACTCCACCACGTCCAGCCGTCCGTTAATGGGCTTCACATCCTTCAGGGGGAATACCATCCAACGCTTCAGCAGGCGGGCCCCCATCGCTGATTGTTTTATCTATCACATCCAACAAGCTGCTGCCGCCGTCGTTCATGCTGCCCATCAGCTCCAGGCTGCGCACCGTAAACTTATCCAGACGGACGTACTTATCTTCCTCTATACGTGCCAGCGAGGTCGATATGCCTATCTGCGTATGCTGCGTCATAATGAAGGTACTGCAAGATCAGCCCCGAAGCATGATACCGTTTTTGAGATGCTCCACGCCGAATCCCTTCAGGTTCTTCACTTCAAAGTGTTTCAGCAGTTTTTCGCGGGCGGTGGTTTCCGTAAACACCCAGTCGTCCAGCTCGAACGTAAAGAACTTGCTGCCGAAATTGCCTTCGAACATTCCCCGGCGGCCACGCTCAAACAGCACCTCTTTCGGGGCAAAGTTGTTCAGCAGCTTGTCTATATGGTCAAAGGAGCCTTCGGCGGTCAGGAACTCACCGGTGGAGATATCCAGAAACGCCACCCCGCAGGCGCCTTTACCGAAATGAACGGCGGCGAGGAAGTTGTTTTCACGGTAATTCAGTATATTGTCGTTAATGGATACGCCCGGCGTTACCAATTCGGTGATACCGCGTTTCACCAGTTTCTTGGTGAGCTTCGGGTCTTCCAACTGGTCGCAAATGGCTACGCGCTTGCCCGCACGTATCAGTTTGGCAGATACGTATCGAGCGCATGGTGGGGAAAGCCTGCCATTTCAATCGTTTTTCCCTTGCCGTTGGCGCGCTTAGTCAAGGTAATGCCTAATATTTCAGAAGCCAGGACGCATCGGTGGAATAAGTTTCATAGAAGTCGCCGCAACGAAACAGCATGACCGCATCGGGGTGCTTTGCCTTCAACTCAAGAAACTGCTTCATCATCGGGGTAAGGACAATATCTTCGTGCATACAGGTATATCTTTGCGGAACACAGAAGCACGGTGCGCAGAGTTTTTAACGGTATGAACTCCCGGTTTCATGAAGCAGACGCTCTGCACAAGCAACTCTGTGCCACCGTATCTCTGTGTTCATTGATTAATGTCACAAAGATAATCCTTTTTTAGAAAATACGTATGTAAAGGGTTTCAATCCTTAGCAAGCCTTAACAAAGCCGGTGTTTTTGCTAAAACATGTTATAAAACACACTTTTTTATTTGCTTTATTTGGAAATTTCCCGAAAGTCCGTACCTTTGCACTGTGTTTTTCATAGTATTAGATTTAAGGTTAACAAAGGTTGGAGTACAGCGGTACTCCTTTTTTTATGCCCGTACGTCCGGTTCATACATCCGCAGCGCCCGCGCATGTCCGGCTTCAACCGCTAAAACCGGCGCAAAAGTTCCTCGAGCGTCACACCGCTGTCCGCTTTCATCTTCTCCATACGAATACGCTTCAGGCGCTTCTTTACCGAATCTTTTTCCAGATGCATGATTTGTGACATTTCCAGTTGTGACAGTTGCATCTTCACCATACAGCAGTAGCGCAAATCCTCTTTATTCAAAGCAGGATAGTGTTGTTGCAGCCGCCTGGTGAAGTTATCGAAAATAATGTCCGCGTTCTGCACAATGTCTTCCCAGTCATCGTCCGAAAGAAGGATATTGCTCCCCTTCTCTATCTCCTGAACGATACGCTGGTTCAGCCTTCTGAAGAAAGTCTCCTTCAGCCGGGCTTCCTTCTGCTCCATTTCGGCCATACGCTGCAAGTTCTCGGTAGTTACTTGCCGCTGATGATGCAATTCTTCCTGCTGACTGGCAAGCTGGTGCTGCTGCTCCACCAGCCGGCGGCGGTTGCGCCAATAAAAGAAATAAATGGTACTTGCTATCCACAGCGACAATAGGGACAAGGTAGCCATCAGATATACATTGCTCTGCCTTTCGGCGGCCTGAGTGCGCCAATAAAGGTTCTCCACGGACAGTTGCTCGTGCTTGTAAAGCTCCTGCAACGCAATGACTTCCGCCGTATGGCGTTGCTTCCTCACGCTGTCCGCCAGTTCCGTAAAACGCAGCAAAAGAGAGTATGCCTCATTGCACCGTCCCATTTTATAATACGCTCCGGACATATGGTTATAGGCATCTGCCTGTGTTGCCAAATTCGGGCTGGCAACGGCTTTCCGGAAATAATGGTAAGCGGAGTCATACTGCCCCAGCTTCCCGAACAAATCCACCTTATCGGCATACAGGCCGAGAATGGCAAGGGTATCTTTACGGGGACGTAACCCGATAGCTTTGTCTATATATTCCAGTGCCTTTCCGTTCTCTCCCATTTTGGCATAGATACTGCCCAAATCGGTATATACATGAGGTAATTGCGACGGCAGGGAATCCGCTATTGCCGCATCATAGGCGGCCTGTGCATAATAAAGGGCGCTGTCCAGCCTGTTCAGAAAGTAATAGCCGGTGGCGATATCGCACAACGCCAGGTTCTTGTAAAACAGATTGTCCATCCTCAACGCCGCCTTCAACGCCTCTTTGGAATAGCGCATCTTGCCCTCATACTCTTCCTGGTTCAGGCAGACGACTCCCAGCCATGTATTGACCCTGTAGAGCTGCTCGTCATTGCCGCTTCCCTGCAGGAAAAGCAAGGCTTTCAGAAAAGACTGCATGGCATCCTTCATGCGGTACAGCCGCCTGTCCAGGTGCGCCTTGCAGTACAACGCCCGTTCGGCATACAGAGAATCTCCCGACTCACTGAAATATTTGATGGCCGGCAGCAGCAATGTATCGGTTTCCGCATTCAACTGCTGTTTCCGGTGCATGGCTTCGGACAATAATAAAGCGTAGAGCGCATAGTCGCGGTCGGTAAGGTTGTTCTGCGGCTCTTTGATTGCCTGCATCACGGCGATAGCACTGTCCGTCTCTTTCTCCGCCATCAGTTTTTCCGCCAGCGCTACCCGGCGGTCGGGACCGCACGCTACCAGAAACATACTCCACAAAACAACCGAAATTATATGTTTATACCTCATCGTTCCAAAATTTGTCATTCATAAGAATCCATTACCACTTCACCGGTTTCCCCGTGCACAAGTATTACCTTCACTTTATCCGGCTGCACGGAGTCGCGTACATCAATCTCCCATAACGGCATATCCCGGCTTGCATCCACATAACGGTTTACACTGACATGTGCCGTGTCCGACAGATTTATGCCACGCAGTTTAGCAAATATATGAATATCCTGCCATGTATACAGAAAAGTATGCTTCTTTTTAACCTGCCCGGACGAACCCGCTGCCACCCCGGCCTGCACACCGGCAGAATAACGGATTTCATCCTGCGGCTGCGGATACACGGTTGCTACCGGATGTATTCCCTTGACGACTCCCCAGCCCAGCCAACCGTCCGCCAGGTCTATTTTCAGGTAAACACGTTCCGAACCTTCAAACTGCCGTGCCATGCGGGGCGACACATTGACACATGTGTACCGGTCTCCTTCCACAAACAGTTCGCCATACGAAAAGGTATTCAGCAGCCAGGAAGCGGAATAGCGCGAAGAACGGGATTTAGCCTACGGTCGTGCACCTTGGCGGCTATAATCCTATAGTCGCAGGTTTTATCGGCAGAAGTAAAGCACGCATTCAGCCAAAAGAGAGAAACGACTACCACATTCGTACACAATGCCGACAAACCTGCCCCCCAGAACAAACCGTAAAGCATGTTTCTCCCCAGCCGCCTTGCTCCTTTCTTCTCGTCTCGGCCGCAACAGAGATACACATACAGCATCCGGCCCCCCATGCCGATAACGAACAGAACAGAAGCGACAACCGCATTCAGACTTTGATAGCTGCCCGTTGAAAAAGCCGTGCGCAGCAACCATGCTCCTTCCGGATGCCAGGCACGGCAATGCAGCAAAAACAGTACGATTATCACCGGAACTGCAATCTTCCACAAAGCAATCCTGCCTTTCGCCCGGCAGACTCCGCCCGTATGCTTTCCTCACGGCACCGCTGTCTGGGTGTGTGCTTCAATCTTTGCTTTTTCCTACTCATGCAGTACGGTTATCAGCCGGTTTCCTACAAATAGGTCTCACCGTCTATTTTCAGCAAAAAAGGTTTTATCGGATAGTCCGTACCGCCGAAGGTCAACTTCCTGACTCTGATAATATTGCTTCCGGACCGTACCACTTCCATTCTGTACACAAACGCATACTCCTCTTTCCCGTCCTTTTTGCTATACCGGGTGGAAAACGACAGTTGCCTGATACCGGGATGCTCCAGTTCGGGTCTGCTCTCATCGGGATGGCGGTTGCAGGTCAGGACGAATTTAAAGACTTCTCCGGCCGGAGTGTTTCAGGCTCGGTACTGACACTACAGACCACTTCTTCTATATTCTCTGCAGGAAGTACGCAGACCTTCATCGTAGAGCAGGTACGCATCTTCCCTCCTGTCATGGCCCGTACCGAAGGCAGAGTAACCCAACCGGCTTTCTTGAAACGGACTATGTAATAGTTTCCGTGGAGTGAAAGATTCTCCTGCTTGCCGTTTACAAAAGAAGTCCTTGACGACCGCGTAGAATGCGGGCCCGACACCAGCTCCACCTCACAGTCATCCCACCGGGGAACGGACATGTCGTAAATCTCTCCGGTACTGTAATAGCCGACCCGGACATCCTGCCCCACATGCACTTTGCAAAAAGACGTATCTACTTCATTGAAGAATCTTACACTGTCATTTTGCGCCGACAAGGTTGCAATATGCAATGCCAGACAGCACAAAACGACAAGCACTTTCGGATAGCGTATCTCATTCATCCCGGTACTGTTTTGTTTCTTCCCACTCTTTTTCCAGCTTACCGTCTATGTCATACATTTTCCACCGGCCTACACGTCTGCCGTTGAGGTATTCGCCCGTTTCACGAACGGCGTCGTTCTTCACGTAACGCGACTCGAACAGTCCGGTTTTCCGCCCGTTTACATAAGTGGATATTTCCCAATAATCATAACGGTTGGTAACAATCAGCCGGCGCTCCTTACCATGCAGACGGCCGTGTTGGTAGGTCGCTTCGTAAACAAGCTCTCCATTGCCAGGATTATATTCGCGATAAAGCCCGTCCTTACGGTCGGCTTTCAGGTAAAATTCACGGCTACGGGCGCCCGTATTACGGTCATACGATATATGCAGTCCTTCTTCCCTGCCGTTGACGTAGGTCTTCACTGACAATGTATCGCCACTTTCGGCAATTTCAATCCACCGGCCGTCCTTTTGGTCGTTCTTATAATGCCCCAGAATATGCGGCTGCCCGAAAGTGAACATCGAGGAGTATTCACCGTCTTTCATGCCGTATTCATTATAATATTCCGTCTCATAAAGTTCGTACGTCCCTTTCAGGAAAGTAAACTGTTTGCCTACCTGCTTACCGTCCTTATAAGTATGGTCCCTGCGCAACGTACCGTCCCACTCATAAACATATCCTTTCCATCCTGCTTGCCGTTGCGGTAGTTCACCTCGCGCTCTACCTTGCCGGTAGTAAAATAGGTTTTATGGGCGCCGTGCAGCTTGCCGTCCTTATAGGACTTCTCTTCCTGCACACGCCCCTCGCTATCGTACATCTTAAATACACCGTCTTTCTTGCCGTCCTTGTATGTACCGTCGCATTTCAGCTTGTTGTATTCATACTCTCCATACTTGCCGTTGTAAAAACCGTCCTTAAATTCAGCCTGTATATAAGCAGAGTGATAACCGTCTATGATGCGGTGGTCTCCGTTCAAGTTTTTTTCTGTTTTCAGGTCACGAAAAAGAATACGTCCGTCACCCACATTAATAGCCGATACCTGCTCAATCGGATACTCCTTCTGTGCCTGTACCATAACAGGCAGAAACATCAGAAAAGAAATCAATGCCACACATTTTTTCATAGCTCTTTCTTTCAAAATCCTACTCTTTTTATCCATAATTATTACTTTTTATAAAAGTTGAAAACAGTCGTATAACGCACCAACGGCTTATAGGACAAAAATAAAAGATAGGTACTGAATAAGAAAACGGACAAGGGGTATAATTACGGAATACTGCACACCCAATAAATATCTATTTTACAACTAATTATCATGATATATAAAGAGGTATGCAAGGGTATATTTATATATCAATAAAAATATACGTTATAATTTTTCAAAGCAAATAAAGAAAATGGAAAAGCAGGTATCCGACTGACGTTTCTTTATTGTTTTGTATCCATTTTTCTCTATTCATAGAATACTTTTTCTTTCTAATCCAAATAAAAGAAGGTGCGCTATTGTGATATGAACACGCGTTCGTGAAGTTCAATCGGACACACCTTCTTCTATCCTGTAATTCCGGCTAAAGCCGTTATGCTTCCTGCTTGGAATATTCCGAAAACTCACATCCGAACTGTTCCACCAGCATATTATCCATGTCATCGGCCTTAAAGGCAAGATTCACCAGATTCTTGCGGATTTCATCTTCCGACTCTTCCGTGAGGTCGGACAGATGGATGCGATAAGCCATGTAAATCTGCCGGCCTTCAATGCCCAGTTTATAGGGAGCGAAATCCTCACTCAGGATATAGTCCAATACACGTTCCACTTCTTTCTTAGGCAAGAGGTTGATGGGAGAAACAGCAAACAGATAAGTGTTTTCATACACAAAAATACGAATCTCCGAACTCCCTTTATGAAACGTCCACGAATCGTAACCGTCCCGCGCAAGGATAGGGTTAACTCCCATTTCGGCAATGGCCTGTTCGCAGAACACACTCAAAGGCGACTGTTCACGCTCCGCAAAAACTTCTTCCGGCAACTTTTCGCCGCAGGAAGGACAAAATTCCTCTTCCTCGGATATCAGCTCATCGCAACTGTCGCACTGTACCTGGAATGTATTGCGGTCAACCCCGTCAACCGACTCCAAAAGCTTGCGCAATGCCTCTACACGCACACCGAACCCCATATTGTCCGCATTGGTGAACTTGCTTACCGTTACTCCCACCACTTCACTGTTTTCATTGAAAATAGGTCCGCCCGAATTACCGGGATTTACGGCAGCATCGGTCTGTATATAATATTTTCCTTCCATAAGCTGCTTGGGCGAGGAAACCGACCCTTCCGTTACCGTAAAAGGCATGCCGTAAGGATACCCCGCCACACTGACCTTTCCGCCGATGGCCAATGAATCGTCCGCAGCCAGGCTCAGTTCGGGAAGAGCTGAAAAGTCTGCATCCACAGCCAATAAGGCAATATCCAAAGAAGGATTTACGAGCACCACTTTGGCAAGGTAAGGATTCCGGTCGTTATCATGTATGGCAACAGTATGGAAACCGTTCACCACATGGTAGTTCGTTACAAAAAGATTATAAGATTTCAGATAGAAACAGCTTCCGGAACCGCCGGCATGTGTCACCTTATATACGAGTTTATAAATGTTCTGATCCATAATATATAGTTTAGATACCGTTAAGTTAATTCATA
>ENA-OQCE01001083-OQCE01001083.1-human-gut-metagenome-genome-assembly--contig:-NODE-1083-length-11946-cov-2.683307_pt1 | contig 11946 bp, 14 predicted proteins | sample MGYA00242495_ERZ504572 | MGnify/ENA primary metagenome ERZ504572 (study PRJEB26092, sample SAMD00036228) | human gut metagenome | host: Homo sapiens | study: EMG produced TPA metagenomics assembly of...
GTAGATTTGTAGCCTTTCTTCATATCTTTATAGGGTAGCTTCCATAGCTTCTTTATAATATCTGCGGATATGGCTCTCTTTCTTGTTGCTTCCTGCTTGGGTATTTCAAATTCCATGAAGGGTGAGTTGGGGATTAGGATTAAATTCTTCTCCTTCTTATTGTATTTCTTCTTGGCTTCATTGAACAGCTTCTTAATGCTTATCAAATATAGAGAGAGTGAACGATTGGAAGGTATCCGTTTACCCTGCTGCATTAATCTTTTAGTCCGTATCTCGCGTTCTTTATTCAAGAATTGCTTTAAAACTTTCTAAGAAGTCAAGGGTAATCAAATTAATATCCAATTCTTCCTTGCCAACAAACCGTACCAAAGCATTGATGGCAGTTGTATAATTGGGTGCTCCTTTTATGGTGGTAGAAGCTATCCACTCACGACTGAACTTTATAAAGTCAATGGTTTGTTGCTTCTCTTGTTCTCCGTTTAAGAATTCAATTATCTCATCTAACGAATAATGATTTTGGTCTAATTGTAGTTTGAAACACTGTTCTCTGTAATAAAGCACCAGTCCATCTATCGCTCTTTTAATGGAAGTGTCCTCTTTAAATTTGAGGGATTTAGTTAGGTCTTTTGAAGTTATAAATAGATTAGTTGATAGTCTTTTAACCTTACGGTCTAAAGTAAATCTAATCTTAACATTGTACGTTCCGTCAACTTTTAGTTCACTCTTCTTGATTTCGGCTTTGATAGTCAGCATGTTAGTAATGTTTAAATCAGTCAACAATTAGTCAACAAATACCTAATACAATACTAAATATAACCAAGCAACAGACCCTTAATCGGAGGTCTCCATGAAACTAAAAAAGGCTCTATCTCGTTAGAGATGAGCCTTTTAGTTTGTGGACCAGCCTGGGCTTGAACCAGGGACCTCCAGATTATGAGTCTGTTGCTCTAACCAACTGAGCTACAAGTCCGATGCATCCTTGCTTGGATAGCGGGGGCAAAAGTAGCATTTTCTATTGAAATATGCAAGACTTTTGGATAAAATTCCTTATAACCTTTGTCCTTAGAACTTATAAGTTCGTTTTGGATTCTTGGGAAACCAGCCTTTTTTCACTCGTTCTTCCTGCTCGAATATCTCCTTGATGGTCCAGAACGAGGAAAATGCAAAGACGCCAAAAGGGAGGCTATCATGATGTTCTCCGTATAAAGGAGGCAATGATGCCGCCGATGCCGAGTAAAAGGAAAATCCACCAGCACTTGGTGCCCCAATAATATTCGGCTTTCACAACTATGGGGTGAAACAAGCCGATGATGAGGAATGTGCAGATACCTATGACAAGGCCCGACAGATGATATTCGTTCAAGAATCCATTGTTGTTCGTTATTTCTCGGGGCAAATAGGAATCTCCTTCTTGATGCTCTGTTCCAGGGAAATCAAGGTCTCGGTAGCGGTTACGCCAGGAATCTCCTGCATCTTGTTGTTCAGCAAATCCATCAGATGCTCGTTGTCGCGGGCATATACCTTGGTCAGCATGGTGTACGGACCAGTGGTGAAGTGGCATTCAACAATTTCGGGAATCTTGCCCAGCTCGGCAACTACCGTCTTATACATGGAGCCCTTTTCCAGCTTGATTCCTACGTAAGTGCAGGTTCTGTATCCAAGGGACTTGGGATTTACATGATAGCCTGAGCCAACAATAACGCCAAGGTCAATCAGGCGCTGTACACGTTGATGGATGGCAGCACGTGACACGCCACATTCAGCAGCTACGTCCTTGAAAGGGATACGGGCATTTTGGGAAATGATTTCCAGAATCTGCCGGTCAAGATTGTCTATTTTTTCCATAATAGTAAATAAGTAAAGTTCTTGTTGTTATCAAATAGTAAGCAAATATAGGACTTTATTTTAATTTATCTATGAAAATGGACAGAAAAATGAATAAAAGTGAGGGGTAACGATAAGACGCGGATTACGCGGAATATGCGGATTTGGTAAACTAAATCCGTGAAATCCGCGTAATCCGCGCCTAAAAGAAGTATCAAGAGGGTTTTGCCCCTCCCTTCGGATTGTTACATTACTTCTCGATACCCAGCAGTTCCACTTCGAATATCAAAGTAGAGAACGGCTTGATTTGGCTACCGGTTTCTCTTGAACCGTATGCCAGGTCGTAGGGATATAGAGTTCCCATTTGGAGCCAACGGGCATCATAGTGAGGGCCTCAGTCCAGCCTTTGATTACTTGGTTGGCACGGAAGGTAGCAGGTTCTTTGCGCTTGTAAGAGCTGTCGAACTCTGTTCCGTCAATCAGTGTACCTTTGTAGTTTACTTTCACCTTGCTGCTGTCAGCGGGAACGGCACCGTTACCCTTGGTGATGATTTTGTATTGTAGACCGCTCGGAGTAGTTACTACACCTTCTTTAGTCTTGTTCTCAGCCAGGAACTTTTCACCGGCAGCTTTGTTGTCAGCATACTTCTCTGCAGTCGCTTTTTCTTTGATGGCATCCATCTGAGTGCGCATGTACTCTTGAGCTTTCATCATATCCATGGCACCACCCTTACCAATGACACCTGCGACGAAACCTGCCAGCATATTTTCGCGGCTGATGCTTTGTGTAGAGTCATTACCGAAGATTTGCTGGTTGAAACCTTCTACCCATTGCTTGCTGACCATCTGGCCTACTTGCAGGCCGGTCATGTAGGCCACGTCTTTCTTATCGATTTTGGCTGCACCCTCGTTGAAACCTTTTAGGAATTCTGACATCTGTTGAGTCAATGCCTTGTTGTGCAAGATACTGGTCCAAACCTTCTGTACGTGCCATACCGATGGCGTAAGACAATGAATCGATGTCCGTCTTTAAATCAGCTTTCGGACTTTGAGCAGTACAAGATGCCATGCCGGCAGCTACTGCAAGAGCCATGAGAAATGTTACTTTTTTCATTTTGCTTTTACTTGTTGTTTATTTAGATAAAATTTTCTGTAATTCGACTTCGAATACGAGCGTGCTGTGGGAGGAATCATCTCGCCGGCACCCTGCGCTCCGTATGCCAGGTCGCTGGGATGTAGAGTTTCCACTTGGCACCTTCGGCATAAGCTGAAGGGCTTCCACCCAACCGGGTATCACTTGGTTTACACCGAACGTGGCAGGCTGGCCGCGCTTGATGGAGCTGTCGAACAGCGTTCCGTCAATCAGTGTGCCTTCGTAGTGGCATTGTACCTGGTCGGTTGCTTTGGCATAGTGACCGACGTTTCCTTCTGTGATAACTTCGTATTGAAGTCCGCTGGGAAGCGTAACAACTCCCTCGCGTTTTTTGTTCTCTTCCAGGAACTTTTTGCCGGCTTCTATGTTTGCTGCGTTCATCTTCTCCTCCAGTTCGGCGAAGTACTTGTTGACGATGTCACGGGCTTCTGTGTGGCTGATTGCCGTCTGGTTGCCCTCCAAAACGTCTTTGATTGCTTGTGCAAAGTCATCTACTGCAATGCCTTTGGCACCCATGCTTAAAAGATTCTGACCTATTCCAAGGCCGATAGCATAACTGAATTTATCCATAAGATTCTTTTGTTGACGACCGGATTGGTTTCTTTTCCAGTCTATTGCAAATTTACGAATGACAAAAGTACGTCTTTTATTTGAATGATAAGACTTTTAAGTATTTAATTTTTCTTATTTATATCACAACTTGAACATTCTTCTTATATTTGTCTTACTTTAATAAAGGAAAGGAGCAGAAAATGAAGAACTTGGTCATATTGTCGGGTGCCGGTATGAGCGCCGAGAGCGGCATCAGCACATTCCGTGATGCGGGCGGACTGTGGGACAAATATCCGGTGGAGCAGGTGGCGACTCCCGAGGGGTATGCACGTAATCCGGAACTGGTCATTAATTTCTATAACGAACGTCGCAAGCAGTTGCTCGATGTGGTGCCGAATGCCGGGCATCTGGGCGTTGCCGACCTGGAGAGGGATCTCAATGTAACGGTCGTCACCCAGAACGTAGATAATCTGCACGAGCGTGCCGGCAGTACGCACGTGATACACTTGCATGGGGAACTGACGAAGGTTTGTTCCAGCCGCGACCCTTATAATCCGCATTTCGTCAAGGAACTGGCGCCGGAGGAATATGAAGTAAAGTTGGGCGACAAGGCGGGCGACGGTACGCAGCTCCGCCCGTTCATCGTGTGGTTTGGCGAGTCGGTGCCGGAGATTGAAACTGCCATCCGGTATGTGGAGCAGGCGGACATCTTCGTCATCATCGGCACCAGCCTGAACGTTTATCCCGCTGCGGGACTGCTGAACTACGTGCCCCGTGCCGCCGAAGTGTATCTGATAGACCCCAAGCCGGTGGACACGCACGTCATGCGTCCGATACATGTCATTCAAAAGGGAGCTTCGGAAGGGGTAAAAGAGTTGAAGGCGCTGCTTACAGTTACCCAGCCTCCTTTGCCTTAGGACTTAATCTCCTACGTCTTAGGACTTAACCCCTCACGGTATAGGACTTAATATGCAGAACATCCGGATGTCTTTCTCCAAAACACCCGGATGTTTTACCCAAAAACATGGGGATGTTTTGCCCCATTACATCCGGATGTTTTAGGTGAAAACATGGGGATGTTTTGGGTACTCACTCCTATACTGTAGGGAGCTGGGTATAGGGGGGGATTCCCACAAGGTATAGGTCTTGCGGGAACAAAGTATATTTGCCCTCGAAACTTGTGCTATTTCTTTATCACGCCCGTAATACGAACCAGGCATGATGGGCTATGGTACTCGCCAGTCCGTAATGCCGCGCCATGATGCGGAAGCGTTCGCGCAGGGATGCTTGCCGGTTCTGGGTGGTCATTCCCTCTTCCAGATAGTCGATGAGGGTGAGATGGGTATTGTGCAAGGTCCGTGCCTTCTTCATCACCTGGATGCACCAGTCGAAGTCGGCGGAGAAGCGGTATTGCAGGTCGTAGGGTTCTACAAGGGAAGCTTTGGCAAAGAAGGCCTGATGGCAGACCAGCATGCCCTGCTTGAAGCTTCGCCAGGTAAGCACTTCCGGGGCGGCGAGGCGGCGCATGCGGATGAAGTGGCCTTCCTTGTCCACCAGCTCCGTTTCGCCGTACAGCACGTCGGGTAGTTCGTTGCCGGAGATGGAACGCACCATCTGCTGCAAGGTGTCGTCCTCGTGGAAGCTGTCGCCGGCATTGAGGAAGCAGAGGTAATCGCCGGTGGCAAGGCGGATGCCTTTGTTCATGGCGTCGTACAGTCCCTTGTCCGGTTCGCTCACGATGCGGGTGATGCGGTCGCGGTAACGGTCGATGATGGAGAGCGTGCCGTCTTTGGACGCACCGTCCACAATGATGTATTCCACGTGGTGGTAGGTTTGCGAGATAACGCTTTGAATCGTGTCCTCCAGTACCGCTTCGGCGTTGTAGGTCACGGTGATGATGCTGAATTTCGGGGTGGGGTGGTTATGCATTTCTTCCGGTCACTTTGTTGTAAAGGTCAATGTATTTCTTGGCGACGACGTTCTCCGAATAGTGGAGATGGCTTTCCGGCAGGCTTGTTCCGAGAGGCTGGGGTAGTCGGGTTCGGTCAGCGTCCAGTAGATGCCGTTGGCAAAGTCTTCCGAGGATTTGTATTGTGCCACGTAGCCGTTGTGCAGATGGTCTATCATCTCAGGGATGCCGCCCACGTTGAATCCGACGCAGGGAATGCCGCATGCCATGGCTTCCATGATGGTGTTCGGCAGGTTCTCTTCCAGCGAGGGGGTCACGAAGATGTCCACGGCATTGTAGATGTTCACCAGTTGGTGTTCGTTGCTGACGAAGTTCAGCGGGTAGACTTTGAATGGAAGCAGGTTTTCCAGTTGTTGCGATTGGTTGCCGAAGACGACGACACCCAACTGTTCCCGGAGTTCGGGATGCTTGTCAGCCAGCAGTCGGCACGATTCTATCAGGTAGTCGATGCCTTTCCGTTTGTCCGTAATCTTCACCGAGCCGAACAGCATGAGTTTCTTGTCTTGCGGCAGTAGGCAACGGCTGCGGGCTTCCTGCCGGTTTCGGGGCTTGAAGAGATTGGTGTTGATGGGGTTGGGGATGCATGTCACGGCATGCCCGCAGAAGAGGGCGCTTGTCCGGGCACGTTCTTCCAGCCAGCGGCTGCAGGTGACGAAGTTGATGTGACGGTTGCGATACAATGCCTGCTTTTTGTGGAAGATGCGGTAGGAAAGGTCACGTTTGCCTCCACCTCCGTGGATGAAGGGGCAGTTGTGGCATTCCTGCTGGTAGTGGGTGCACTCGCGGGCATGGTGACAGATGCCAGTGCAGGGCCACATGTCGTGCATGGTCCAGACGACGGGCTTGCCCGAGGCGAGAATCTTCTCGATGTTCTTCAGCGAGAGCATCCCTTGGTTTATCCAGTGCAGATGGATGACGTCTGCTTGCTGGAATTCGGGCAGTGAGGTGATGTCTGTCCCCGTGTTGGCAATGTCTACGGCAAAGATGTTCTTCTTGTTGAAGCGGTTGGCGCTCCAGATGACGATGCGCTCCCAGACGAACTTCCACACCATGCGCCAGTTATGGTCCAGTGACACAACGGAGATTTGGTCGGTCTGCTTGTCGCGTACCAGCAGCTTGGCTTTGATGCCGTGGTTCTTGAGTGATTCCATCAGACGGCTGGCGGCGATGGCTGCGCCGCCGATGCGTTCGGATGTATTGATAAGTAGTACTCTCATGACTGTTGTTCGTTTCTTCTTTTTTGAATGTTTTTTCTTGTTACAGATGCCGGTCTTGTTTCATCCATTTCCGGATACGCTTTTGCAGCGTTTGCCATATGATGGTGAAGTTGCCGTACCGTAGGTTCAACGCCAGTTCCTCGAACGACCGTGCAATCTTTATCCAGGGATGCCGCCATGCATGATGCGGTAAACGCTATCCTTGTAGGCTGTGTTCTCGATGACGTGACGAGGGTGCTTCAGTGGAAACTCCACTTCGTGGCGTTTCATGGTGAAGATGCGGCGGTAACCGCGCGGCATGGTGTGCACGGAGCCGGCAAAGTGGGTGGAGTCGGCAGTGGCTCCCAGATTGTTTATCATGTTGCGGGTGGGCACGATGCTCAGACCCGAATTGAACAACATGGAAGCGTGGAAGATGGTTTCGTAATAGGCTTTCCCGTGTTCGCGGTGGCGTTGGCACATGTAGATGAAGTCTTTGCGGTAGCGCCGTGTGTGGATGAGGTTCTTCAGTTGCCGCATGTTCTCCTTGTCGTCCAGGAAGGTGTAGAATTCATCCCATTGGTCCGTCACCCCGCCGCCAGCTCGCCCATCCCCAGATGGAGAAGGTGGTGGCGAAGAAGTAGTCGGAAGTGATGTCGGGTGTAATCTCCTCGTTGTTGAATCCGGCAATCATGCTGATGCGTGTGTCGTGCTCATACTTGTCGAGCAGTTCCTTGCAGAAGCCGAAGAAAGAGACGGCGGGCACGTCGTCATCCTCAAGCACGATACATTTGTCCGACAAGGAGAATGCCCACTTCTGTGCCATGTATTCCGATGGGTCGCAGCCGTAGTTCTTCTCTTGGTAGTTGTGGTGTACTTCGCATTCCCAGTCGATGTCTGCCACTACTTTGCGACAAGCTTCTATGCCCGGCATGTCACGCTCGCCGCGCGGGCCGTCCTGATAGAGAAACAGTCGTGCGGGGCGTGCTTTCTTCACTTGTTCGAATACTTGCGCCAGCAGTTTGGGGCGGTTGAAGAAAAGAATCAGTACAGATACATCTACAAGGGCTGGTTTCATGGCAATTTTGTTGGATTAGGAGGTGGCTATATGGTCATTTGGTATGTTGAAAGAAAGAACTGCCGGATAATGATTGTTTATCTTGTCCTGCTCTTCTTCTGTATACCGGTGTAAAGTGGGATAGTTGTACCGTAGAAAGTTTTCCAATCCATCAGGTGCTTTCAGATAAAGTGGACCGAATTTGATTGGTTGTAAATGGTTGAGACTCGTCTCCAAAACATGGTCGGTAGTGGTAATCACATTGTTGTAATACAAAGTTTTCCATGAGTTGAAACAACTTTGCATTATCACCATCAAACGGTAGATTGTCTTTTTAGAGAGTGTCATATCAACTATCCGGTTCAGAAGCAGGCAACAGCTCCACGATTGGTAGGGTTGGATATTTGACATTTTCCGAAGTGTTTCCATAGCCATACCTCTTTTCCCATCAGGCAGCATTTCAGAAAGTTGACGGCTTCATATTGTATCTTCCTTAATAGCTTATTGTTTGGAATACGGTCAAAAGGGAATATATCGACAAAGATTCCCTGATGCATAGGTACATCTTTAAACATCTCTTCGACAAACAAGGTGTTGTTTTTCTTGACTTTGGCAAAGTAATAAGGACTATGAGGGTCGGTATGTATCCATGAAAGAAAGTATGGTTCTCTCAGTTCTTGGGAGGCTATCTGGAGAAACTTATTGTAGTCTTCCCGTTTCATACCTATATCTATGTCGTCATCCCAAGGAAGAATCGCTTTGTCATAGAGTGCCCCTATTGCTGTTCCGCCGATTACAAAATAGGGAATATTGTGTTTGTCGCAGATGCGCACAATCTCTTCCAGTATTTCGTATAGCACCTGATGTAGTTGGGTCAGTTCTTCTGGGGTATATTGCTTCACCATGGATACCATTTTTGATTGATGTCTGCAAAAATAATGATAATAGTTGAAAGGAGCACTTTCCATTTCAATCTTCTTTTGCGAAATCGGACTTGAGTTTTTCTATCAGTGTGTCGGACTCCCCGCTTACCACTTTCCGGCAGAACATCTTTCCAGACTGCTGCAATACCGGCAGGTCCTCGAGTGTCATCACGCGGATGGATGCGCCGTAGTCTATGTAGTGCAAGGGGGTGAGACGGGTAAGTCCGGGGTATTCTCCCTCTAAAAGAAGCCCTTTTGAGGCAAAAGGGGAGTTGAATACGATGGTCTGTATGCACAGTTCGCTGGGTACAAAGCTGGTTCTGAAATACTTCACCAGCTTCTCCTCCGTGCACAACTTTTCATATACATATCGTGCGCAGGGCAACGTGATGGCCCAATAGTCGGAACCGAAATAGACATCTGCCTGCTTGCCTTCCAAGGGTGCAAAAGGGGCTTTCCGGATGGGGAGTATCTGTACCAGCTTGCGCGATGCTACGATGAGTTTGTTCTTCCACCATATACTCTTCCAAGGCAGGTCACGGAAAGGGTGGTAATGGGTTATCTTGTGCAACTGCTGTTTCACGGTGCAGTGTGTCAGGTTGAAACCGCCGATGAATTCAGTGTCTTGATGCTCCTCAAAATAGCGGTGGATGGCGTTGTTGCTCCATAATGGGTAGTCCTGCCCGCTCAGGCATACTACGCGGTATAGGGGATACCGCTGTGCAATACGGCAGCAAGCAATTCTTTCTGGTATTCCACTTGTTCCCATCCTCCCCAGCTTATCCGGTGGCGGGGCACGAAAGTGACCTTGTCTCCCAAGGCTTCTTCAAAAGGTGTATATCGGCATTGAGGTCGATGTGCACGTAGAAGTCTGCCCGGTCATCCAGTGCGGCAACCAGGCGTGCCAAGTGTGGGGCATCCTTGTAGGCGGATATGATGTAGGCTATGCGGCTCATGCTCTTTTTTTCTTTAAGAGGAATTCAATGCTTTCCCGGAAGATGGTAGATTGTAGTTTCCACAAAACCAGTGCATAAAGCCCAGCTACCATAATGATTTTGGCTGCCATATTTAAGTATAGGTTTTCTATGGGCTGAGTGGCATAGTGAGTTGATACTACGAGTACAATGGATAGGGAGAGATAAGGAGAGATGTCTTTCAGCATATCGCGCAGTCTTAATCCTATCTCCCTCTTGACAAAACGGAACCATACAAATAGCCAGCCGATATTGATAATGACGAAAATACGCAGCATCCACTCCAACCCGTATGGGTATATGGCACATACAGCTACTATTTGCAGCAGGCTCAAGCTGATGGTGCTCCACATATAGATAGAAGAATGCCCCCGGCTGATGAGCAGGTTGGAGAACAGATTGATGACGGGAATAAATGCTCCCCAAATACATAACAGTTGCAAGATATCGGCACTGGGCAGCCACTTCTCCGTGATAGTGATAACAATCAGTTCCTTCGAAACCAAACTCAATCCCAGCATGGCGGGGAAAGAGATAAAGGCGGTGAAGCGCAACAGCTTTCTGAATACGGCAAGTTGCCGTGCCTTGTCATCGGCAACACGGGTAAAGACGGGTTGTGCAATGCCGTTTATCATGCCCGTAATCGTGGTATGTCCCATGCCGTTCCACTTGTTTGCCTGCGTAAAGTTACCCACTTCCCGTTCCGAGTAGAACTTACCCAACAAGACGGAAAACAAATTGTTATTGATTATGGTGAAGATATTCGTAATGATTATCTTACTGCTGAACCCTATCATCTCCTTAATGGGTGTGAAGTCGAACCGGAAGTGGGGTCTCCAACGCGAGAAGTAGAAGTTAAGAATCGTCATTACGGTGATGAAAGAGATGCTTTGCAATGCAATCCCCCAATAGGCGAATCCGTTGGCAGCCAGTGTGATGCCCACAATGCCGGAGACTATCAGACTCGAAATGGAGATGATGGTAGTGTCCTTGATTCTGAGATTCTTGAACAGATACGCTCTCGGTGCGATGCTCATGCTTGAGATGACGAATCCGAGGAAAGAGAGACGGGACAGCGGTATCAGCTCGGGCGTATCGTAGAAGTCGGCAATCAGCGGTGCGGCAAAGAAGAGTAATATATATATAGTAGTGCTGCACATCAGGCTGAACCAGAACACGGCGTTGTAATCCTTGTGCAAAGTCTCCTTCCGGTTGGTCAGTGCCGAAATGAACCCACCTCCTGCAAGGCGGCGGCAATGGCGGAGAAAATGGTAAGCATCCCTACCATACCATAATCCGAAGCATCCAGCAGACGGGCAAGGACTATTCCGAATCCCAGATTTAACAACTGCTGTATGCCGTTGCTGAATCCTCCCAGAAGAGCCTTTGGCTGTTTTTTCTTTGAGTGATGTATCGGACATAGTTTATTGGTTGATAAGCCAACGAGTTAACAAGGCCACGAGGCTTTTCCTTCCTCCTGTAGCCTTGTTAACTCGTTACCTTGTTACTGCTTTATTTCACCTCGCTGCCCGGTTTCACCTCTTTCAGCAGTGAAGTCACCGCCAGCGAGCCGTCATAATTCTCGGCAGAGAGAATCATTCCTTCACTTACCAGCCGTTCTTGAATTGGCGTGGAGCGAGGTTGGCGATGAACAGCACTTGCTTGCCTACCAGTCTTCCGGTTTGTAGTGCTGGGCAATGCCGCTGACGATGGTGCGGTTTTCCAGCCCGTCGGCAATCTTGAACTTCAGCAGCTTCTTCATCTTGGGCACTGCCTCGCATTCAAGCACTGTACCTACGCGGATATCCAGCTTTTCAAAGTCTTCGAAGGCGATGGTCGGCTTGATGGGGTTTGCCTTGTAGGTGGCGGCTTCGTTTGCCTTCTTGGTGGCAAGCAGCTTGTCCACTTGTGCCTGGATGACGTCGTCCTCTATCTTTTCGAACAGCAGTTCGGGGGTGCCCAGCTGGTGTCCGGCAGGCAACAGGTCGGTGTGTCCCAGCTCTGCCCAGTCAAAGCTGTCCATGTTCAGCATCTTGCGAAGCTTCTCGCTGCTGAAGGGCAGGAACGGTTCGAAAGCAATGGCAAGGTTGGCGACCAACTGCAACGAGATGTGGAGAATGGTGGCTACGCGCTCCATGTCTGTCTTGGCAAGTTTCCACGGTTCGGTGTCGGCAAGGTATTTGTTTCCGATGCGGGCAAGTTCATCGCTTCCTTTTGTGCGTCGCGGAACTTGAATACGTCCAGTAACTTCTCCACTTCTGCCTTGACGTCGGCAAATTCTTTCAGCGTCTCGCGGTC
>ENA-OQCE01001084-OQCE01001084.1-human-gut-metagenome-genome-assembly--contig:-NODE-1084-length-11944-cov-4.141999_pt1 | contig 11944 bp, 9 predicted proteins | sample MGYA00242495_ERZ504572 | MGnify/ENA primary metagenome ERZ504572 (study PRJEB26092, sample SAMD00036228) | human gut metagenome | host: Homo sapiens | study: EMG produced TPA metagenomics assembly of...
ATGCCTTAAATGCCGATTCTAGTGTCTCCTTCGCCGGAATATCCATGTGATTGGTCGGCTCATCGAGTATCATTAAGTTCGGACGGCCTGTCAGAAGCTCTGCGAGCACAAGCCTGGACTTCTCACCGCCTGAGAGCGAGCTGATACGCTTTGAGGCATTTGCCCCTCCAAACAGATACATGCCAAGCGTCTTTCTTAAGTCCTTCTCCACAAGTGCCGGAAAAAGCTCGTGAAAATGGTCTCTCACGGTCTTATCGCTGTCTATAAGTGCCGACTGCTGGTCAAAATATCCCACCAGTAGATTGTTGCCGAGCTGGCTTGTGCCCTTTATTGGCGGAATAAGCCCTGCCACCGTCTTTAGAAATGTTGATTTTCCTATGCCATTGTCACCGATTACGGCAATCTTCTGACCACGCCTTATACGAAGCGACAGCTCAAGCAGTGCCCTGCCGTCGTAGCCAATTTTTAATTCCTTCGCCTCGTAAACCCATTTACCGCCCGGAAACTGTGGCTCGATATTGCCTGTAAAAATATGAGCTTCGTCTTCAACCGGCTTTTCTATCAGCTTCATGCGTGCCAGCATGGTCTTTCTAGAGCGTGCAAACGCAGCTTTCTTAGGCTTATGCTTGAATTTGTCGATAAGCTCATTATTGTGCGCAATCTCCGCCTGCTGGCGCTCGTAGGCTTTGCGCTGTATCTGCAGATTTTTAAGTTTCTGCTGCCTGTACTGCGTGTAGTTGCCGGCATATCTGTGCAGACTGCCATTTTCAAGCTCATAAACTGCACCTGCAACCGCATCAAGAAATGCCCTGTCATGGGACACCATAACAACAGCCTTGGGATAGTTTATCAGATAATCCTCCAGCCACTCGACAGTTTTCATATCAAGATGATTCGTCGGCTCATCAAGAAGCAGCAAATCCGGCTTTTCAAGCAGCAGCTTTATAAGTGAAATCTTGGTCTGTTCACCTCCAGAAAAACTGCCGAGTGTACGGCTTTTTTCTTCTTTTTCAAAGCCAAAGCCTGTAAACAGCCTGTCGTACTCCATCTCGTAGTCAAACCGCTCTTTTGAAAAGGTATCTTTATCCGGGCAGCTCTCAAGCAGTATCTGTTCTATTGTCAAATCCTGATTTGATTTATCCGCCTGTCTAAGCATATCAATTGTGATATTTCTGGACATGGTGATTCCGGTTTCCGGGTTTCCCGACGGTTTCTTCTTTTTTGCTCTTTGAGTTCTTTTTGCCGTGCCATCTAAATCACTGCCTGCAGTGGCAGCTCCCGTGACCATATCATTGCTTCTGCCGTAGCTGCCCCTGCTGTCATCCCTGTCCGGTGTCAGTTCTCCAGCAAGAAGCCGAAGCAGCGTGGTCTTTCCAGCACCGTTTTTGCCGACTACAGCTATTTTTTCTTTTTCCTTTATATAAAAATCAACATGGGACAGAATCGTCTGACCTCCTGCCGAAACTGTCCCATCTTTAATCTGGTATAACATATCTAATTAATATCCTTCAAGCTGTCCAAGAGCTCAAGATCCGACTGTAAAACCCTGATATTGGACGTAACAGCTCCTGTCCCGGCTTTGTAACTGTGATTTCAATAACAGAGTCTGCCGGGATGCCACTGCCGAATGCATACTGTAAAAAGGATACAAACTTTGGGTGGTTTGCTGTAAATGTATTTTTTGCTTTCATCATTTTCATTATGCTTGCTGGGTTCATGTATTTTCTCCAATCTTATCTATATGATATCTCTTTCGACGCACATATCTTTACGTTCGTTATATTATACCATGAGTCAATTCTATAATCTATCATTTTAGAATTATTTAATCAACAATCATTTAGTTATTTTCTGCATTTTTTTGCTGATATACTGCATAGGTGCCACAATATTTCCTAAAAAAAATATGCTGTACCTCATATTTCAATATACTAAAAAACAGATGACCCACATAACATATATGTAAGCCATCTGCTCTGATGCTAAAACTAATTAAATTGTTTACTCCTTCACGCCTCCAAGTGTGACACCGGCAATAATATATTTTGATAAGAGAAGATATACAACAATAATAGGCACGATAGCTACTGTTATCATCATATAGATTTTTCCCATATCGAAATTCATATAGTCCGCTCCTCGAAGTGTGGCAATCAAAATCGGTACTGTCATCTTGTTCTTTGACTGGATGATCAGGGCCGGTGTGAAGTAGTTGTTCCATGAACCTACAAATGTGAAAATTGCCTGTACTGCAATTGCAGGTTTCATGATTGGCAATACTATATGGTTGAATGTCTTAAACTCATTCGAACCATCAATTCGTGCAGCTTCTACAAGTGATAGAGGAAGTGATGACTGTAGATAGCTGTACATGAAATAGAATACCGCCGGCGATGCTATTGATGGAATGATAAGTGGAGCCCACGAATCATACATTCCCATATTTGTTATTAAACGCAGGAAACCCATCGCAGTAACCTGTGTCGGCATAACCAGTATCGCATGATAAATGTAAATGCAGCTTTCTTTAACTTAAAATCGTAAGCATAAAGTCCATATGCTGTAAGCGATGAAAAATATGTACATAAAACTGCACTTGAGCCCGATATAATAAGGCTGTTTACTATTCCCCTAAACATAGGGAAGGATCCGTCATTAGCTACAGATTTCAAATTATCCAGGAAATGCCCGCCCGGGATAAATGAGAAGCCCTTCTGCAGCTGTGCATGCGACCTTGTCGCATTGATTATAAGTATTACAAAGAAGAACAGGCATAAAAATGATAATAATATCAAAACTATATGCGCTATAACACTACGGACATTAATTTTATGTTTTGGTTTCATTATTTAGCCGCCTCCTTTTTCTTTCTTCTAGCTTCTTTTGCAGCTCGCTTTGCTGCTGCCTTTGATCCGTCAGGATCGCTGTCATTTGTCATTCTGTATACGATGAAGCACAGAATTGCGCTGACTATAAACAGATATACTGACAATGTTCCGGCCATACCATAGTTCTTACTCTTTAAGTGGTTGTTCAGGAACATGATAAGTGTCATTGACGTTCTGTCCGGATTTCCCTGTCCGTTTGTCAGAATCTGAGGTACATCGAACATCTGGAGTCCACCGATGATTGATGTGATGAGTGTATATGCAAGTATTGGTCGTATACTCGGTAAAGTTATATAGAAGAATCTCTGCAATGCATTACATCCATCCAGATCTGCCGCCTCAAATACTTCTGTACTGATACCCATAACTGCTGCCATGAGCATAATAGTCGTATTACCGAACCACATAAGGAAGTTCATGAAGCCGATGAGTGATCTGGTTCCAAATACACTTCCCATAAAATCGATAGGCTTGCTGATTACTCCCATAGACTGCAGGATTGAGTTCACAGGACCACTGTTCGAGAACAGTGTAAAGAACAAAAGTGCAAATGCAGATGCCATGATCAGGTTTGGCAGATAAATTACTACCTTAAAAAACTGTAATTTGTGAATTTTTAATCTGGCATCAGTGAACCAGTTTGCTAAAACAAGTGCAACCACAATCTGTGGAATAAATCCGATAACCCAGAGGATAAGAGTATTCTTACCATATGTGATCATATCCGATTTAAGAAGCTCGGCATAGTTAGCCCATCCCACAAAATTCGGTCCTATTTCTTTGATTCCGGATCTATAGTATTCAAAAAAACTGAACCTTACCGTATCTACTAACGGAATCAGAGAAAAAATTAAATATGTTATGAAAAACGGAAGAATAAAGATATATCCCCATTTTGCATAGCTTACGCTCTTTCTTTTCTTCTTCATGAGCCAAATTCCTTTCTACCAGAGTCACCTCTGCGAAGCCCAAAGGCTCCGCATGGTGTTTTATTTATCTTATTTCGGCCATGTAACCTTTTTGATATCAGGATAACGTTCTACAATTGCTGTCTCAAAGTTTTTCTTAGCCTTATCATAATCAACCTTACCCTGTAAGTAATCGCTGAATGAGTTCTGGATGAGCTCTACACATCCCTGATCATATGCTGAAAGAGGTGCAATCTTGATATTCTCAGCTACAGGTTCAAAGTAAGCAAATGGGTTCTGTCCGCCAAGGAAGTCTGATGCGAATGAATCATCTTTTGCTGCTTCCTGCATTCCTGATTTTGTATTTGTGAAATCAGAGTAATCCTTAGAGATCTTGAGTAAGTTGTCTTTATTTGCTGTTAAAGCAAGGATGATATCCTTAACATGCTTAGGGTTATCTGTTCCTGTTGCTGCGTGGAGGTAAGATCCGCCCCAGTTGTAATTCTGTGGTGGTGTTGTAACAGCCCATGATCCTTCTGCTCCATCCCAGTTTGGTGCAAGTGTGAAATCGATTCCCCATGCTGGGAAAAGGAATGCAAATACCTTTGACTGAGAACCCATTGCTTTGTTCCAGTCATCATTAAACTGGCCTTTAACTTTAGCATCAACATATCCTGCATCAAGCCACTCTTTTGAATCATCTACCCAGTTTGTAATCTTCTTATCCACTACAACCTCATCTGCTCCAGGCTGTACCCATGAGTTGTCGATTGAGTTTCCATATAAACGGAATGTATCAGCGTAAGAAGATAATGTGTAGTATCCCTTTGCCTTAAGTTCCGCTGCTGTAGCCTTTAATGTATCCCAGTCCTTTGTCTTCTCACCGATTGCTTCAGGATCATCTGTTCCGAATACATCCTTTGCAATATCGCGACGGTAAACTAAAAGTCCAGGACAGCACTGCCATGTTGAACCTCTCTGTACTCCGTCTGAATCAGAAGCTGTTTTTCTTGTGAAATCGAACTGATCAGCAAACTCTTTGTCACAATCAATTCCAAGATCCTTAAGAGGCATTGCTACGTCTGCATCTTTATCTGTATATTTGAATACGTAATCTGTCTCTGATAAGAACATATCAATCTTGTCATCTGCTGCTGCATCCGCCTGTTTTGAAAGAGCTTCATCAAGCTTCTGCTGGTAAACACCATCCTGGTTAGGATTTACTACCCAATGGATTTCTGTGCCATCCTTGAGGTATGTAATTGTACCATCTTTAGAAGTTTCTTTAACCTCCGGGTAAACAGCCTCAAGTCTTGTTCTAAACTCGTCGTTCCATGAATAGATATTGATAACCTTTCCCTCTTCTGCATTAGAAGCGCCTGCTCCGCCTTCTTTTCCGTTTCCTGCTGTTGATCCACATCCTGCAAGGAGTGTTGCCCCCATAGACAGTAACAGCATTGTGCTAATCACTTTCTGTTTCATTTTTCATTTCCTCCATAGAAACTATTTTGATATCTCGTTTACAGTTGTAATATTACTCCTTAACCGTTTTCGTTTATATTAAATCAATTGTAAAAATATCAGATTCATGTCATAATAATAGAAAGATGACATAAATCTAATATTTTGTTGCAAAGGAGAACCTTTATGGCACTTTCAAAAGAATGGTATGACGCAGAATTTGTTGACAGCGAGAGCGAATCACTGCATCGTGCTCCAAGTATTGAATATAGTTTTTATAACGCAGTCAAAACCGGGGATATGGAATATGTAATAAAAAACTGCAAAGAAGATGCATTTATACACCTTGACGGAACAGGTGTATTGTCCAGAAATACTTTACAGAATATCAAATATCACTTTGTTGTCACAACCGCCATGATCACAAGATACTGTATTGATGGAGGACTCGAGCCCGAGCAGGCATACCGTCTGAGTGACTTCTATATACTTAAGATGGACAGCTGCTCCACCGTACGCCAGGTTGCTGACCTGCATCACGAGATGGCAAAGGATTTCACAGGTAAGATGGTACTGCAGAAGAAATCGTCTATCCTCTCAAAGCCTGTTACCCAGTGTGTTGACTATATATACAGCCATATAAAAGAGCGTGTCACAATAGCTGATCTGGCTGCATACACAGGTCTTTCCGAGAGCTATCTTTCAAGGGTATTCAAGCAGAATCTCGGTGTTTCGATAAGTGATTATATAAGGGAAAAGAAAATAGAAAAAGCGACTCACCTGCTCAAATACTCAGATAAGCCGATTATAGATATAGCCAACTACCTGTCATTTTCATCACAGAGCCACTTTATCCAGATATTCGAGAGTTTTACAGGGCTTACACCAAAGAAATATCGCGACAGGTACTACAAATCCATGTGGTAGCCTGATACCAAAAGCCTTGTACTACGCACAAAAAAATTTCCACGCAAATATGCGTGGGAATTTTATTTAGCTGATACCCAATTATACGATATCAAACGCTATTAATTTTATAAACTATCACTCTATGTATATCTCAACCGTATGACATTTGTCTGTAGAAAGCATTTCAATAGCATGCTTTGGAATACGCACGCTGTTTCCTGTAACATTTTCCACTTTTACATCATCACAGAGCGCTCTTTTGACGTGCGTATCCCCAGGTTCGAGCTTATCAGGATTGTGAACTAAAATATCAAATCCATGACCTGCAAATTCTAACGAAACTTTTGCATCACCTTTTTCGTTATACTGCTGTGGCATGAGTGCAGGCTCAATAACAAGATCTCCAAGCTCTCCATGGACTCCGTATACAGATGTTATCATAGTAAGCATATACCAGCTTGCGGCACCTGTAAGGTATGAATACAGACCTCTTCCATCATTATCAAAATACTCTGGTACTCCCGGATACATCCTGCTTCTGTCAAAGTCCATCGCAGTATCAAGAAGTGTCTTTAATACCTTGTAACCCTCTTTTATAAAGCCCTGTTTATAGAGCGCATTGGCATACATTACAGCCATATGTGAAAATACAGCACCATTTTCTTTTTCACCATATGCAAATCCAAACATTCTTCCAAGATCAAACTTTTCTTCCTTAAAATCAGTGTTTAGTCTGTAGCCACCGGCTTTTTGATCAAACAGATATTTGTCTGCGCTATTACAGATTGCCTTGATCTGTTCTTTTTTTGCGGTTCCACTCATGATGCAAATACCTGTCCTGTAAGCATCATGCGTACATCTCCACTCTCACATCGTTCCACCGGTCTGCCGTTATTGTCATAATATCCGTTGAACCAGCCTCCATCCGTGCCATCTGATATCCATTCGTTTTCGCGAATGTTTTTCATCATCCACTCAGCCTTATGCTCCAGGTTTTCGCAAATCGCAGCTATTGGGACAAGAGCAGTGCCTCCGCTTGTGCAGTTCTCACATTCCTTTGCATAGCTCATGAGAAGCTCCTGCTTCTTGTCAGGGCAGTTGTAAAGTATTTCGTCATCAGCAAGCAGCAGCTTAAGCTCCTCTAACACCTCAATCCTGTTTATTCCGCTTATTTTTACCACGTTTCTTAAACACTTCGCTATATCAAGCAGATTTCCGGCATATGCACATGTAAATGCAACACTTTCGCCTTTGTCCCATGCCATATCGAGCGCATCGTTCCAGTCTGCACCGTGCAGCTTCATCTCGTTGTGCTCCCCAACATCATAGAACGCGCACAGATTTTGGATCAGAATATGCTCTAAAACCGTTCCAAAATATATCTGACCGCCTGCCGTCCTTTGTTTGTTACCATATGTAGTATTCCATGCTTCATCATGGCTTGTGCCTCTCATGGACTGGTAATCCTTAAAGTACGTCGTACGCTCAAAAAGTACATCTATATCACCGGTCTGGTCAATATAAAGCTTTGTGGTTACAAATGGCCAGAATGCGTGATCCATCCATACACGTGTGATGTTATTTCTGTCAGCGATAAACTCGCCAGGCTCGTTTCCTATAATAGTCGCATTGGTTCCATCAATCTCACACCGCCATAATTGTTTACAATCATCCTGCGGACATCCGAAGGCTCCATAAGTAAAAGTGCAAGACAGTCCTGCCATAGATCTCTCCAGCCTCTTCCACCTTTTCCATAATCATGATGTGGAAGGAATGAACAGCCGTATATTCTTCGTAAGATAGGTTGAAAACATATCCATTTAAGATAATTGTCCTCCTTGGCATCTCCTGTCTCAAAATCAATATTTACCTTGTCTATCCAGTGTTTCTTGACGATGTTTAGCTCTTCTTTTACTTCAAGTACACTGCGGTACCGTCCGGTAATGGCATTTATGTCATTTCCTTTTTCAGTAAGACCTGCAAGCATGATATAGCTTACCGTCTCCAGCGGTTTTATAATACGGTTTGCAAATTTTATTGCTCCGACTGCTTCTTTTCCCTGAAATTTTTCTCCGGCCTTTGCACCTGCTTTTTCAGTTCTGACTGCCTCAGGAATAAGGAAAGAGCCTCCCTCTCCTATGAACTGCTCAACGGCAGGATAGAAACTCTCAGGACTTTCTCCGTTTCCGGATGATCCATATACGAAGTAGCTTATATCATTTTTCCGGTGTCCACGCTCATCAAATGAGAGGACAGGTGTAACCTCAATGCCGTATTGTGTGGTTTCTATTCTGTGCAAAAGTGATGTCACATGTCTGTGATCCCTGATATTGTCAGCACTTCTGCCATAGATTGGGATTGCCCCGATCGGGACTATCTCCATAGCCTCATCTGTCTTGTTAGTGATCTCCACAAGCATGACTTCCATGCTTCCATCAAGTGTGACAAATGATGTTGTGTCGGCCTCTAACCCATATATCTTTGAAGCACGGTGCAGCTTCTGCCACATTAAACCTGCCTCAAGCTCACTTTCATCCTGATTACCTGTAAATCTGTCGGCCTCCTGCTGTGCAGATGATCCGCATACTGACCAGAAGCCTTTCCCCACAATCCGACACCAGAAATTTCTGGTGCCTTTATTGTTGTGAAGATTTTCTATACTAACAGGTTCCAGAAGAAAGGTATTCTGGCTTGTTTTACTGTCTCCGCCGAGAGTTGGTGTAATGCTTGATTTAAGCCCTTTTTCCCCTGCAAGCGGCAGATACAGTCCACTGTAGTTTTCGGGATTTTTGATCCTGAAGGTTCCGTATTTGTCTATAAAATCTATATCTTTCATATTTTCAATCAATCCTCTATACAATTACAAATCAAATTTTCACACACCATATACAATCCTATAGCAGTCATTATCCCACCTACGGAAAATTTACATGGTAAGCTCAATCTCTGTCTGCTCGCTAAGAAGCTCTTTTGGAATATAGTCTCCCTCAACCGCCTGTCCGTTTACAAGAAGGCTCTTGCATCCGCTCTCAACATGATCAGGATTTTTTACAACTATATGAAGATGGCATCCCCTGAAATCCTTCTCTATCTCAAATCCATCCCAAGCTTTTGGAATAGACGGAGCAATATGAAGTCCATAGAAATCAGGACGCATACCAAGTATTCCCTCTACACATCCAACCATGACTGTTGAAGCAGTTCCTGTGAGCCAGTGTACATGTGAACGTCCAAAGTTCGGACTTGCTTTTCCTTCAGTAAACTGTCCATAGCAGTAAGGCTCAAGTCTTCTTATCTCCGCTCTGTCATTCTGTGCGGCAGGAGCATTTTCAATAAAATACTTAAAAGCTCTGTCTCCATGCCCTTTAAGTGCTCAGCAAGAATTATCCAGCCCTGTGACTGTGAGAATATTCCTGCATTCTCTTTAGTTCCCGCATTGTATATCACTGCGAGTGCTCCGTCGAATGCGTGTGCATGATATGGAGGATCCATAAGAATGGCGCCATACTCGGTATTGAGTCTTTCATATACCATTTCAAGAGCCTTATCAGCCTGCTCATCACTTGCAAATCCACTTATAACAGCCCAGCTCTGTGGGTTGAGCCACATATTTGCCTCAGGATCATCACGCTTTCCGATAACCTGTCCATCCCCTGTAAATCCACGGATAAATCTGTCCTCGTTCCAGCAAAGCTCCTGAATGATCTTTCCGAGTTTTTCCTGGCTCTCATCAAGATATGCGATATATTCATCATCTTTCTTATAGGCTGCAAACTCTTTTAATATAGTCATTGCATAGTAGAACTGAAGTGCTACGAAGGTTGACTCTCCATCTGCACCAAGCCTCAGGCAGTCATTCCAGTCTGCGTAAAGTCCTGCCGGCATTCCATGTTTTCCGAGGTGGTTCATCGAAAAATCAATTGCTCTCTTTAAATGCTCGTAAACCGTTCCCTCATCCTTGTTGGCGAATGGAATGACCTCATCTATAAATGCTACATTTCCTGTCTCTGATACATATTTGTATACAGTTGGGAAAAGCCATAATGCATCATCAGCTCTGTAAGCCGGATGTCCTGTCTCCTGTACATAGGAAGCGTCGTCAGGAGTATCCTCATGTCCCGGATTGTGTGTAAACTTGACAAGCGGAAGTCCTCCACCGTTATCAACCTGTGCTGAGAGCATGAATCTGATCTTTTCAACAGCCATCTCTGGTGCAAGGTGTATAACACCCTGAATATCCTGGACCGTATCACGGTATCCGTATCCGTTTCTGAGTCCACAGTATGTAAATGATGCAGCTCTTGACCAGATAAATGTCATGAAACAGTTATATGCATTCCATGTATTGATCATTGTGTTGAACTCATCACTTGGTGTATTAATCTGGAAATGTGATAACTGTCCATGCCAGTATGCGATAAGCTCCTCAAGTTCTTTGTCGCAGACAGCTTTTGTATCCGTGTAAGAAGCAACAATCTTTCCTGCTGTCTCATTATCTATCATTCCAACTAAGAATGCTATTGTCTTTGTCTCGCCCGGTGCCAGCTCCAATACTGTTGTGATTGCTCCACAGCTATTCTCGTTGTAGTTGCCGTGGTTGTTAAGCTTTCCGCTCTCCACTCCGACAGGATTGCCATATCTGTGATATTCTCCGAGAAATTCTCCCCTGTCACCGCACCAGCTGTCAACAGGTGCTCCTGCAAGTCCGATAAATCTGTTTACCACATCCTTGTTGTCAATTTCCTTGCCATCCTCGATGCGGTCAAGATTGGCATGGATCATCTGACGCACTCTGTTCTCCACAAATACTGTCTTTGTAATATACTGTGAATACTGCAGATTCACCTGATCCTGCTCATAGTTGCTGTTGTTTGTAAACTCAGCGTAGCCTGTAATATTAAGGCTTCTTGCCTTATCAGAATTATTCGTCACGCTCAAATTCCACACTTCGTATGTCTTGTTCAGCGGAACGTAGTATCTTACTTCTGAATGAATACCGCTGTAATCAGCCATCATCTTTGTGTATGCTGTTCCATGATGACACTCACTCTTGTATTCATTCAAATCCTTTCCTACAGGCTGCCACGAAGCTGACCAGTAATCCTTGCTGCCGTTGTCTCTGATATAAATATATCTGCCAGGCTCATCGAACTGATTAAACACATATCTCAAAAGCCTTCCGTTTGCACCTGACTTTGCAAAGCTGTATCCACCTGCATTATTGGAAACAATTGCTCCATACTCCGGCGATCCAAGATAGTTTACCCATGGTGCCGGTGTGTCAGGTCTTGTAATAACATATTCTTTTTTGATTCATCAAAATATCCGTATTTCATATTACTTACTCCATTCTATACTTATTATGTGATCTACGGTTACAACTGCCTCCAACGTATATTCAGCAGTAATCCATTTTCGTAATATAATATACATTTTTGCAGCAGTGTATTATACAAAATTATTTCTTAAAATATCAGATTCATGACATAACTAAACTTATCTCACAATATAAGTGTAACTTCCTTTACCGGGACGTTTAACATCTTCATCGTAGCTATCCTTCTGGTATACACGGATATAATCGATCAACATATGGATTATTCTCAAAGCTTGTCTCATCGTTTGGATTTCCAACCCAGCTTCCACCAACAGCAAGATTTAAGATAATGTAAATGCAGGAAGGTATCCATGTCCCTTTGGAACCTTTGCACGGCATTCAAATCGTCCATATATGAAGGTCTGCTTATTCTGTGTTGAAACTCCTCCTGATGTATAGGA
>ENA-OQCE01001085-OQCE01001085.1-human-gut-metagenome-genome-assembly--contig:-NODE-1085-length-11942-cov-1.424291_pt1 | contig 11942 bp, 16 predicted proteins | sample MGYA00242495_ERZ504572 | MGnify/ENA primary metagenome ERZ504572 (study PRJEB26092, sample SAMD00036228) | human gut metagenome | host: Homo sapiens | study: EMG produced TPA metagenomics assembly of...
AGCGGGAGAGACTCAGCAGCTTTTAAGCAAGATGCGCCAATATATTAAAAACGGCTATACGCCTAATGTGCGGCGCCGCAAGGGCTGTCGAAAGTGTTCCTTAGCGAATGTTTGCCTGCCGAAATTAAAAGAGGATACTTCTGTTCAAGATTATTTAGAAAAGAGGCTGGTAGAATGAAGCCTTTATTGAATACACTTTTTGTAACGACGGACGGGGTTTACCTCTCTTTAGATGGGGAAAACATCGTCGTATTGAAAGATCAGCCGCCTTGGCTCGATTCCCCCTCCATAATTTTGAGCAAATCACGACTTTCAGCTATTTGGGCGCCAGCCCGGCCCTCATGAAGAAGTGTGCCGATATGAACATTGCCCTGAATTTTATGTCCCCTCAGGGGCGTTTTCAGGCGCGGGTCATTGGTAAGAGCAACGGCAACGTTCTCCTTCGAAAAGAGCAGTATCGCTGATCTGACAGCGAAGAAAAGTGTCTGCCTTTGGCGCGGGCCTTTATTTTAGGCAAACTCTATAACGGCCGTTGGGTATTGGAGCGGATGATGCGCGATCATGAGATGAGGATTCCCTTGGAGGATTTTCAAAAGACATCGTGCCTTATGAAGGATGCTTGCCAGTCCCTGATGTCGGCTTCTGATTTAGGCGGAATCCGGGGAATTGAAGGCCAGGCCGGAGCGGCTTACTTCTCCGTTTTTGATGCCATGATCCTGAATCAAAAAGACGATTTTTTCTTTACCGAGCGAAACCGGAGGCCGCCCCTCGATCGAATGAACTGCTTACTGTCCTTTTTATACGCTATGCTGGCCAACGATGCCGGTGCGGCCTTAGAAGGCGTGGGCCTCGATTCCTACGTAGGATTTTTGCATCGCGACCGGCCGGGACGCCAGTCCCTGGCCTTGGATCTGATGGAAGAACTGCGGCCAGTCATGGTGGACCGCACGGCCCTGGCCATGGTCAATACCAAGAAAATCAAGGCAGTGACTTTTATGAGGAAGACGGGGGTGCCGTTTTGTTGACCGATGAAGGGCGCCGTAAAGTCCTGTCGTATTGGCACGATCACAAAGAGGAAACGATTCAGCACCCCTTCTTACAGGAAAAGATGAAATGGGGCCTCGTTCCTCATGCACAGGCGTTATTATTGGCACGATATCTGCGCGGTGATTTAGACGGATATCCGCCGTTTATGTGGAAGTAGGATGATCATGTATGTCTTAATCACGTACGATATCAGTACCGTCGACAGTGCCGGGAAAAGCCGCCTGCGAAAGGTGGCCAAGGTCTGTCAGAATTATGGGCAGCGCGTCCAAAACTCTGTCTTTGAATGTAAAGTCGATCCGGCTCAGTGCAAAACCTTGGAGTTGAAGTTGATCAAAATCATTGAAGAAGAGACGGACAGCCTGCGGTTCTATTACTTGGGAAAGACGAAAGAATTGAAGGTAAAACACGTTGGGGCTAAGCCTGCTTATGATATCGAAAGTACACTCATTATATAAGGTGCGAAAGAAGAGCAAACGTGACCTTTTGACCTGTTTGTGGCTTTTTCGGGCGTAAGAAAACGAAAGTAGGGTGAGAAGAAAGTATAATTTCGGATATCCGTGGAAGTGCAGTCCAATTTTTCCCGATAATAACGGAGAAAATATTGAATGTTGCTGTCGCACCCATTCGGGTGTGTGGATTGAAACATGGCGATTCTTTCGCATTATTTTCGTTCTTATAGAGTTGCACCCCTTCGGTGCGTGGATTGAAACTTGTAATGCGTCAAGATTCGTCAATAACGGCACGTCGCACCCCTTCGGGTGTCTGAATGGAAACATCTCCCTTGTTGGGCAAGGATTGTGAAATATGGTATACTTAACAGGTATTAGTGAGGAGTGATCTTTTGAAAGGTATTGTATTGGCTGGCGGAAGTGGAACCCGGCTGTATCCGCTGACGACGGTGACGTCGAAACAGTTATTGCCGGTCTATGATAAGCCCATGATTTATTATCCCTTGTCGACGTTGATGTTGGCCGGGATTCGGGATATTTTGATTATTTCTACGCCGACGGATTTGCCCAACTTTGAACGCCTTCTCGGCGACGGCTCTCATTATGGTATCCACTTGAGCTACAAGGTACAGCCGTCTCCTGATGGCTTGGCTCAGGCCTTTATTCTTGGTGAAGAATTCATCGACGGCGAACCCTGCGCATGATTCTCGGCGACAATATTTTCTACGGTGCCGGCCTGACCCGCCACTTGCAGCAGGCGGCTAAGATGCATGAAGGGGCTACCGTTTTTGGCTACTACGTCGACGATCCGGAACGCTTCGGCGTCATTGAATTTGACGGCGAAGGCAAGGCGATTTCTATCGAAGAAAAACCGCAGCAGCCGAAGTAAACTATGCCGTAACGGGCCTTTATTTCTATGACCACCATGTCTGTGAATACGCCAAGCAGGTCAAACCTTCGGCCCGCGGTGAACTGGAAATTACGGACTTGAACAAGATCTATTTGGAAAAGGGAAACTCGATGTCGTCACCCTCGGTCGGGGCTATGCCTGGCTCGATACGGGAACCGTCGACAGCCTGAGCGAGGCCTCGTCTTTCGTAAAGGCCGTAGAAAATCGGGCCGGCATTCAAATCGCCGCCTTAGAAGACATTGCCTATGGTCATGGTTGGATTACCAAGGAAGTCCTCGAAGAAAGTGCTGAAAAATATGGCAAGAGTCCTTACGGGCAGTATTTGAAAAAGTCGCCGAAGGCGCTTCCTGCGCGACGAATAACTGCATGGCACGAGGACGTGCTGTTTACCGAATACATCGAGAAATGGGAGGAACTTTTTCATGAATATCATCGTCACCGGCGGTGCTGGATTTATTGGCTCTAATTTTGTCTTTCATATGTTAAAAACACATCCTGAAGATCGGATTATTTGCTCGATAAATTGACTTACGCCGGCAATCTGTCTACGCTGCAGCCGGTCATGGACCAGCCGAATTTTCGCTTCGTCAAAGCCGATATCTGCGACCGCAAGGCCGTCTATCAACTCTTTGAAGAAGAAAAGCCCGGTATGGTCGTCAATTTTGCCGCTGAATCCCATGTCGACCGCTCGATTGAAAATCCTTCGATTTTCTTAGAAACGAATATCATGGGTACGGCAGTCCTCATGGATGCCTGCCGCAAGTACGGCATCAAGCGTTATCACCAGGTTTCGACGGACGAAGTCTACGGCGATTTGCCCTTAGATCGGCCGGACCTGTTCTTTACGGAAACGACGCCGATTCACGCTTCGAGCCCGTACAGCTCGTCGAAGGCGTCGGCTGATTTATTGGTTTTGGCCTATCATCGAACCTACGGACTTCCGGTGACCATCAGCCGCTGCTCCAATAACTACGGACCCTACCATTTCCCAGAAAAATTGATTCCCCTTATGATCATCAACGCTTTGAAGGATAAAGCGCTTCCGGTTTACGGCGACGGCCTCAATGTCCGCGACTGGCTCTATGTCGAAGATCACTGCCGGGCTATCGACCTCATCCTCCAAAAAGGTCGGGTCGCGAAGTCTACAACGTCGGCGGCCATAATGAAATGAAGAACATCGACATCGTCACTTTGATCTGCCGGGAACTGGGGAAGGACGAAAGCCTCATTCAGCACGTGAGCGACCGCAAAGGGCACGATCGCCGCTACGCTATCGATCCGACGAAGATTCATGACGAACTGGGATGGCTGCCGGAAACGAAATTTGCCGACGGCATCAAAAAGACCATCGCCTGGTACTTAGACCATAAGGATTGGTGGCAGCCCATCGTATCCGGTGAATACCAGAATTATTATCAAGAGATGTACGGTCATCGTGGTTAAGACCGATGAAGGAGATACTATGAAAATTTTTGTAACCGGGGTCAACGGACAACTGGGACATGACGTAATGAATGAATTAGCCCGTCGTGGCCACGTCGGAATCGGCAGTGATTTGGCACCTGCCTACAGCGGTATCGCCGACGGCTCGGCTGTCACCAAGGCGCCCTATCGCCCTTTAGATATTACGGATAAAGATGCTGTCGCCCAGGTCTTACATGAGGTCCGCCCTGACGCCGTGATTCACTGCGCCGCTTGGACGGCTGTCGATATGGCCGAAGATGACGCTTAGTCGATAAGGTTCGCGCCGTCAATGCCGGCGGGACCCAGCACATTGCCGATGTTTGTAAGGCGTTAGACTGCAAGATGCTCTATCTCAGCACGGACTACGTCTTTAATGGCCAGGGAAGTGAGCCCTGGCAGCCGGACTGCCGCGATTACCAGCCCTTAATGTCTATGGACAGACTAAACTTGAAGGAGAATTGGCCGTATCCCAGACTCTTGAAAAATACTTCATCGTCCGCATCGCCTGGGTTTTCGGCAAGAACGGCAAGAATTTCGTCAAGACCATGCTAAATGTCGGTAAGACCCACGATACGGTCCGCGTCGTCAACGATCAGATCGGGACGCCGACGTATACCTTTGATTTGGCGCGCTCCTCGTCGATATGATTGAAACCGACAAATACGGCTACTACCATGCGACCAATGAAGGGGATTACATTTCGTGGTACGACTTTACCTGCGAAATCTATCGCCAAGCCGGCTATACGACTCAGGTTGTTCCCGTTACGACGGCCGAATACGGCTTGTCGAAGGCTAAACGGCCCTTCAATTCGCGCCTGGACAGAAAGAAACTCGTCGAAGCCGGGTTTACGCCCCTTCCCGATTGGAAGGACGCCTTGAAGCGCTATTTACAGTAATGGCCTGATACGGGTTTTACGAGCATACAAAGGAGAGACAGATACATGGGGCAGATTACAGTAGAAAAAAATGTCGGAAATATTGAAGGCCTTTGCATCATTACACCGGCCGTTCACGGAGATGACCGCGGCTTCTTTATGGAAACTTATAATCAGCGGGATATGGAAGAAGCCGGTTTTCATATCAACTTCGTTCAGGACAACCAGTCCATGTCGACCAAAGGCGTCTTGCGGGGCCTTCACTTTCAAAAACAGTTTCCCCAGTGCAAATTAGTTCGCGCCGTCCGGGGCAGCGTTTTTGACGTTGCCGTCGACCTTCGCCGCCAATCGAAGACTTACGGTAAATGGTATGGTGTCGAACTGACGGCAGAGAATAAGAAGCAGTTCCTCATTCCCCGAAGGATTTGCTCATGGCTTTTTGGTCCTCAGCGGACGTTCGCTGAATTTTGCTATAAGGTCAATGATTTCTGGCATCCCAACGATGAAGGCGGGATGGCTTGGAACGATCCTGAAATCGGCATTGCCTGGCCCGGCCTGAAGGGCAGCTATCCCGGAAATTCCGGTGCGGCCGGCTATACCCTGGCTGACGGGACGCCCCTTACGATGAGCGACAAAGACCAGAAATGGTTGGGACTGAAAGACACCTTTTCCTTTTAATCGATTGTAAAGCCCCTTTTTCTTCGAGGCAGCAGCGAGGTGAAGCCTATGCAGAACATCATCGCCGTCATTTGGGACTTCGATAAGACTCTCATCGACGGAAATATGCAGGATCCGATTTTTGAAGAATACCATATCGATAAGACCGAGTTTTGGAAAGAAGTCAATGCCCTGCCGGCAAAATACGCCGAAGAGGGCATCCGGGTCAATGGCGATACGATTTATTTGAATCAGTTCATCAACGAAACGCGCAAAGGAACTTTTAAGGGTCTGAACAACGAAAAGCTCCGCGGTTTTGGCCAAAACAGAAGTATTATCCCGGCGTTCCCGATATTTTTAAGAACCTCAAAGCTGTCGTGGAAAACAATCCCCGCTATCAGGAATACAATATCAAGGTAGAACACTATATCGTCAGCACGGGGATGTTGGCCATTATCAAAGGGTCGGCCGTCATGCCTTATGTCGAAGCGATTTGGGGCTGTGAATTCATCGAGGACGTCGACGAAAATCAGCAGAAGGTCATCAGTGAAATCGGCTACACCATCGACAATACGACCAAGACTCGGGCCCTGTTTGAAATCAACAAAGGCGTTCCCCAGCGTCCTGATATCGATGTCAACGCCAAGATGTCCGACGCCTATCGCCGCGTGGCTTTCCCCAATATGATTTACATTGCCGACGGACCCAGTGACGTACCGGCCTTTTCGGTCATCAATAAATTCGGCGGTGCGACCTTTGCCATCTATCCCAAGGGAAATGATACGGCCTTCCAACAAGTCAATCAGCTGCGCGAAGACGGCCGCATCGATATGTATGCCGAAGCGGACTATCGCGAAGGGACGACGGCCTATATGTGGCTGACCCATAAAGTCGATGAAATGGCACGACGCATCTACTTTGCTGAAAAAGAAAGCCTCGAAGGCGCCATCTCGTCGGCACCGAAACAACTTAGTTTAATAAAAGGATGATAAGTTAAAAAGCCCTTCACAGGCAGGTGCGAAGCTTGCTCATGAAGGACTTTTTTTGGTTCTGTAAAATTGGGTACGGGATAGTATTTTGACGGCAGAGGCTCATTCGCCTAAGGCGTAGAGGATGTCGGCCGCGACGGCGTTTAGGTTATAGCGGCTGGTGTAGCAGACCATCGTGCCTTGCGAGGCCGCCTGTTGACAGGCTTTTCGGACTAGGGCGTGGCCGGTGTGATTGGTGTTGATGATCAGGATGTCGGCGCCATGTAGTTTTTGGCCGTCGAAATTCTTGTTTTCCAGAATCGTCCAATCGGGAAAGCGAGTCTTGATTTTTTCATGCCACAAATCGTTGCCGCCGGCAACACAGACCGTAAGGGCATCGGCGGCTTTTCAAGGCGTGCCGTATAGTCATCGGGCAGGGGGAAGGCACCTTGTTCTAAATCCTCTTGGGGACAGCGGGCTTCCCATTCTTGGATGGACTGCTCCAAGGTCTTTACATAGCCGTCGTAATTTTCCTGCAAGGCTTGAAAGGCTGCCTTGGTCTGTATCAATTCGTCGCGCAGGCTGGCGGCTTCATCGTCGGGCGACAGGCGGCGTATCGTTATAGACGAGTCGTATCAGTCCCAGCCCCAAGGCGATTTGACCGGCCGTATCGAGCGCCCCGGCCAGTTTCAAGACTTCGGCTGTATCCGAAGGCACGGCTGTATCGGTAACGGCAATGCGGCCGCGGACCTTGTGGCCCTTGATTGCTGTCGGCCGGGTGAATTGCTCCATCGTTATTACGGCAATCCGCTTTGCTTCGCCATTGTCCGATGCGGTGCAGGGTATACTCGGCCTTGCGCGGCGTAAAGCTTTCCTGAGTCAGCCGGCACTGACCGGCCATATCGGCCTGTCTGGTCGGGAAAGGTTACGACGGGATTATCTTTTACCTTTTGCCATAATCGAGCCGTCGGGATCGCGCGGCCGGCAAGACAGATGGCTTCGCCGTAAGGAGGAAACGTTCCTCGCCGCGGCAGGACAGTCCCGAAAATGAATTTGTATAGAGAATCTGCGTGATTTTCATGATGAAACTCCTCGTAATGCTGGAATGTTTCTATTATAAGCCATTCCGCTGAGGAATGTAAGGCGTAAAATAAAGCGATAGGACGGTTTTGATAGAAAAACACAGCTCCTTTCCCGAATAGCTGCCATATAAGGGATGGAAGTGGGATCATTGGCCTCGATACAAAAGAAAGAAGCGAAACAATACCTTTTCGAAGTCACTCCTTAACAGGTGCGTGGATTGAAACTTGTCCCGGTGAGCGATTTTCGTCCCCCGTTGTAGTCGCACCTTAATGGGGAGTGAAGTGTGACTGATACGGTATTTTTCTGTACAAAAAAAGAGGCTGTACGCCATGAGTTGTTTTCACGGGATACAGCCTTTTTTCATGTATCTTCTTAGAGGAAGATATATTTTAATACGAAGATGACGGCTAGGATGTACATGAGCAGGGAAATCTTTTCCCGCTTGTTGGTCAAGACGTTGATGAAGACATACGAGATGATGCCGAAGGAGATACCTTCTGAAATGCTGTAGCAGAAAGGCATGGCAATGATCGTAATGTATGCCGGAATGGATTCGCTGAAGTCGTCAAAGTCGATGCCGACGACGGAGTCAGCATGAGGAAGCCGACGATGACCAGGGCCGGTGCCGTAGCAAAGGCCGGGATGGCCATGAAGAACGGCGATAAGAAGAGGGACAGGGCGAAGAGGATGGCTACGCAGACCGCCGTAAGACCGGTGCGGCCGCTTCACTGACGCCGGTAGCACTTTCGACGAAGGTCGTCGTCGTGCTGGTGCCGATGAAGGCACCGACGGTCGTTGCCACAGCGTCGGCTAAGAGGGCGCCTTTGATGCGGGGCAGACGGCCATTTTCGTCGAGCATGTTAGCCTTGGACGATACGCCGATGAGGGTTCCCAAGGTGTCGAAGATATCGACGAAGAGGAAGGCGAACATGACGACTAAGAAGTCCAGGCTGAAGACGCGGCTGAAGTCGAGCTGACCAAAGATCGGGCTCAGGCTGGCCGGGGTAAAGGCAGCGGCACCGCCGGAAAGGTCGGGGATGACGCTGAACATTTTTAATTCCGGATTGGGGACGTAGAGGCCGGTCAGTTCGCAGATGATGGCCAGAATCCATGTGAAGAGGATACCCCAGAGGATGTTGCCGCGGACCTTTTTGACCATTAAGACACCGGTAAACATGATACCGATCATGGCCAAGAGAACCGTGATGCCCACAGTATTGAAGGTGCCCGTAGCAGCGGACTGTTTAAAGGAGAAGAGGGCGATTTTCGTTGCCGGATTGGCGACGATGATCTGGGCATTCAAAAGGCCGATAAGGGCGATGAAGAGGCCGATACCGGCAGATACTGCCTTTTTCAAGGTCATGGGGATGGCGTTGAAAATCGCTTCGCGGACATTGGTCAGGGACAAGACGATGAAGATGATCCCTTCTACGAAGACGGCTGCCAAGGCCATTTCCCAGGTGTAGCCCATCTGCAGTACGACGGTAAAGGCAAAGAAGGCATTGAGCCCCATGCCCGGTGCTAAGGCGAAGGGATAGTTGGCAAAAACGGCCATGCACAAGGTCCCGATGAGGGAGGCCAGGGCCGTTGCCGTCAAGACGGCGCCTTTATCCATGCCGGCGGCGCTCATGATCGTCGGGTTGACGGCCAGAATGTAAGCCATAGTCATAAACGTCGTAATCCCAGCTAGGATTTCGGTGCGGACCGTCGTGCCGTTTTCACGAAGGTGAAAAATACGGTCGAGAAAAGACGGTTGGTTTTCCATAACTTGTTCACACTCCTTTTTTTAATTCTGCCATATAATATAATAAATAATGACAAGCAGATATTATGGAATATTATCATTATAGGGGCTTTAGCCTATTTGGGCAATACTTTTGTCAAAAAAAGCCATTGTATGGTACAATGAGTCAGAACGATAAAATACATGATATTAATGAAATAAGGGGGTACATTATGACAGTGACGCGGAATCAATTAAAGCGGCGTATTGCTGTGGCCCGGGGCTTGAACCGGGAGACCTTGTCATTAAAGATTGCCATATTGTAGATGTATATACACAGACCACGAGAAAGGGGGATATCGTCGTTTCCGATGGCGTCATTGCCGCGTCGGCGGTCCTTATGAGGGGAAGACGGTCATCGATGCCAAAGGGGCCTATGCTGCACCAGGCCTCATCGAAAGCCATATCCATATCGAGTCCTGTTACGTCAGTCCCGAAGAGTTCGGCCGGCTGGTCGTACCTTTTGGAACGACGACCATCGTTGCCGACCCGCATGAAATCGTCAACGTCTGCGGCTTGAAAGGCTTGGATACATGATGAAGGCTGCGGACGAAACGGCCCTCGACATTCATTTTATGGTGCCGTCCTGTGTGCCGGCGACGCCTTTTGACCACAGCGGGGCGACCCTCGAAGCGAAGGATATGGAAGCGCCGTTGGCCGATGACCGCATCCTCGGCGTTGGTGAATTCATGAACTGCCCGGGCATCCTTGAAGGACAGGATGCCGTGCTGGATAAACTGATTACGGCCTATGGCACGGGAAAACCGATTGATGGCCACAGCCCCGGCGTCCATGGCAAGGACCTGCAGGCTTATATATCGGCTCAGATCCTGACCGACCACGAATGCTTCAGTAAAAGCGATGCCGAAGAACGGGTCCAGTCCGGGATGTATGTCCTGCTGCGAAACGGTTCGGCCTGCCACGATTTGCCGAAACTCGTTAAGGCCGTGACACCGGCAAGCTCAGGCGGTTTCTCCTGTGCTCCGACGATCTTCATCCCAAGACGATTTTTGAAAAAGGCCACCTCAATGAACATCTGCGGCTCTGCGTCGCCGCCGGTCTCTCGCCGGAAGCGGCCATCACCATGGGCACCTTAAACGCGGCTGACTGCTATCACTTCGATGACCGCGGCGCCTTGGCACCGGGGAAACGGGCCGACATCGTCCTCTTTGAAGATCTTAAGGACTTCAAGGTAAAAGCTACCTTTATCGAAGGGCAGAAGGTCGCTGAAAACGGTGAGTACCTCCGACCCTTTACGCGGCTGATTATAGTTCTGTCGGCAGTTCGGTAACGATTGCCGATTTCTCGGAAGAAAAGCTGGTCATGCATTTACAGAGCGACCATGTACGGACTATCGATATCATGCCCGGCGGCGTCGTGACTGGAAAAGGGGAGGCTCACATTCGCCGCGATGAAAAAGGCGACTTCATCTTCGATGAAAAGGACGATATCATTAAAGTTGCCGTCGTCGAACGCCATCACGGTACGGGCAATGTCGGTCTCGGCCTGCTCCGCGGCTATGGCCTTAAAAAAGGAGCCGTTGCCGTTTCTATCGCCCACGACTCGCATAATATCATCGTCACTGGCGCCAGCAACAAGGACATGGCCGCTGCCGTCGAAGTCTTGGATAAACAGAAGGGCGGCATGGTTGCTATCCTCGACGGCCAGGTATTGGCGGCTATCCCGCTGCCCATTGCCGGATTGATGAGTGATAAACCGGCGGCTGAAGTCGACGCTGCCATGGATGACCTTTACGATAAGGCCCGCCGTATCTTAGGCGTCAGTGCCGACGTCGATGTCATCATGACCTTGTGCTTCATGAGCCTGCCGGTCATTCCGAAACTTAAATTACTCGATACGGGATTATTCGACGTCGAGGCTTTTGATTTTGTCCCGGTTGAACTGTCCTGAAACTAAATGATGTGTCCTGTCTTTGAAAAAACACAGTGGTATATGCTATAATGAAATAAAGTATACCCAATGTGATAGGAAGCCTGACCGCAGGCTTCCTGCAAAGACGGCGCCTTTTTGAAACGGCGCTTTTCATACGGGGCAGGAAACACATTCCATCATAGAAAGAAGGGACCTCGCATAAGGGACAGCTTGTGCGGTATCCCTTTTTTTAGAGTCTTGTTGGAAGAGAAGGAGAAGTGAGAATGGCAAAAGAATTGATTTATTTGGACAATGTATCCAAATCCTATGAGGGGCATCTGGTATTAGACGAGCTGAATCTTACGATTTCAGAAAATTCATTTGTCACCCTTCTAGGACCCAGCGGCTGCGGCAAGACGACGACCTTGCGGCTCCTTGCCGGTTTTGAAACACCTGATAAGGGAAGAATCCTCTTTGATGGGAAGGATATTACCCAGCTGCCGCCCAATCGGCGTCAGGTCAATACGGTGTTCCAGAATTATTCCCTTTTTTCGCATATGGACGTGGCCGAGAATATCGCCTTCGGGCCCAAGATTCACGGCAAGCCCCGCGACTACATCCGCGATAAGATTCGCTATGCCTTGAAACTGGTCAACCTCGACGGCTATGAACACGCCAACATCGTCGACCTCTCCGGCGGTCAGCAGCAGCGCGTGGCCATTGCCCGAGCCATCGTCAATGAACCGCGGGTCCTGCTTCTCGACGAACCGCTCAGCGCCTTGGACCGCAAGCTGCGCCGCAGTATGCAGCTGGACTCATTAAGTCAAGAAGA
>ENA-OQCE01001086-OQCE01001086.1-human-gut-metagenome-genome-assembly--contig:-NODE-1086-length-11931-cov-3.492884_pt1 | contig 11931 bp, 16 predicted proteins | sample MGYA00242495_ERZ504572 | MGnify/ENA primary metagenome ERZ504572 (study PRJEB26092, sample SAMD00036228) | human gut metagenome | host: Homo sapiens | study: EMG produced TPA metagenomics assembly of...
TGATGCTGCTTCGCATGGCTATGAGAGCCCCTGCATCCATAATATGTGCGATGGCTATGTCATTTTTCATCAGCCTCGCCTTGCGACAATATACTTAATCGCTGTCATTGTGCTTGGAGCTTTACTGCTTTTCATCAGCAAGGCGGCCATGAAATACTTCGACAGAGCCTTCAAGCGCTATGATGACCTGAACGAAAGCGTACAGGAAAACGTATCCGCTATCCGCGTTGTAAAGGCATACGTCCGTGAGGATTATGAGAAGAAACGTTTTTCAAAGGCAGCACAGAATATCTACGACGTATTTGTGAAGGCAGAAAGCCTTGTGGTATACAACTCTCCGCTCATGCAGTTTACAGTGTATGCCTGCATCCTGTTAATAAGCTGGCTCGGAGCTCATATGGTGGTAAGCAGCACTCTCACTACAGGTGATCTGATGGCTCTTCTCACCTATTGCATGAATATTCTGATGAACCTCATGATGCTCTCGATGGTGTTTGTAATGATTTCACTCTCACTCGCATCCGCAAGACGAATCAGCGAGGTATTAAATGAGCAGAGCACACTGCACAATCCAAAGGAACCTCTTTACGATGTGCCTGACGGAAGCATAAGCTTTAAGCATGTAACCTTCAGATATTCAGACACCGCTGAAACTCCGGTTCTGTCAGATATAAATCTAGACATAAAATCCGGTGAGACCATTGGCATCATAGGAGGAACCGGAAGCTCGAAATCTTCCCTTGTAAACCTGATAAGCCGTCTCTATGACACAGACACCGGCTCTGTAATCGTCGGAGGCCACGATGTGCGTGAGTACGATATGGACACTCTCAGAAACAAGGTAGCTGTCGTGCTCCAGCAGAACGTGCTTTTCTCGGGCACCATACTCGAAAATCTGCGCTGGGGTGACAAAAACGCTACCACAGATGAGTGTATTGAGGCCTGCAAAATGGCATGCGCCGATGACTTTATCGAGTCCTTCCCTGACAAGTACAACACCTACATAGAGCAGGGCGGAACCAACGTATCCGGTGGCCAGAAGCAGCGTCTGTGTATCGCAAGAGCTCTGCTTAAAAAGCCAAGGATACTCATACTCGATGACAGCACCTCGGCTGTAGATACAGCAACAGATTCAAAAATCCGTGCTGCCCTCGCAAAAACAATACCGGGAACCACTAAGCTCATCATCGCACAGCGTATCTCATCAGTCATGGATGCTGACCGTATCATCGTGATGAATGACGGAAAAGTGGACGGCTTTGACACTCACGAAAATCTGCTTAAAAATAATGAAATCTACCGCGATGTTTACGATTCCCAGACAAACGGCGGAGGAGACTTTGATGAAGGAGGTGCTGCCTGATGCCAGGACCAAGAGGACCACGAGGTCCAAAACCCAAAATTAAAAATCCCGGTAAGCTTTTTACGCGCCTCATGGGATTTATTTTCAAGAAATATTTACCGGCCTGCATAATTGTTGTGATATGTATCTTTGTCAGTGTACTTGCAAATGTGCAGGGAACCATGTTTACCAAAAATTTGATTGATGACTATATAGTACCACTGCTTAAGACAGGAAGTCCCGACTACGGACCACTCCTTGCAGCAATGGGAAGGGTCGCTGTATTCTACGGCATCGGCGTCATCAGTACGTTTGCATACAGCAAAATAATGATCTACGTATCACAGGGCACCATTAAGAACCTGCGTGTTGAGCTCTTTTCCCATATGCAGGATCTGCCAATCCGATACTTTGACTCACATGCGCACGGCGATATCATGTCAATTTATACAAACGATATCGATACACTCCGCCAGCTCATCAGCCAGAGTCTTCCGCAGATACTTAACAGTGCTATCACTGTTGTGAGCGTTTTTGTTTCAATGGTCATATTAAATATTCCACTCACCATACTAACTATCGTGATGGTAATCGTAACAACAGTCGTGACAAAGAAATTTGCAGGCTTCTCCAGCCGCTATTTCCTTGCGCAGCAGCGCGACCTCGGCAAGGTTAACGGCTTCATCGAGGAAATGCTCAACGGCCAGAAGGTAGTCAAGGTATTTACCCACGAGCAGGAAAATATTGAAGCCTTCGACAAAATAAACGATGAACTCTTTGAAAGCGCCTACAATGCCAACATGTACTCCAACATGCTCGGTCCTGTAAACGCACAGATTGGAAATCTAAGCTACGTGCTCTGCGCTCTTGCAGGCGGTGTTATGGCTCTTTCAGGCTTTGGCGGTCTGACCTTGGTAAGCTTGCGAGCTTTCTGACCTTTAACAAGAGCTTTAACATGCCTATCTCGCAGGTCAGCCAGCAGTTCAACAGTATCATCATGGCACTTGCCGGATGCGACCGTATCTTCTCACTGCTCGATGAAGCGCCTGAGACTGAGAGGGCTATGTCACACTGGTAAATGCTAAGGAAGAAAACGGCAAACTCACTGAAACACCTGAGCACACCGGCTTATGGGCATGGAAGCATACTCATCAGGCTGACGGCTCTGTGGACTACAAAAAACTCGAGGGCGATGTGGTATTTGACGATGTAGATTTCGGATATGTGCCTGAGAAAATTGTACTGCACGATGTGGATCTTTTTGCAACACCCGGTCAGAAGATTGCCTTTGTTGGCACTACCGGAGCTGGAAAGACTACCATCACTAACCTTATCAACCGCTTCTACGATATAGCAGACGGCAAGATAAGATATGACGGCATCAATATAAACAAGATTAAAAAGCTGATCTGCGCCACTCTCTTGGCATTGTTTTGCAGGATACCCACCTTTTCACAGCTACTGTCATGGAAAACATCCGCTACGGCAAGCTTGATGCCACAGATGATGAAGTATACGCAGCTGCCCGCCTGGCAAACGCCGATACATTTATCCGCCAGCTTCCTGACGGCTACAATACTGTACTGACAGGTGACGGTGCAAACCTAAGCCAGGGCCAGCGCCAGCTTCTAGCCATTGCGCGTGCCGCTATCGCCGATCCGCCTGTGCTCATCCTCGATGAGGCTACAAGCTCAATTGATACACGTACCGAGCGTATTGTTCAGGACGGCATGGATAAGCTCATGCATGGCCGTACTACATTTGTTATCGCACACAGGCTTTCTACTGTCAGAAACAGCGACTGCATTATGGTTTTGGAGCAGGGACGCATTATTGAAAGGGGAAGTCATGATGAGCTGATTTCAAAGAAGGGAAAGTATTATCAGCTTTATACAGGAAAGACTGCTTAATTCAGTATCATAGCATGACTACGAAAACCGGGAGACCGGGAACGCAGCCGGGGGATGGCACACCCTCACGTGCGCTAACGCTTTGCTGTTAAGATTCTGTACGAATTATGCTTATAGTGTTTCTATGCTTGACGAAACCGGCTTTTATGCGCCGTCCATGGCGCATAACACCTTGCCCAGCCATCCATGGCTGGGCATTTCTGTGTTTCATGTGCATAATTCTACAGTATCTAAACAGCTTCGCTAGTCGCTTACATGAGGGTGTGCCCCCTGCTGCGTTCACGGTCTCCCGGTTTTCTTACGCTGTGACTGGATGTTCATTTGTGTACGCTCTTACTCTGCAGCAAAGCAAAGTAATCATACCTTTTATCTTTCTACAAGCACTTTGCAACTTTTTTCATAAAAAAGAAATAGTACAGGGCTTTCTGATGTAGAATGAGTTTGACCACGAGGCTATTACAATTCATTGCAGTACAATGTACCTGTAACAGTTCTTCCAGACAATCATCATAAACCAGATTTACGGAAATTCTGCCATCTTCAAACACCTGTACCTTGTCAACAAATGCATCTGCCAGCTCTTTGTTAAGCTTTCTGCATTTCAGATATTTATTGATAAGGTTTTCCCAGTCTTCATCAATCTTATAATTCTTTGAATACAGGTTCTGAGATACTAAAAGATTATCAATCTCCTTCTTCAAAGCTTCGCTTTTTAAAAGATACTGCTGTTTTAATGTCAGATATTCGCTCTCATTAATCAAATGTTCTGAATAATCTCCATATAACTCAGAGAACTTGCGGTTTACCTTCTCCAGTTCCCTGCGCTGTCTGGTAATGGCTTTTTCATACACATCGTATTTTTTCAGTCCGCTGCTTCTTGCATTTAATTCCCTTATTACTCTTAATGCGTCAATACAGCAACGCATATGATTTGAAATCTGAGCAAAGACAGCTTTGTTGACATCCTCCTGATCAATTTTGTGTCTTGAACATGCCGGATTAATACCATCTGAAAAAGTTCCACAAAAATATACATACGATTTTTTTGTTCTTGGAGAAAGTCTCATTCCCTTGCCACAGTCTCCGCATACAATTTTTCCCTTTAGTAAATTCTTTTCATTAGGTGGGTGTTTTGTAAACTCTTTTGCAAAATAAGCATCCGAGATTTTCTTTACTCTTTCCTGTGCCTTTTCAAATGGCTCTTTGTCAACAAGTGGCTCATACGTATTTTTAACAATGACCCATTCACTTGGATCTGTTGCATGGAGTGGAATATTATTGTATTTCTCAATTACTACTTTCCCATGCACCGCCGAACCAATGTATGCCTGATTTGTCAGTATTGACTTAACTGTTGTTTTGGTCCATACACCATTGGTTTTTACATTCTGCTGGTAACCAAGAGATTTTAAATACATCAATGGTGACATTATTCCTTGCTCATTCAGATATTTTGCAATTGATGTATATCCTTTGCATAAAACTCATTTACGATATTTTTCAAAGGCATCATAAGGTCTGTGCCCGGTCTGAACGAGTCAAAATCATCCGTAACAGCAATGAATCTTACATTGAGAAAAGGAAACACTCTTTCAATGTAGTTCCCCATCTCAACATAATTTCTGCCAAGTCTCGATAAATCCTTAACTATAATACAGTTAATTCTTCCTGTTTTTGCATAGGTGCAAGTACACCCTCAACGATATATGAAACAATTCAGCAATACTAATCAGCGTATCTATTTTTGCTCCATTTACACCAGCTTCAATTTTCCGCAGAGCATCCACTGACAATCCAATCTGCTCGGCAAGCTGCTGTCTTGTCATTCTTCTTGCCGCACGCAACTCTTTTATTCTTTCTCCACTATTAACAATATCGTAGTACACCTTCCACTCTTTTCCGGCACCTTATATATTTGCTTAAGCTGTATTCATTGTACCGTAAGCGAATCTTTTGTAAGAGTGACTAAACCAGCTATTTCAGGTGGAATATTGTACACCTTAATACCAAGAATATAAATATTTGCGGATTAAAAAAAGAGATATTTCCAAACTCTCATTACATTTTGGAAATATCTCTTTACTTAATATCCTCATCCGGCACAAACTCCATGATGTCCTCTATCTTACAATCAAGTATGGAACATAATCTGTTTAGGATTACCGTTTTTTACGACCATATTCTTTCGCAATCGCTGTAACTGTGCTTTATCTATTCCATAATCTTTAATTAGTGCATACTGGCTAATATTTTTCTTCTTGAGTGTGATCCATAACCTGTCATATACTATCATTACAAAGACCTCCTCCTTGTATTCTACGCAAGAGTGTCCTATAATGATATGGTGCGTGTATGCACCATACTGTATGTATATGATAGAATAGAAAATAGCCATAATCTGCATAGAAAACAGCTCTCAAGGTTATTATGTAATATAGAACGGATTATCTGTTTTACTTTTATGGTATTCAACCGGGACAATTCAAGCACCTGACAATTTGACCGCAAATACCCTTCTCAGAAAGGATTCACAACAACACTATGAATGATAAAACACATACTCTGTTGATAAATATTTGGAAATCATTGCCGAAAAAGAAGGAATCACAAAAGAAGAAGTCCAACAGGAAATTGGGCGGGCAGTTTCCATTGCTTTAAAAAGCCCTGATCCAAAAATGCAACGCTTCTGGACAGACTTTCCATGTGAAAATGATACTCCCACCATTGAAGAAATCATATACCATCTCGCTGAAAAATTTGCAAAAGAGTCATAGACAAAGGACAGGATAACTACCCGTCTATTCACTCAGATAATCTTCCTGTCCTCTTAATATTTGTTCAATCATATGTAATGCAAATTCTATTTCTCTTTCGTCACATCGATTCATCATAAATGCAAAACGCTCAATGTGTTTTTCTGGGTGCTGCTGGCTCATCAAAACCATAGGCGATGACTCCAATGCATGAACAATATTCAAATATGTATCAAGACTCATTGCCCTTCTGCCATTTTCAACACTTTTGATAGTATCCAATGATACATCTGCCGTTCTGCAAGCTCTGCCTGTGTAATTCCAAGCCTTCTGCGTTCTTTTCTGATATTCTCTGCAATAATTTCGTATATGTGCTCTCTTTTCCCCATAGCCCCATCATCCTTTCTGACTTATCGCATTATATCAGAAATTATTATGGGTTTTAGGAAACTGTAATCCTTTGACATTTTCGTGTAATACTTTGCATATTCCTTCTAAACACCAATCTACTTTTACACTGAAATTTAAAATTTCAGCAAAATGTATATAACAACATGAGAAAAGCCCGTGGCAGATCCACGAGCTTTATCTCCAGTTTGAAGCATGGATATAGATAGTTCCCTGCTTTTATTTAGTGTAACATACACCTTTACTTAGCTACATGTGTAAAATCCCAGTGCGAAAATACGTCTACATAGCAGGTTTTTGTTTCAACCACATATCTCTCCATGCCGCCTAATGCTTCATTATATCTTTCTTTATATTTTGTCTCAACGACCTTATATGTATAATACATAGGACGATATTTGATTAAATAATGAGATCCTTTTGGAACAGTTACGGAGTATCCGCTACCTAAAGAATATGATTTTGATGCACCTAGTGTAACACCCAACTCACTTCCTATAGTTCCACCATTTGTATATCCACCGGAAACTGAAGCTTTAAAGGAAATATTATAAGAAGTATCTTGAGTGTAATTCAATGATAATTTTGCGCTAGATGTAGAACTACCACCACTCGTGCCATTTCTCCATGCACCACTTTTTTAAACTACCTTTGGTATATTGATAACCATATACGGTAACAAAATCAGAAATGCGTTCTTCATTTTCCTCATCAGCTTTAATTTCCGTTTCAAAATAATCAGCTCCATCATGAGGCAAATTTTCAGTGTCATAGTTATGAGTCTCCGCAGCAAACGCTGTTGTCGAGCACCCCAAAATCAATATAAAACTTAAAACCATACTAATTATTTTTTTTCATTAGAAGTCACCCCCGCTTTGCTTTAAAAAAAACTATAAACCAGATAAATAATTGCCAAAATGATACTAAAAACAAAAAAGCCACCAATATAAATAAGAGGACTTTTAAAAAGATAATCCATGTTATTGGTAAGATATCCATTTCCTGAACTAAATCCAGTTATTGAGTCAATATATTGGACAATAATGGAAAGAAACGGAAGCGTACTTAAACCAAATATGCCAAAAATTATCATTATTATAGCTAAAATCTTCAAATGAAAATCTTTCATCAAAATCACCCCCTATTTTAATATCATTTTGTCGTTATATGCAGATCATTCTATAAGCATATTCATAATTATATTTACTTCTCCTTTCCTCAGTATTCAATGTGCCATATAGAGCAATCTGTTGTATATTCTAAGAATAGCAGGAATCAAAGCAAAAGAAAATATCCTATGCAGAAAGTGACCTGTTTTTGCAGAAAATGACCAACAGAACAAAAATTACTCAGAAATCAAGTAAAAAACACAGCATTGATACTATTTCAAAGCTACAGTTCTGCTCTAAAGAATATATTGAGAGTACGCTTTCAACAATATTTCCTAGTCTAAAAACGGTATTAGAAGAATTTTGGTAAAAATTTAGCAGGCAATAATTTGAATATTATTGCCTGCCAAATTAATGATGAAATCATATGATTCTTCTGTCAATCAGAACCAATCTGCTTTCTTCCTATCGAGTCCAAGCATACACACTCTTGCAATATAACGTATCATCAGCTCCGAGCCTGTGCTTTCTGTATATTGTCTGACCAATACTTATTGCTGAAAAAATTCCCATTTCTAGGCAAATTTCTGAACATATCCATAACAATATCATATGATAAGCCTGATGTGTCCACAAACATCTCTTTCCCATCTTTAGATTTAACTGCAATTCCGTTATCACCCACATACGCTACTGTATTGTCATCTAATTTCTGTATTAATCCCGTCATTTCCGCAAATTTCTTTAGCGCAAACTCCCCGGATTCTTCACAAAGTTTTCGGAACTTTTCTGCATCCTCACCTACCATATACGGATATTTTCCATCTCTAATATACCATGAAATTCCCGTTTCTGAATCCGTGTATTTAGGATCAGTTAATGCCCACTCTTCCAAAGGAACACCCTGATACCATACTGTCATTTTTTCACTGGAATCATTGCTTATTTCTGGTTCATCATTTTGAATTTCTTTCTCAGCAATTTCATCCTGCCCCTGTTCATATCCTCTACATGACACGTTACACTTTAGTGCCTCATAAATTTCTTGAACATTTGCATATTTGTTAACTGCTGCAACATCCGGTGTCTCTAACACTTCCTTTTGTTGAAAAGCCTTTGATTGGTTATATTTTGAACCTGATTTTCTTCCTGCGTAAATATTGTTATTTACAGCGGTATTTACCATATTTACCATATTTATAATCCCTCCAGCAGCAATATAATCTAATTTTCTTATTATAGTATGTTGCACTTTATGCCAGATTGCTATAAAATGCAACATACAATGAAAATATTCTGTTGCGCTTGCTTAATATCCCATATTCAAGCAGCTATTATTGTGCATAAGCAGCAGAAGCAATATAGCCTACCTGCGAAGACCCAACAGAATACAACTCATAATGGAAATGGTATCTAACGCCTACCTTAACACCTGTAAATGTCAGTGTCCATGAATCTCCTGAATAGTTAGCAATTTGTACCGGTGCACTTGTTCCGTCATTTCCTACAAGAGTAATTGTTCCCTGAAGATAATCTGTTCCACTTTCATTAGGCATATAAACATTTAAGCACAACTTTGTAACGCTTGAGTTATTAATGGTGTAATAATAATTTCCGTTGAATACACCGCTTCTGGAATTGCTTCTTGTAATGGTTCTATTTGCATCATACTGAATCGTATCTGCAAGAGCAACGGCGTCATCATAAGCAGGTACTACGTCCAAATCGCCACAATCGCTTACTTCTACTGCCTTATTTGCATTAGGGCAGCCTGTCCCTGAGTGGATACTTCACTTGCAAACGCAGTTGTTCCCATTGCCAAACATAACATCAAACTCAACACCAACGCCTTTAAACTTTTTACTTTCTTCATTTTAAAATCTCCTTTCAAATTAACATCGTATAAATTTTCATTCCAACAGGAATCTATAAACAACTTTATGCTTTTTTCTGTCTTTCCAGATTTAGATAAGTATTCATATTTCGCATATAAAACATCTGCAAATCATACTTTCCTAATTTGTTCATATCCTGAATAACCTTTTCAAAGCTGGATATAAGGTCACATCTTTCATTTAATCCCATGTGACCAGTTTCTTGTGGAAAAGAGCTGAGACTATTACCCCTATCAACATCATAATATGCCTTCCAAAGCACTCATTTCGACATAAGAAGCATTTCTCAAATCAATATCGTTAATATTAATCTTTTCTTCAAATTCTTTTCCATTTTCATCAATCCCTTTGGCTATCACTACAGGATTATCATCTGTTGACTCTTCTGCATACTTAATATAAAACGAAAGACCGGTTCCATTTCCGCCTGAAAACAACATATCATCCGTCTTTAAATACACTTTCATTGATGTCTGAGGAAATGCCTCATTTCCGTTAACAGATGTTTTGCTATTGTTTTGTCGCTTTCCAAATAATTCAGATACACTCTGCACTCCCGAACCAATACGCATTTAACCACCTCCATTCGCATTATAATATGTTATTTATATGAATTAACATATATTAGTTTGCACTAAACGTGAATACCGTTGAAAAGGAACGTGTAGTATTAGGGAAGTTTGTTGACCTGAAAGTTGTATTAAATCTATAACTTCCCGCTTGCGTAATCGGACCACAATCATATGTATAATAGAAGCCATCTGCGCCTGTACCAGATATAATAAATGGCTCCTGATGTATCCACGAAATACTTCTTCCATCAAATGTTGTAGTATCGCTGCCATATCCATATACCTTGATCGTAACGCCAAAATTTCCATTTGTAAGCCAGCCATATTTATAAAGTGAAATGCTTGTCACCTGCGGAGCCGGTCCATCTCCAGGCCACCATAGCGGATTAATCCCTTCCTCATTACCACTGCCTTCAACTATTGTTCCTTCCTGATCTCCTGCAATATTCACCGTCATTCCACCATCATTGGTTTCAGAATATTCAGGAATACTACTCTCCTTTTCTGCTGCTGACACCATTGTTCCCATACCCATTAACATAGTCAATGCTAATGCAAATGCAATAACTTTCTTAATTTTTTTTAACATATCAGTACCTCCTTTTTATACTTGTCATCTTGGAATAAACAATTAAGTTCCTATAGCATCTATGGCTACAGATATAATAGTAAAACACGCCAGTTAACTATCTTTCACTTTTCTTCTGGATAATCGGACGTTTCGGCTGATGAAATATTCCCATGCATGCAGGTGGGAATCTATCTATTCCATATACAGCTTCATTTCTCATGACATGTTCTACAACCTTCAACACTTTCTTATTAACCTTCTTCATTCTTTCACCTCCTGTTTAAAAAATTTTTTGCTATACACAGCAAAGCTGCACATAATATAACAGCTATTGCCATATAACTAACGTAAACCATATCTGCATCTAACAGAACACAGCCAAGTATTATGCACCCCTCAAGTAAAACAATAGTCCTCGCAGATTTTTTCGATTCCATCAATTCATCTGATGTCATGTGCATATTAGGATGATTCGCTGTACCAATCAATCCTATCCCTGTTATAGCAAGTAGTACTATTGCAAATAACCATTGTGGATGTTCTGACAATTTTTCACTTATAATCACGATAACTAAATAAGAAACAATGGATGCTAAATAACATCTATAAAACTTGTCCAGATGATATCCGCCAGTTCTCTTTCTTAATTCTAAAAAAAACACAAGAAAAAATATAGTTGGGAGCAGCTTGTGAAACATCAAACTGATTACGATAATACTGCCAACAGTAATAAATTTCTCTATCCAACAGATAAAAACATAAACATATCTTGCTTCCATCTCTTTGTCAATTAACCTTGCTTCAGTCATCTGACCAATTAAATCATCAGCTATTTTTTCAATCATAGTTTTTGTCATTCCTTTCGCTTCGCTCAAAGGCACAAACAAGTTATGAAAATGTTGTGCCCCTCCACTCTTTGATTTATAATTCTTTCAAGGAATAGCAATACACTACAGAGCACGGAAGGAGAAGTTGGCGAATTTATTTCGACCCCGTATAGTTATATGTGCCGTCATCCTTACAAGCACAAACAAGTGGGACATTGAGCCGTACTCTTATCATTGGTAATAAACCATGTTTATTCAGTCGCAGGATGACAGTCAATGTTGCTATTCCCTTTTTATTAAGGTGGTGATACTTAATGATGAAGTTAAAATACTCCATCTGCTGTGGACTTGATGTCCACAAAAATGTTATCGTTGCAACCATCGTAATCACTAACAGGGACGGAGTATCCGAATACAGGCAAAAATCCTTTTCAACCATCAACCGGATATTCAAAAGTTTCACAACTGGCTTATCGAGAATAATTGTTATCACGTTTGTATGGAATCCACAGGAAAGTATTGGAATTCCTATTTTTAATTATCT
>ENA-OQCE01001087-OQCE01001087.1-human-gut-metagenome-genome-assembly--contig:-NODE-1087-length-11930-cov-1.485809_pt1 | contig 11930 bp, 12 predicted proteins | sample MGYA00242495_ERZ504572 | MGnify/ENA primary metagenome ERZ504572 (study PRJEB26092, sample SAMD00036228) | human gut metagenome | host: Homo sapiens | study: EMG produced TPA metagenomics assembly of...
ATCTGAATATCCTTCGGTGACTATCACTAGACTGTACGTTTAGTGCCAAGTTCGATATCGGGAGCAAAATCAACTGAAGGTAAAGATACCGTCTTGTCTTTTGTTGAGGAAACCAATTTACCGCTTAACAGAGAAATGACAAACTGCACTGTAACCAATATCAATAAAGATAATTTATTAAACATGACTGTCCGCTAAAACTTTTTGCTAATACAAAAATAGAACTGGTATCTCTTTTGAGATATCAGCCTTTAGTTACGTTTGAGTTGCCACACAAAAAGGAGGGGGAGCAAAGCACATTCTGCCATTCATGCAAATGGATCCTTGATGCTGATAACTATTGCCTCGTACGCATCTATATCTATCTACATACACGTTTTTTTCAACATGCAACGCGTGTTACCCGGGTTCACTGTTCCTTTTATCCTTTCTGTATAGCTACTGCTAGGATTGTGCAGTTAGCTGATGCCTAACATGCTATTCATTTCTACTTCCTACATCGATTACTTACAATGTTTCAGTATGGATATAAACCAGGTGATGTTTCAAGGAAACATTATGACCAGACTATTTTTCCTTGCAGGCACCCTCGTAAATTCCCGGAATGCAGCAATATATACCATATATTGGGGGAGTTATTCCTCTCCTATCTTGTGTACCATTGCTCTAGAAGACCAAAATTGGATGAGCTGAATATGGGCAGTGTATTTCGTTTTACTCTCTGTAGCCTTGTAAATTGTAGGAATTAACTGAGGACTCACTACATTGACTGCACCTTTCGTTCTCTCTGCATGGCTGACAATGGGAATACAAAACCTCTATCTCTTTTTCAAATTAGGCAGAAAGCAAGCCACCAACCCCAACAAAGGCATAAAGGCACATACATTATAAACAGCCTCTATACCATACTTATCTGCCATACCTCCCAATATAGCCGAAGCGATACCGGCAATTCCAAAAGCGAAACCAAAGAACAACCCGGAAATCAAACCCAACTTATTAGGCAGCAATTCCTGTGCATACAGCAATATGGCAGGAAAAGCGGAAGAAAGCATCAGACCGACACAGAAACTCAGCACTACCGTCCATGCAAGCCCTACATGAGGCATCATCATACTGAATGGAGCCGTTCCAAGAATGGAAGCCCAGATAACATACTTACGCCCAGCTCTATCACCTACAGGGCCTCCCACCAATGTTCCGATGGCAGTGGCTACCAGGAAGACAAACAAAAAGAGCTGTGAGTCCTGAACAGTGACACCAAATTTATGGATCAGATAGAATGTATAGTAACTCGTCAGACTTGCCATATAGATATATTTGGAGAAGATAAGTATCAGCAGAATACTTATGGCAAACACCGTCATCCTTGAAGAAAGGGGACGTTCTATCTTTCCTGCCACGAGCATCGGGCTTTTCTTGATGTGGTTCAAGTAGGAACGGAACCAACGGCATATAGGAATCATCACCACGATGGCAATCAAGGCAAAAGCCGTGAAAAAAGCAATATGTCGCCTCCCATAAGGAGCTACCAGTAAAGCCACCAGCAATGGTCCAAGCGAGCCTCCCAAATTCCCACCCACTTGAAACAGAGACTGCGCCAGTCCGCGTTTTCCGCCAGAAGCCAGAAAGGCAATGCGCGACGCCTCTGGATGGAGTACAGATGAACCGATACCCACAATGAATACCGAAGCCAGCAGCCAATACAGATTAGTTGCAAAAGCCAGATTCATAATGCCGACCAAAGTAAAGCACATACCTATTGGCAATGACCAGGCAATGGGGCGCTTATCAAAGAACAATCCCATTAGAGCTGAAACACGGACGCCGACATCTGATACACCAACGTAATCAGACCAATCTGGGCAAAACTCAAGGATAAATCCTCCTTGAACAAAGGGTAATATCGCCGAAATGACCGATTGCAGCATATCGTTCAAGCAATGCGAAATACTCAATGCTATAAGAATTGGAAAAGCAATTCTACGGATAGGAGGTCTCTGATTCTGTATCATCTTATATTGTCTATTACAAAAACGGTGCAAAGGTACGTAAAAAACATATATCCAATCCACATTAAGACAAAACTCCCCGATTCCCTGCGCTGTTCAGCGAGAATCGGGGAGTTTAATCTTTACCGGTCATCTTTATCAGTTCAGCAATCCCGGATTGGCTTCTATGGCTTCTTTCGGAATGGACAATGTATAACGGGCATCATCTTCTTCGAGTACATAACGCGTACCACCAAGCACTTTCTCCAAACGTGGACGAGTGGAACGACGAAGGTCAAACCAACGATGTCCTTCAAAAGCAAGTTCACGGGCACGCTCATCCAATATTTCCTGTACCAACGCTTCCTTATCCATAGCGTTGACAGCAATAGATTTTGCTTCGTAAGCCTCCGGTGCATAACGTTTCCGCATCAATTCCAGCAGGCGGGTACGTGCCTGAGGCAGTTGTCCTAGTTGAGCAGCAGCCTCAGCAGCCGTCAGATATATTTCACCTACACGGAAAGTACACAAATAGTTGTTACTTCCCGCCTTCTTGTTCTTCCTGAAACCTTTTTCATCCGCTTCAGCAAAATATTTATCCAGCCGAAGGTCGTTCTCAGCATAAAGGGAGAGAAAAACCGGAGTAGCCAGAGCAGCCCCATTGACTGTACTACTCAAAGGTGTCTCCAACGGAGTGATATTCTCTACGGAATTATAATTGTTAGGAAGAGTTGCAGCGTCATCATTCAAATCTACCAATACAGACTTCACGGCAAGCACTGCTTCAGCAGCATTCCAAGCTGCTTGCCACTCACCCTTGTAAAGGGATACACGCGACTGAAACGCCTCTACCGAAGCTGTATTGAAACGATATGAATATCTCTGCTCCCATTCTGCCTCCGTAACCAGTTTGCGCGCCTCATCAATATCTTCTTGGATGGAAACATAAACTTCTTTCACTGTATTGCGTTTCAGGACTTCTCCAAATCAGTATCCAGTTTCAGCGGCACCGATTTGGTATCCAAAGCTCCCTCCTTAGTATAGGGCTGCCCATAAAGATTTACCAATAAGAAATGTACATAAGCACGGAGCATATACGCTTCTCCTACAAGCTGATTTATCTCTTCTTCAGTACCTTCTTTGATATCACTCTTGCTCTCTATAACATGATTGGCAATAAAAAGCACATTATAATACTTGGCCCATTCAAACGATGAGGTATAGGCATTGGGGGCAAGATCGTTCCAGCGCTCTATATCCATATAATAATTTTGATCATATTCATCATCCGAACCTGCATCTCGTCGGAACGGAAACAAGCCATTCCCCGGTCACTGAATTTACTCACTCCTTATAAGAACGGGCAAGCAACGCCCTATACTCAGCCAAAGAATTGGGAATGACACTACCGGTAGGCTGTATATCCAGATAGTTGTCGCATGCCGCAAGCAGAAGCATGCAGGCCATTATCATCAGACTTATTGTTTTCTTCATTTTCTTTCTGCTTTTGAAGTTAGAAATTCAAGTTCAAACTGAATGTAACCGACTTGGGTACGGGAGTTGCATAAGGATTGTACATCGACTCCGGATCCATGTAGTTATTATATCCCGAACCAAACACGAAGAGATTGCGTCCTTCAACAGATACCGTTGCCGAGTTCATTCCCAAACGCTTTGTCAGGAGTTCAGGGATACGGTAACCCAGACGCAGATTCTGCAAACGTACGTAGTTCAGCTTCTTCACCCAGATATCCAAATCTCTCCAGATGGTTTTAGAATCATACCAAGAGTACTCTTCCGGGTTGGAAGCACTCAGCATAAATGCCGGAAGCTCCGCATTCGGGTTTTCCGGAGTCCAGCGGTTCAGCACATCAGCATTATAGTTCTTGCCATAATCCGGATTGATGATGTCATAAGAGGGCTGCGTACGTACGTACCCACCAAACGTCAAAGAGAAATTGACATTCAACTCCCAGTTTTTATAGCTGAAGGTATTAATCAAACCTCCCGTATAAGGAGCATCGCTACTCCCGATATACGAATAGAAGGTCCTCTCTTCGGCTGCAGTTACATCGGAAGAGGCAATACCTATCCCCCACTCATCTTTCAGGCGGTAGAGTTCCTTCAAGGTCACTTTCTCTCCCTCCGGATTATAGAACATCATGTTACCTGTTTCCTTATCTACACCCGCAGTCTTCAGTGCAAAAATTGCTCCTACTGGATAGCCTTCACGCCCCGGAGTGGTCTGCTGTTCGGGAATATTTTCTTGCAGCACCTTATTACCGTTATAAGCAAAATTGAAATTTGTATACCAAGAGAAATTCTTCGTCGTTATGTTACGGGTAGACAAGCTGATTTCCACACCTTTGTTCTCCATACTTGCCCAGTTGACGTTCATAGAAGTAAAACCCGTCTCCAAAGGAAGCATGCGCAAAGCTATTAAATCGGTACCCTTACGGTAATAATAGTCCACACTCAGATTGATAGCCTGGTTCAATACAGAAAAATCAAAGCCTGCATTGACTGATTGCGTCTTTTCCCAACGCAACTTCTTATTGGGAGCGGAATTAATAACAATCATATCTTCCGACACACCGGCAGAATACTTTCCGATCGGTAAGTACCCAGCAGGAACGGAGAGGTATTCTTATCAATATTTCCCTGCAGACCGTAGGATGCACGGAACACCAGGTTGTCCACCCACTTGGCCTGCTGCATAAACGGTTCTTGTGACAGACGCCACAATGCACTGACAGAATAAAGAGGAAGATAACGGTACTTCTTATCCACACCGAAAAGGTCGGAACCGTCAAAACGGATACTTCCTCCCACCGTGTAGCGGTTCAACAAAGAGTAAGAGGCCGTAGAGTAGAAAGATACATAAGCATTCTCCTTATACGTTGTCTGATGGAGCGGGAAAGACGTGGCGTAACTTTCGTTGGGGAAAATCACCGGTTTGGTCGTCAACGTCTTGCGGTCGAAGCCATACCCTGCCGAGAACAAGGTTTCATACCAAGTCTTGCGTAGTTCGGTACCCGCCATCACTTCCAACTCGTGAATATCATTGAAACTGTCACGATATTCTCCCATCGCCTTCCAGGTAATTTGTGAATTGGAATTCTCGTATGACTTCTGCATCCCCCCTTCGGTAGAAAATGCTTCGTTTCCCCATCCTGAGAGTATTCGCTCAACTTGTAATAATAACGCATGGCATAACTTTCCCAGTCTGCTATCTCTTCTCTGGAAGTCTTTTCCAACTGATAACCGAACTGGGAAGTCAGCTTCCATTTGTCATTAAAACGAAGTTCCGCATCAAATATGGACGAAAAAGAATTCACTACGCTTTACATTGGACGTGTTCCGACGTTCCTCAAAGATATTAAACCCTAAATCCTTATCGGTATTATTCTGAATATCATAATCGTAATTATAGTTTCCATTTTCATCGTAAAGCTCGAAATACGGATTAGCCTTGCGCGAATAGAACACGGGATTGGACATGCCATATGCATCTGTCAGATAATTGGTATTTTTACGACGATTGGCAAACATGGAGGCACCCACCTTTAATATATTGTTTACTTTGTAAGACGTCTTTCCTACCAGGTTAAAACGGTCCATACTCACACCGTCCACATTTCCATCTTCTTTGTAATAGCCGAAAGAGGTATAATAAGTAACTCTTTCCGTACCGCCGGAAAGACTCAGATTATATTCCTGGCTGAAAGCATCACGGAAAAGAACATCTCCCCAGTCTGTATTTATATTCTTCAAACGGTTGATAGCAGCTTGCGTCTCACTGCTCAGAGCATCCCATCCTCCATTCTGAAAGGCAGACAACTCATTGTAATTGGAAAGAATATTATATACACCTCCTTTATGATTGTCCGGAGAATAGTTGTTACGGATCATATCCATTTCCAATCCTACTTTCTCCGCTGAGTTCAGCAAGTTCAACCGGTCAAGGCTCAATGTAGGAGTATAGGTAAATCGGGATGAGAAACTGATAACCGGTTTACCGACCTTCCCTTTCTTTGTCGTAATCACAATGACGCCATTGGCTGCACGCGCACCATAGATGGCTGTGGCTGCCGCATCCTTCAGAATGGTGATATTCTCAATATCCGCCGGATTCAAGCCCGCAATGGAAGATTGTTTCATGTTGGTGATGTCATTCAGTTCATCCGGTTCAGGAACATCCGTCCCCTCCAAAGGAATGCCGTCCAGCACCCATAAAGGGTCTTGTGTACCATTCAACGAAGCGGTACCGCGAATGCGTATCTTTGCCGGAGCACCCGGAGCACCTGAAGTCGGGCTGACAGAAAGTCCGGCAATTTGTCCGGCAAGTGCCTGATCAATACTTTTTACTGCACCAATAGTCTCATCCGATATATCCAATTTGGACACCGCTGCCGTCAGCTTGCGACGCTCCACCGTCTGATAACCCGTCACAACAACGGCATCGAGCATTTGGGAAGATACATGAAGTGTTATTTCATAAAATTCCTTCCCCGGAACAAGCTTTACTTCCAATACGTCATACCCCACGTAGCTACAAAAGAAACGGGTTATCCCGGCAGGTATAGCTATAGAGAACTGACCATCCACATCAGTAATAACCCCCATTGTAGTCTGAGCACTTCCCGCCTTTTTCAAGTCTTCCGGAGTCACATAGATGGAAGCACCGATAAGCGGTAGGTTATCCTCTGAAGATATTACTACGCCCTGGACTTTTTTCTCTGCAGCAAAAGCAGATGACAAAACTCCCACAAGGCATAGCAAAACGATTAATACACGTTTTTCCATGCGTTACATATAAAATTAAATTAATACTCAAATTAGGGATTAAGGATTAGCGGTTAGTTACTAACGACTTATCCCTAACCCTTAATCGCTAATCCCTAATTCTTCATTCCTAATGCTGTATTGATACGCAAAATCAAATCCTTATAATGATATCTAGTGGCTATATCCGATGTACCCAAACGGCTCTGAAGCAGTTCCTTGATGCGGAGCAACTCACCACGCTTCACTGAAATGACATCAGATACGCGGTTTATCTGCGAACCGTAGAAGTTCAGTTCGCGGTGGGCCCCCATACGGTCGGCATCCAAAGTCTTACCAACATGCTCGTCACAACTGCAAAGGGCAGTCTGGTGGTCCAGCAAGAAGTGGTTGTCCATCAGTTTTTTGTTTATTTTCACTCCTTCGCTTTCGGCAGCTGCCGTAATCAGCGCATCTACGAAATTCTTCTGCAAGGCACGTGTCATGACGTCCGGCAAAGCACCGCGTTCCGTAGTGGCAAAGATGTTGCGATGCAGGCCATCCATCAGCTCTACCACCGTGAAAGCCTTTTTGCCGTTCACCGATTCGTTCTCCAACATACGCATCAGGCGGTTGTTGCCCAGCAAATCCCAAAGGATATAGGATTGGGCATTCTTCAACACCTGTGTCGGTGCATTCTCCACTACGCCCAGCGGAGTGTTGCGCAGCAAGTAGGTGTACTCTCCCACTTCCGTGTCGAACAGCCATTTGGGATAGGTCAGCACTTCGTCCAGCAGGAACTTCAAGGCTGCTTGCTGCTTTTCTTTTTCTACGAAGGTATAGGTTTTCTGTCCGTCGCCCACAACGGTGTTTTCTATATAGATACCACCGATGTTTGCCAATACATGATAGAGGTAATTGTTCCATTGGTTGATAACCGCATAGTATAGGCGGGAAGCTTCTTCATAAGTCTGTCCTTTCTCGCCAGTGGTAGTCCATTGGATGATTTGAGGAACAATACGCTTCAAGTTCTCAATACCCAGCAGAGATGAGCGGACAGCATCATCGCCCAAATCTTCATTCTGTGCACGCGGGTCTACGGCATCACGCACATCCTGCGCCTCACTATATTTATATAAACGGTCTGCATGACGGCTCAGGAAGTCGGCAAGCAAATCCTTCTCCGCCTCTGGGGTTTCTTTACCATACCAACGATAGCCGTATTCTATGGCAAACATATCATACGGACCGATATGGGGAGAAAGCGCCGTAACACCGTCACCCGGCTGTGCCACATAGTTGAAACGTGCATAGTCCATGATAGAGGAAGAAGTGGTATTCATACAATCCGTAAATGTTTTGGAACGCAGGGAATCTGTCGGAAAAGTCCAGGAAGCAATCATATTGTGACGCAAACCCAACGAGTGCCCCACCTCATGGCATGCCACAAAACGCATGGCATCACCCATCAGTTCATCCGGCAGCTTTACTCCTCTTGCTTCAGGACGTACGACACCGGTTTGCACTGTAATCCATTCCTGGAGCATACCCAGCACATTATGCCACCACATGATGTCCGCTTCCAATATCTCGCCAGAACGTGGGTCAAGGATAGAAGGTCCCATGGCATTGGCTTTGGTGGAGGCCGCATAGGTCAGCACAGAGTAGTTCACGTCATCCTTATCCACATTCATACTGTCCGTTAACTCCCTTGCGACGATGGCATTCTTGAATCCGGCACGTTCAAAAGCAGCCTGCCAATCCTCAATTCCCTGCTTGATATATTTCCGCCAACGACGGGGAGTGGAGTTCTCGATATAGAACACGATTGGTTTGACCGGTTCCACCAATTCACCACGAAGATAACGCTCCCGGTCTTCCGGTTTCGGTTCCAGACGCCAGCGGGTGATGAAGGGTTTCTTGTCTACACGCTGCTGACCGTCACTGTAATTCAATAACGGATTGGTAAAGTAACCTACACGCGGACTATCCAGACGTCCCATCATCGGTTTCTCCGGCAACAGCAACAGAGAGGAACTGACTTCGACCGTAACAAACACAGTCGTTGTTCCCTCAGTCACCTTAGTTGTCAACTCGGAAGTAGCTACCACATTGTTCTCAAAAGCTTTGATAGATAAAATGCGGGGAGAGATTTTTGATGGCCGAAGTTCCCAGGTTGATATTTGTAAAGACATTATTGATGCTCGTCTCCGTACCATCATAAATATCGTTGACCTTGACCACTATCATGGTAGAGTCATTATTGAATGCTTCTATCTTGAAACCGGCTATCAGCGGAGAAATATAATTATCCAGTACGGACTGCCGTATGGCATCCTCATCCGGCGCCAATGGAAGAGGACGGCTCTGACGTACCAACAGCTTGTTGGCAGCCTTGTCCAATTCAAAACGCACCATCTGATTTTCGTAATTCGTACCACGGTTCACACCCGCCTCATTCAGTTCGGAAGGAACACGCTGTAATTTATTTACTACCAGCATATCACGTCCCAGCAGCCTTGCCGGCACTTCAAAGTAATAATCGCTCTTCTTCTGGTAAACATTGAACATTCCCTTGCAGGCAATAGCACCTGAACCCGTCAATTTCTCGTAGTCGCTCTTGGATTGAACGCTGTCCTTGGCTTCACTCTTCTTTTTCTTACGGAACCATCCCATAGCTTCGGAAGAAGCAAAATCAGATGTACCGGCATGCAACAATACGGCAGGCTCACACATGAGTACTCCCGCAACTGCCACGACTGGCAGGATTGTCTTCAATTTCATCAATTCAAACTCTAACTTTAATGCAACAATTACTCCGTTAACTCTCTCTCTTTGACGTATGTTAATAAATACCAACCGCCAGTTTGTTCTACCTCCATAGAACGGTAAACGGGGCGCAAAGATACAAAAAGTATATTTTAAAAGTCACTAAACAACGCTCATTTATGTTTTTTCCATAAACAATATGAAGACTTTTATATATTATTATTTTTTCTCCAATCCTTTATCATTGCTTCTTCACATGAAATTTTGTACCACTGACACCAAATAATCTTCCCCAATTGGCGGCAAAACAATGATAATATTGTATCTTTGCACCGTTTTTAACTTAGAAAATAAATAAGATAACAACGATATGATAGCTAAAATCAATCAGCTTCTGCAGGAAGTAGAGGCACTGAAAGCCGCTAACCCCGAGGAATTAGAGGCACTCCGCATCAAATACCTCAGCAAAAAAGGAGCCATCAATGACTTGATGGCAGATTTCCGCAATGTAGCCGCCGAACAGAAAAAAGAAGTGGGTATGCGCTTGAACGAACTGAAAAAACAAAGCACAAGAAAAGATTGCCGCCTTGAAGGAACAGTTCGAAAGCCAGGATACTGGTTGTGACGATATTGACTTGACTCGTTCAGCCTACCCGATAGAATTAGGAACCCGCCATCCGCTTTCCATCGTGAGAAACGAAATCATCGATATATTTGCCCGTATGGGATTCAATATCGCCGATGGACCGGAAATGGAAGACGACTGGCACGTATTCTCCTCCATGAATTTTGCCGAAGACCATCCGGCACGCGACATGCAGGATACATTCTTCATCGAAAATGATACAGAAAACGTATCGCACAGCATCATTCTTCGCACACACACATCCAGCGTGCAAAGCCGTGTTATGGAGACTACACAGCCTCCTATCCGCGTGCTTTGTCCGGGACGTGTATACCGTAATGAAGCCATCAGCTACCGTGCACACGCATTCTTCCATCAGGTAGAAGCCTTATACGTAGACCGCAATGTGTCTTTCACTGACTTGAAGCAGGCCTTATTGCTCTTTGCTCAAGAGATGTTCGGCAGTGACACCAAGATTCGTCTACGTCCTTCCTACTTCCCTTTCACCGAACCGAGTGCCGAAATGGACATCAGCTGTAATATCTGCGGCGGTAAGGGCTGTCCTTTCTGCAAGCATACGGTTGGGTAGAAATTCTGGGATGCGGTATGGTAGATCCGAATGTATTGGAGCTGAACGGAATAGACAGCAAAGTGTATAGCGGATATGCCCTGGGTATGGGTATAGAACGCATCACCAACTTGAAATACCAGGTGAAAGACCTCGTATGTTCTCTGAAAATGACACACGCTTTCTGAAAGAATTCGAGAGCGCTTACTAAATATAGTGAATAACGGCTAGTGATTAGTGATTAATAAGTTGCGCATTTTCAGCATATCATTAATCACTCATCACTAACCACTCATCGCTAACCACTATTTTTCGCTATGGCAAAAGACAAACTTGTAACTTCCGGCTATTGCCTTATCCTGGCTGCCAATTTCCTTTTGTATTTTGCCTTTTATCTGATACTACCGGTTCTTCCATTCTACCTGACTGAGGTATTCCATACCGGAAATGCAGCAGTGGGTGTCATCTTGTCATGCTACACCATTGCCTCGCTCTGCATACGCCCGTTCTCGGGATACCTGCTCGACACGCTAGCCCGCAAGCCTCTTTATCTGGTGGCATACTTCATCTTTATCACCATTTTCGCAGGTTACATGTTAGCGGGAGTCCTATCTTTATTCATCATGTTGCGGGTTGTCCACGGCCTTGCATTTGGAATGGTGACCGTAGCGGGAAATACAATTGTGATTGACATTACCCCTTCGTCCCGTCGCGGCGAAGCCGTAGGATATTATGGACTGATGAACAATACAGCCATGAGCTTCGGCCCGATGATTGGTCTTTTCATGCATGACATATATTCCTTTGAAACGATTTTTGCCTTGCTCGTCTCATATCAGGAACTATCGGTTTTGTTGCCGCATGCCTCGTCAAGACCCCACCCAAACAACCTGTCAAACGAGAACCTATCTCATTGGACCGCTTTGTGCTGCTGAAAGGTATCCCGGCAGGAATCGCACTGCTACTGCTCTCCATACCATATGGCATGACAAGCACTTATGTAGCCATGTATGCCAAAGAAATAGGAATTACCTTGAATTCCGGATTGTTTTTTACTTTTATGGCCGTTCGGCATGGCAGTGTCCCGTATGTTCTCCGGCAAACAAGTGGATAAAGGACGTATCACCCAAGTCATAACTTTAGGACTATATCTGGTATGTAGCTGTTTCTTCATATTATCCGCTTGCGGACTCTGATGAAGACCGTCCCGGAA
>ENA-OQCE01001088-OQCE01001088.1-human-gut-metagenome-genome-assembly--contig:-NODE-1088-length-11917-cov-2.180068_pt1 | contig 11917 bp, 13 predicted proteins | sample MGYA00242495_ERZ504572 | MGnify/ENA primary metagenome ERZ504572 (study PRJEB26092, sample SAMD00036228) | human gut metagenome | host: Homo sapiens | study: EMG produced TPA metagenomics assembly of...
CAGAAATTTTCTATTAACAAAGAAAAATTTGAAAAAGAAAAAGCGGTTAAAGTTACCCTAACCGCCCATAGCCATGCACGTCTTCCGTAATAGGCTATTACCAGAACCTCTGCCTGAATTTATAAAAATTACGAAGAATATCTGATAAAAGCAAATAAAATATATATTACCCCAAACATTATTGGACAAAAAGAAATAATAGCCCGTGAAGAGAACCAACAATAGGGAAATAGTATAATATTCCAGGTTCCAGATATCAACCAGGCACCGCAGAGAAAGAAGCAGCTGGAAGAAGAACTCGACCAGCCCAGGAAAAGAAGTCGGGGTTTTGGAATGGGTATGTGATTTTACATATACATGCTTGCGTTAGGGATACCTTGCCCCCTGTATTTTTGATACAGGGGTATTAGGCTCCCCAAAGGCTTTTATAAAGTTATAAGCAGGGGAAAGGACTACACACAATACAATTCACAGGGTTTGCCCGTTGATTGGTGATTGATATTGATTAATATTTTCAACTGAACTTCCTTTTGATTGCCAATGCATGATAAATCAACATTTTCTATTACATGGCAGCCATTAGCTTCACAAATCTTGTCAAATTCTATATGTCTCTTTCCTTTCTCCGCTATACCATGAGATCGATGATAATAAAAAGCGGTTTCTTCTCCAAAATAGTATGAAGGACTTCCTCACTCAGAAAGGTTTCTGTGGAGAAATACATATCCGTTCCGTATTCGTTTCTCTCCAAATTGGCTGTATGTAACAGTAAAGCCATATTTTCAAGGGTGGTAAGACTTTTTAATATCTTCCTCTTTGGGCATTTCATTCTGACAATCAAGAACCATTGCTGTGATATTGTATTCAGGCTTCTCTGGTACTGTTGTATAACAATCCAAGTGAGTACCGACATGTCCTCTTGCCCCTATTCTGTCAGCTTGTGTATTAGCCCATTTAATAGCAGGTGAATTCTCTTCTAATGTTATGTGTAACTGATTCATAATTCTGTATTTACTTTTATTTGCTCTATCCTTATTTTGTGTGCAAATATATAAAAGTGCCATTCATAAGGCATTATGAACAGCACTTTTTATTGTTTTCCAGCAAGATAAAACGGTTATATCTTCATTCCCCTGCCTTTCCTTTGCGGCTGCATGGTCGGTGTATGTTCTGCCTTAGCTTGTCGAATTGCTCCTTGAACCACTCGGCAATGGGCTTTCGGTCAATGGCAAGAACCAATCTCGTCCCGTCCGTGGAGTCTTTCAGCACTTGGAAACCTGCCTTTTCGGTCGTGAATTTCCGTCCGTGTTCCTCCGAATAGAGTTCCCCTGCATACTCCAATGGCTTTCCCTTGACGAGCGTTGCAGTCTGTCTTTCATCGAACCCGACAAGGCGGCAGAGGTTTTCGATACGGAGCATTTCACGGAAATAGGGAAACCATGCCGCCGCCCTTGCGATTACCGTTTTCAGAAACGATATTTCCTGCTTGTGCCTTGTGTCCTTGTCGGCTATTTCCCTGCCGTGCCTCTGCTGCATTTCCCGTATCTCCCGGCTGTGGTCTGCCTGCATGGGCTGTATCCTATCTTGCAGGCTTCGATGGTTTCCTCGTGGTCGGCTACCTCCCTATGCAGGGCGGTGTTCTCCCTTTCCAATGTCTTGACCTTGTTGCTCCCGAAAAGAGAGCCGACGCTCTTGGCGATGTTGGCGGCTGCGGTAGTTGCCGCCCTTTTCAGCTTCTCGGTCTGTATCTCTTTTTTCGCCCGTCTTAGTTCTTCCCGTGCCGTTTCTTTCTGCTGCTGCAAGTCCACCACTTCCGCTTTCAGATTGTCGGCGAGTTTCTGTATATCCCGATAATACTGCTGCGTGGACTTGTGGCGAGCCTTCGAGCCGTCTATGCCCCTTTGCAGCCCGTATTTCGCCATCGCCTCGGCATAGGTATCTTGGTAGAACTTCAATTTCAGCCGTGTTATAATATCGTCTGCGCACAGCCTCACGGTGTCGGTCGGTTTCTTGCGGTATCGCTTCTTCGTCTGTTCCTCCCTTTTCCTGCGCTTTCGCTCTCCCTTGACGATGGGGACGAGCGTAACGTGTATGTGTGGCGTTTCCTCGTCCCTGTGCAGGTGAGCCGCCCCGTGCTTGCTTTGCCTTTGTAAACGGAAATGATTGCTCCGCTTTCCTCTGAAAAGAGGAATAGAACCTGCAATATATATCACCATAGTGATATGTTTGCATGTTGGTATATCATCATGCTTTCCAATGGCTGTTGGGCTTGCCGTCCGAAACAACCGACACGAATACCGTCGTTTTCTCTTTTCGCCCGTGTATAATCCTATCTAATAATGCCCTGCGGACTTTTGCCGCCCCGAACGGTTCGCAGATTTCCCACTCGGTCATGGCGGTTGCACCTATATCGCTCGGCAGGGAGATATTGCCCTGCCCGTCCATCGTGATAATGTTCCTTTCTTCTTTCATCGGGATTCTGTTTTTAATTAGATGGCTCGGCAGATATTCTTCTCCATATCCTCCAACTTGTGCGACAAGGTTTCCATATCTTGGCTTATCTTCTGGGCGGTGATTTTGGCGTAAATTTGGGTGGTCTTTATGTTGGTATGCCCCAAAAGACGGCTCACCGTTTCGATGGGTACGCCGTGCGATAAAAGCACGGTCGTGGCGTTCGTGTGGCGTGCAACGTGATAGGTCAAACGCACCTTGAAGCCGCATTGTCTGCCTATATCTTTGAGTATCTTGTTGCAGCTTCCGTTACTCGGAACAGGGAAAACATGACCGTCCCTTGCCAGCCCCTTGTACTTCTCGATGATACACTTGGGAACGTCCAAAAGACGGATGTTCGATTCGGTGTTGGTCTTCTTTCTTCGGGTGATTATCCAAAGGTTGCCATCGAAGAATGTTTGCAGGAGGTCGGCGGTGAGGTTCTTCACGTCCGAATACGCCAAACCCGTGAACACCGAAAAGACGAACAAGTCCCGTACAAGCTCGTGGGTGGCGTTCTTCATCGATGCGTCCATGAGCGTCTGTATCTCCGTTTGGGTGAGGTAGCCCCTATCCACGCTTTCGGGAGAGTTGATATATCCCGCAAAAGGGTTGAACGGCAAATGCCCGTCATTCCTCGCAATGGAAACGATGTGTTTCAACACAATCATGTAGCCCCACACGGTATTGGTGCGGCATTTCTTCTCCGTGCACAAAAAATACTCGAAGTCGTTGGTGAACGTGAGGTTGAGTTCCTTTAACGGAATATCCTCACGCTTGTAGGTATGGGGCAAAAACTCCCGAATATGGTTGCAGACCGTCCGATAACGGGTAAATGTACCCTGCGCCCTGCTGTGCCCGACTTTCTTCTCAAACTCGGCGTTGTGCTGCTCGAACAGCTTCAGCAAAGTTTCCTGCTTGACACCGATAGCGAGATAGGCATCTTTGAGTTTGGCGGCGGTTACATAACCGTCCGCCTGCATTAACTCTTGATAGCGGCGGTTTACCTCCACACGGATTTTATCTACCGCAAGGTTGATTCTCTGCGCTTCGACGCTCTTGCCCGAAGCACGGCTGTTCTTCACGTCCCACAACCGTGGGGGAACGTCCATCTTGCAACTGAACTGTTTAATCTCGCCGTCCACCGTGATACGGCACATCAGAGGCAGGTTGCCGTTCGGCTTCTCGCTGCCTTTCTTCACGCAAAATAATACCTTGAATGTACTACGCATAGCTCACTCCTTTTTTGGGTTACAAAATTAGTTATTAGTGAGTTACCGACTGCTATGCAAAATTACGTAAGTCACAGAAACAGAACCATTTAACAAGAAATCCGCACCCATTACGGGGGTAATGAGGTGGTAACTGAACTCTTGCGCTATTTGGCTTCATACTGGCTTTTCGTTGGCTCTGTCCCATAGAAAAACAAAGCGTAACGAACGCTGTATCAGCTAATTCGCTACGCTTTGCCCAAATTTACTTTTTCGCTATGTGTTTATTTTATAATGAAACGCAGACAAGTTATTCTTTATCCTTGTCTGCCGGAAGCCTTTCTATCCGAACTCTGCCTGCCTTGCCCTTGTCTGCTTTGAGCCTGTTTCTTCCTGCGCCAATAATCACCATTGCTTTTGCTGCCCCGGTACACCTTATTGGCTTTTGCTTTTTCTTTCAGTTCTTCGGTCTTGCCGGCCTGCGCTTTTTCCCCTTCCACGGTCACCCAAGGATGGTCTTTCACAACAGGAATCTGTAGTCCTATCAGTTTTTGGATATCCTTTAAATAAGGCAATTCTTCCGATTCACAAAAAGAGATGGCTATTCCGTCGTGTCCGGCACGCCCGGTACGACCGATGCGGTGCACATAAGTTTCCGATATATTGGGCAGCTCATAGTTGATAACGTGAGAAAGCTGGTTCACATCAATGCCTCTGGCTGCAATATCTGTGGCTATCAGCACTCTTGTGGTATGATCCTTGAAGTTTGTCAACGCCCTTTGGCGTGCGTTCTGCGATTTGTTTCCATGAATAGCTTCCGCCCCGATCTCACTCTTGTTCAAAATCCTCGCCAATTTATCCGCACCATGCTTGGTACGGGTAAAAATCAACACTGACTCTATCTCAGGATTCTTCAGCAAATGCAGCAACAAGTCCTTCTTTTCCTTCTTCTCTACAAAATAAACACTCTGTTGGATAGTATCAACAGTAGATGAAACTGGAGTCACCTCTATCTTCTCCGGATTAGTCAACATGGAATCTGCCAGCTTCTCTATTTCAGAAGGCATGGTAGCCGAGAAAAACAAAGTCTGTCGCCGGGCAGGAATCAGTTTCAATACTTTCTTGATATCGTGTATGAAGCCATATCAAGCATACGGTCTGCCTCATCCAATACAAAATACTCCAACCCCTTCAATGAAATACAGCCTTGCGACTGCAAATCAAGCAAACGTCCGGGAGTGGCAATCAATACCTGCACACCTCGTTTCAAAGCATCAACTTGCGCCTTTTGGGGCACTCCACCGAAAATGACGGCATGCTTCACTCCGGTATATCCGGCATATTGGTCAAAGTTCTCGCCTATCTGTATAGCAAGCTCACGCGTCGGGGTGAGTATCAATGCTTTGATACCTTTTTTATGGTCTGATTGATAAAGTCGTTGTATAAGGGGGATAGCAAACGCTGCTGTTTTTCCTGTTCCTGTCTGGGCGCATCCCAGCAAATCTTTACCTTTTAATAATACAGGAATTGCTTGTTCCTGAATGGGGGTCGGCGTTGTATAGCCGGTTTGTTGTAAAGCCTTCAAAATAGGCTCTATAAGATCTAATTCTTTAAATGTCATGTGAAATAATTAAATTGGGCCTCACGGCCTGTATCTATTTTATGGGAACAAAGGTACAGTAATGATTCTGCCCGGAAGTATTTCCGGGCAGACTTTATGGTTATTTAACTAGATAGTTCCTGTTTGATCCATTGAATAGTTCCATCATAAGAAAGAAGATACTTCACACTTACCGCCCATATCATATCGTAATCTACGTAACTCTACTTACAGAACAAATAAACATTTCCACCAAAGTCCGAAACCACCAATGCATTACCCGACAGCTACCGACCCGAACATAGGAGCTCCTGTAGCATGTTTCCATACCACCTTGCCATCCTCTTTATTAATTCCGTATACCGTACCGTCCGAAGCGGCTATATAAACAATATCTCCCGCCCATACCGCACTGGTTTCAATCGTAGCGGAAGACTGACGGCTATAAGGACAGGTATAAACCAAAGCATCCCCCACAGGACAAGTCCATTTTTCTTCCAATGTCTCACTATCCAAGCTATCCAGCTTTCTGTGCAGAACCAAAGATAATCTCCTTGTCAGTGAGTAAAGGAGTAGAAGTAACGTCCACATTATAAGGTAATGGTTTACGGACTATCACTTTTCCGGTAGCAGCCTCTAATATAAAGAAAGACTTATCTGAGATCAGATACAACAAGGCACCATGCATGGCAGGAGATGCTCCCCGATTACGCAAACCGTTATCGCTGACCGCCCAAAGTTTCTCACCTGTTTTGGCATCATTGCCGTAAAGGGCATTCCATTGTGCACCGGCAACCAGCAGGTTGTTACCCAAAGTCAGCGTGCTCGTAGTCCCTTCTCCTTGTCCCCAGCCTTCATTTTTCCAAAGTTGTTTGCCCGTTCGGGCTTCAAAAGCACAAAGCCCCTTTCCGGTTCCCGCATAGACCACTCCTTCACCGGCCACCAGTCCGTCAATAAGGGCCGGCAAGCCATTTACGGGCAATTGCTTTTCCCAACACAATTTGCCGGTTTCGGTATCAATGGCATACAAAAAGCCTTGGGCATCCTGGGCAAACACGATGTCACTATCAACCGCAATGGAGTTTTTAATAGAATTACGAACAGGACAACTCCAAAGAATTGTACCGTCCTTCCCATTCAAAGCATACACATGGCCTGCACCTTTCAGATCCTCATCCACAGAGGCAACAATTACTTTTCCCTTGTGTATCAGTGGAGAAGTCATATAAAGATTAGCTCCGACATTGTTAGTCCATGCCAACTGCAAAGGCAAATTCAATGGAGCGGAAACGGGGGCGGAATGTTTCGCATTGCCTGACAGATTATCCCAGTCAGCAGAAAACAAAGGAACGGTCTTTTCAGTCCGGCAGATAAAATTACTTTCTGCTTCAGCTATCTCTCCGTTATTAAAACGGGCTGTTACCCGCAAAGTAAGTTCCTTACCCACATATTTATGAGACAAGGGAAGCTCCCCGTTCCATGACCAGTCAGTACTTTGCAGCAATCGCTTGTTTTTCAGCACAGGTTTCCCGTCGGCCAGACAAGTATAGAGCACTTCTCTCACCGGCGACACGGAAGAATACACATTGACAGCCACCGGAAGGACACCCGAAGCCATTACTCCGGCAGGCGAAGCGATACAGATATTCTTGTCCAAATAGGTATAACGGAGCTCGGAAGTGAAATCTCCTTTACTATCTACGTGCATCACACGAAAAGCAGTAGTGGAATGATCTATGCCTCCTTTATCCAATGAAGAGGTACAAACACTGTAAACATCTCCCTGTTTCTTCATATAGTTAATATGCCAATGACCATATACCCATGCTTTCAAGTTGTACTCATTCAGATTAATGCTTCCGGCATTCTTGCTCTTAAAAATAAAGGTATCTTCGTATGTCAGCAAATCATGATTGAAAACAACAACAGGAGTTCCGGGGCGGATATGAGCCAGGTCGTTCTTCAACCAACGACAGACGTCATCGGAAGTATAGCCTGGAGCATGGTCTCCTCCGGGCATCGGCGTAACAACATAGTGCACATTACCTGCATCAAAAGAATAATATACCGGCCCATAAATGCTTTCAAAAAGTTCTTCGCCATACTTCCCCTTTACCAAATCATGATTTCCGATACAATAAAAGACAGGACAGTCCATATTTTCCGTATTCATCAGTTTGATATGAGCCTTCAAGCCTTTTTCATAGCAGATATCCCCGGTATGAATGATAAAAGCCGCCTGTTCATTCCTGGCATAGTCATGCACATTATTCACCCAGTCTGCATGATTTTCCGTATTAAATATCTCTGTATCAGTAATATGAATATACCTGTGGGAGCCGTCTTTACGAATCCGTCCACTGTAAGGGATCAAACCGAAATCATAACCGGACTGTTTCTTTTCTATTTTATGATAATGACGGTTAAATGTTTTATACCCCGAAGGAGTGGTAATGAAAATAAAACGTTCACGCTCATGACCGGGTAAAGTAAAACTACCGTCGGCAGCCGTTTCAACCACATTCAAGCCATCGGATACTTTGATGCCCGCCAGCGGTTTTTCACTTTGGTCAAATACGCCATTCTTGTTTTTATCTACATATACATGGCCCGTGTAAGCAGCCATCACCGGCATTGCGGCCAACATCAGGCACGATAATAAAAAGGTCTTTTTTCATGAATATCTATTTTTATCAACTCTTATTTTAATCAAGTTCGAATTTCGAAAGGACAAAACCATGATCTGAAGGATAGAAAAAATCTTCTCCTTTAAAAGTAAAAGTTTTACCCAAACTATTGTCATAACACTCAGATGCTATCGCCTGAATGGTTTTTCCCTGATAATAAATAAAATCAATGCGGTCCATACGACACTCGGTTTCCAACGAATCCGCATCTGTCAGCCACGTTACTCCCAGATTGGCCACCGGATTGGGGTTCATCTCACGGAAACTATCTTTAAATCCCGCCTCTTCCATAGCAATGGAAACAGGCCAATCCACACTGCACCACCATGAAGATACAGGTTACGGGTAGCTTCCGTCCAATCCAGATGAGAATGTACGTTAAAATCACCGCCCATTATAATTGGAATACTGTCGGCCTCTGCCAACAAGGGTTGAAGAACAGACAAAATCTTATGTATTTCCTCATCACGTGTTCCCTCCATCTCCCAAGCCAATATTTCTTCCTTGGATTTATCCGTCGGGGCCAAACGCATATCAGGAAGATAATGCAACCAAGTATTAAAAACACGGACAGGTTTCCCATCCACATCTATCATCACTCCGCCAAAATTAAAGGTACTTATGCTGTCGGCAAAAGCATATTTCCGAATAATGGGATAACGGCTATAAATAGAAAGATTATCAGAAATGAGATTGTACGAATATCCCAATGAGTCGGCTACCATCGGGGCAGCTCCATAAGTTTCAATCATCAAGACCACATCAGCCTCACTTTTTTTTCAGAATATCAATAGTTCCCTCACACCCTTTTCCGGAATAAGTTTTTGAATGACCGCCATGCCATACATTCCATGAAAGGACAGTCAGCGTCTTTTTCGACTCTTTTGAAGATGTGCAAGCTGCCAATGCACACAAGCAAAGGACTACTACCCCAATAAAATTTCTTGTTATCATCATAGATTAGACTTGTTAATTCCGGACAAAGATAGTGAATTATTCAGGAGACAACACTATAAAATATACCCTAAATAGGGTATTTCCGCCATGAACATCTTCCCCTATCTTTGCATTATAAAATCAGAACCCACTAAATGAAAAGATTATGGCAAGAATAAAAAAAGAATTGACCGAACTCATCGGAGGAACTCCCTTGTTGGAACTGTCACGCCTTAGTAAAAAACACGATGCGAAAGCGCAAATAATTGCCAAACTGGAATACTTCAATCCCGGAGGAAGTGTAAAAGACCGTATAGCCCTGGCAATGATAGAGGATGCAGAAGCCAAAGGAATCTTGAAACCCGGAGCGGTTATCATTGAACCAACCAGCGGCAACACCGGCGTAGGGTTAGCATGGGTTGCCAGCGTGAAAGGTTACAAAGCCATACTGACCATGCCCGAAACCATGAGCGAGGAACGCCAGAACCTGTTAAAAGCCATGGGAGCACAATTGGTACTGACCGAAGGTGCAAAAGGAATGAAAGGAGCCATAGAAAAAGCGGAGGAATTGCGTGACCGGACTCCGGGAGCCGTCATTCTGGGACAATTCGAAAACCCGGCGAATCCCGCCGCCCATGCACGTACCACTGCACAGGAAATATGGAACGACACGGACGGAAAGGTAGACATCTTTGTTGCCGGAGTCGGTACAGGCGGCACTTTAAGCGGAGTAGCGAAAGGATTAAAAAAACAGAATCCCCATATACAGATTGTAGCTGTAGAGCCGGATAACTCCCCCGTCCTTTCGGGAGGAAATCCGGGACTGCACAAGATACAAGGTATCGGGGCCGGATTTATCCCTCATACCTACAATGAAAAATTAGTAGACAAGATAATCCGGGTGAAAGACGATGACGCCATCCGCACAGGACGCGAACTCTCTCTGACGGAAGGGTTATTGGTCGGAATATCTTCGGGAGCAGCTGCCTATGCCGCATTGGAACTGGCCAAACTCCCCGAAAATGAAGGAAAACAAATTGTAGTGATCTTGCCCGATACGGGGGAACGATATTTGTCTACCGTGCTTTATGCTTTTGAAGAATACCCATTATCATAAAATGAGATGAACATAGCTGCATTAATTTCAGGAGGAGTAGACAGCGCGGTTGTCGTACATCTCCTCTGCGAACAAGGATACAAACCGGATCTTTTCTATATTAAAATCGGAATGGACGGTGACGAAGATCTCACCTGCACGGCAGAAGAGGACATTGAACTATGTACCGCCACCGCCCGCAAATACGGTCTGAGCCTGAATATCATTGACCTGCACCGACAGTACTGGGATAATGTAGTGGCATACGCCATCGATAAAGTGAAACGCGGTCTTACTCCCAACCCGGATGTAATGTGCAACAAGCTCATCAAATTCGGATGTTTTGAGCAGGAAGCAGGGCATTTATATGACAAGACAGCTACCGGACATTACGCCAGTATTCTTGAAAAAGACGGGAAAATATGGCTGGGAACCGCACAAGACCCCGTCAAGGACCAAACAGATTTCCTGGCACAAATAGATTATCTGCAAATTTCAAAACTGATGTTCCTTTGGGAGGTCTGATGAAGAATGAGGTCAGGGATATCGCCCGCATTGCCAAACTGCCCAGTGCACAACGCAAGGACAGTCAAGGTATCTGCTTTCTAGGAAAAATCAACTATAATGAGTTCCTCCGCCGTTTCTTGGGTGAAAAAGAAGGAGATATCATTGAAATGGAAACAGGAAAACGGATTGGCACTCACAAAGGATATTGGTTTCACACCATCGGACAGCGCAAAGGATTGGGACTAGGTGGAGGACCATGGTTTGTTATCCGCAAAGATATAGACGAGAATATCATTTATGTCTCACACGGTTATGATACAGACAAACAATATGGGACAGACTTTGCCTTGCATGATTTTCATTTCATCACAGAGGACTTATGGAAGGGAGCACCTTCCGCAGATGTTTCTTTCAAGATCCGGCATACAGACACTTTCATGAAAGGAATATTGACACGGGAAGATAACTTGTTCCGAATCCACAGCCACGTCCCTTACAGGGTATAGCCCCCGGACAGTTCGGTGTGCTGTATGACAAGAATGCGGAAATCTGTGTGGGAAGCGGTGAAATCACTTTATCCTAAATATAATATTCCACCACATCCACAATCCCTGCACGAAGGGCATATTTTGTTGCTTCGTGCACATTGTTCACTTCCAGCTTGCGAAAGATATTTTTGCGGTGAGTCATTACCGTATATACACTTAGGAAACGCTCAGCCGCAATCTCTTTCGTAGTCTTGCCCAATGCCATCAGTTTCAGAATTTCACGCTCCGTGACCGTAAGCGGTGAAACTAACTTATCTTTTTTGTCTTCTTTATGCTGCAACAGCCAGACTGCACGCGTACACATGTATTGTAAATGCTGTTTTGCCTTCCGCAGCCCTTCCTCTATCTCTATCATCGGCGCATCTTTCATCACCACGCTGAATGAAGTTCCGCTAAAAACCATACGCCGGATGAAATCCTCACTCAGATTATCGCTGAACAGAACAAAATGTGCCTCCTTAAACCGTTCCTGCAATATAAGCAAATATTCAGCCGAAGTATCAAACAATGTATAGTCCAACACTGCAACGGCATTGGGATTATCGACAAGAAGTCCGGTTAATTCACTCTGACTGCCGGCTTCCTTTATTGCGGCGAACCCTCCTATCCGACCGGCCACCGTTTTCATACCTTCACGGGTAATATCCTGATTATCGATAAGTAGCAATGTTTTCATGCCCATACATTTTAACTAGGGAAACTTACTGAAACAAAAAAAGCCTTGCATCATTGTGTGCAAGGCTTCATTCTTCGGTGGGCGTTGACGGATTCGAACCGCCGACCCTCTGCTTGTAAGGCAGATGCTCTGAACCAGCTGAGCTAAACGCCCGATAGTGCTTTCT
>ENA-OQCE01001089-OQCE01001089.1-human-gut-metagenome-genome-assembly--contig:-NODE-1089-length-11917-cov-1.786768_pt1 | contig 11917 bp, 20 predicted proteins | sample MGYA00242495_ERZ504572 | MGnify/ENA primary metagenome ERZ504572 (study PRJEB26092, sample SAMD00036228) | human gut metagenome | host: Homo sapiens | study: EMG produced TPA metagenomics assembly of...
AGGTTTGTTCGACTCCAGAGATAAGAAAGTAATCTAATATCTGCGCAGGCAACACGAGGCTGGCTAGCATGTTCAAATAATCGTTTTTCATAATGCGAAGTAAGCAATACTTCACGAGTATAAAAAATAATCCCCGCTAAAAATCTACTGAGCCGTTATCTCACATCCGCTCCCCACATCATCTTATTCCGCAACGTATCGAAAAAGATGTGATTGAAACGTTTCACTACCTTTATGGAATAGTCCGCACGTGAAATAGTGAGCCGCGTAGTTTCCTTGCACGATTCGCTCCGTCCGTCGACGCTACGAGGAAGTTGTGGCTGCGGCTTTCCACATCGAGCGTGATTTCCCAGTCGTCGCAGATGACAATGGGACGTACATTCAGGCTGTGAGGGGCAACGGGGGTGATGGCGATGGTCTTGCTGTGAGGCACGATGACCGGGCCGCCCACACTTAGCGAATAGGCGGTGGAGCCGGTAGGGGTGGCAATGACCAGTCCGTCGGCCTGATAAGTGGTGAGGTGTGCTCCGTTGATGGCAGTATGGATGCTTATCATGGACGAACTGTCGCGTTTCAGTACGGCTATTTCATTGAGGCGTACGGATATTCCATCAGTTTTTCATCATCGCACTTCAACTGCAATACGCTGCGTTCCTCTACTTTATAGTGGTTGTTGTAGATTTCGTCAATCGTTTCTTCCATTTCTTCGGGCGATATGTCGGCCAGAAAGCCGAGGCGTCCCGTATTGATGCCCAGAATAGGAATGTTTTTCTTGCCTACACGGCTGGCGGCTTTCAAAAACGTGCCGTCACCGCCGATGCTGATAACCATATCGGCGCGGAAATCGTTACCGTCGAACAATTCGGCGGGCGGAATGTTGAGATGTAGGTCGGAAGTCAGGAAATTATAGAACTCGCGGCAGACACAGAGTTGTGCCTGATGCTGAGCCAGCAGGCGGAAAAGATTTTCGGCATGCGATGACTTTTTCGCCTGGTAGGTATTTCCGAATATGGCAAATTTCATAATTGTTTTCTGTTTTTGTAAGATGCAAAAATAGTTTTTTTCTCAGAATGCTGCCAACATATTGCTATTATTTGTACTTTTGCCCCAAACTATAAGCCGAATTATGACTAGATTAAGTGTAAATATTAATAAAGTAGCGACATTGCGTAACGCACGCGGAGGAAATGTGCCTAATGTTGTAAAAGTGGCGTTGGATTGCGAGAGTTTTGGAGCCGACGGTATAACGGTGCATCCGCGTCCCGATGAAAGACATATCCGTAAGAGCGATGTTTACGACCTGCGTCCGTTGTTGCGCACGGAGTTTAATATAGAGGGATATCCCGCACCCGAATTTATTGATTTGGTGCTGAAAGTGAAACCGCATCAGGTAACGTTGGTTCCGGATAGCCCCACTCAGTTGACTTCCAACTCCGGCTGGGACACGAAAGCCAATCTGGAGTTTCTGACCGAAGTGCTGGAAGCGTTCAATACCGCCGGTATCCGTACGTCGGTATTCGTGTCTACCGATGCAGAGATGATAGAGTATGCCGCCAAAGCCGGTGCCGACCGGGTGGAACTCTATACCGAACCCTATGCTACGGCATTCCCTAAAAATCCGGAAGCTGCGGTAGCTCCTTTTGTGGAAGCAGCCAGAACGCGCGTAGCCTGGGACTGGGACTGAATGCAGGCCATGACCTGAGTCTGGAAAATCTGAATTATTTCTATAAAAACATACCCTGGCTGGATGAGGTCTCTATCGGTCATGCGCTGATTAGCGATGCTTTGTATCTGGGATTGGAACGTACCATTCAGGAATATAAAAACTGTCTCCGCTGATGAATCTTATGTTGTTATTGGCCCAAGTGGCTCCGGCGTTGGCCGATTCTGTTGCCGGCGCCAATCCGGTACTTACTCCCATTGCCGCTCCCGATGAAATGAACCTGTGGAGCATGGCTGTCAAGGGTGGTTGGATTATGGTAGTGCTCGGAGTACTCTCCGTAGTGTGCTTCTATATTCTGTTCGAGCGCAATTACGTTATCCGTAAGGCGGGCAAGGAAGACCCTATGTTTATGGATAAGATCAAGGATTATATTCTGGGTGGTGAGATTAAGGCTGCCATTGCCTATTGCCGCAGTGTGGATACGCCTTCGGCACGGATGATAGAGAAAGGTATCAGCGGTTGGGACGCCCGGTGAATGATGTGCAGGCAGCCATAGAGAATGTCGGCAACATCGAAGTGGCGAAACTGGAAAAGGGGCTGACCATCATGGCTACCATTTCGGGCGGCGCTCCGATGATTGGCTTCCTGGGTACGGTGACCGGTATGGTACGTGCTTTCTTTGAAATGGCGAATGCCGGTAATAATATCGACATCACCCTGCTTTCCGGCGGTATATACGAGGCCATGATTACTACGGTAGGCGGTCTGATTGTGGCATCATCGCCATGTTCGCCTACAATTATCTGGTGACGCTGGTGGACGGTGTGGTAAATAAAATGGAAGCCAAGACAATGGCTTTCATGGACTTGCTGAATGAGCCTGCCAAATAAATCATAATTCATAAATCAGAAACAACGACCGTGTTACAACGTAGAGCAAAAATATCACCCAATTTCAGTATGGCGTCCATGACGGATGTTATATTCCTGCTGTTGATTTTCTTTATGATTACTTCTACGGTAGTATCACCGAATGCAATCAAGGTATTGCTTCCGCAGGGAAAACAGCAGACATCCGCCAAGCCGCTGACAAGGGTTATCATTGATAAGGACTTGAACTACTACGCTGCTTTCGGTAATGATAAGGAACAGGCGCTGGCTTTGGACGAGCTGACTCCTTTTCTGCAATCGTGCGCAGCGAAAGAGCCTGAAATGTATGTGGCATTGTATGCCGATGAGTCCGTCCCCTATCGGGAAATTGTGAAGGTGCTGAATATCGCTAATGAGAATCATTTCAAGATGGTGCTGGCTACACGCCCGCCTGAGAATAAGTAAACGGTGTCAACCGTAAATAGCTAAATCGTAAATCGGAACGGTGAATCGGAAGAAGAAAGGAAAATATATAGGATTGGCAGGTGCGCTGTTGGTGCACGTTGTTGTCATTGCCCTTTTGATACTGGTGGGATTTACCTTGCCCGAACAGTCGGAGGAAGGCGGTGTGCCCGTGATGATGGGAGAAACGCCCGATGCGTGGGGTGCTGCTGACCCTTCTTTGGTTGAAGTGGAGACGATGCCGGAAGAGACCGCTCCGGAAATGCCGGAAGAGGCGGATCAGGAGATGCTGACGCAGGAAGATGAAGAAACCGTTGCCATAAAGCCTAAGGCGGAAGAAAAGAAGAAAGAGGTGAAGAAACCCGAAAAGAGCGCTGCCGAGAAAGCCGAAGAGGCGCGTAAGCTGGCTGCGGAAAAAGCGGAGCGTGAACGGAAGGCAGCTGAAGAAGCTGCCCGCAAACGTGTAGCGGGAGCTTTCGGCAAAGGTGCGCAAATGGGCAGCAAGGGTGCTACGGAAGGAACCGGTGTGCAGGGAAGTCCTACGGGAAACTCTTCGGAAGGGGCAACTGCCGGGACCGGCGGATACGGTACCTTTAACCTTGGCGGACGCTCCATAGGCGAGGGCGGGTTGCCGCGTCCCGTATATAATGTGCAGGATGAGGGAAAAGTGGTGGTTACCATTACTGTAAATCCTGCCGGACAGGTTATCGGCACCAGCATCAACCGCCAGACGAATACTGTAAACCCCGCCTTGCGGAAAGCAGCCGAAGACGCGGCGAAGAAAGCGAGGTTTAATACGGTAAGCGGATTGAGTAACCAGACGGGAACGATTACATATTATTTTAATCTAAAATAAGAGGAGAAACTATTATGGGTACAGTTTATGTGTTTTTTGCAGACGGTTTTGAAGAAATAGAGGCTTTCACTTCGGTTGATGTAATGAGACGTGCGGGGTTGAATGTGGAAATGATTACGGTTACTCCTGACGAGATTGTGAAGGGCGCTCATAGCGTACCGGTGCTTTGTGACAAGAATATCGTGAACTGTGACTTTTTCGACGCTGATTTGATATTGCTTCCGGGTGGTATGCCGGGTGCGGCCACTTTGGAGAAGTGCGATGACTTGCGCAGGCTGATTTTACGCTTTGCCAAAGAAAACAAACCGATTGCAGCCATTTGCGCCGCTCCTATGGTGCTCGGCAAACTGGGACTGTTGAAAGGTAAGAAAGCTACTTGCTATCCGGGTTTTGAACAATATCTGGAGGGTGCCGACTGCACTGGAGCGATGGTGGAAAAAGACGGCAATATCATTACAGGAAAAGGTCCGGGCGCTGCGTGGAGTTTGCTTTGGCAGTAGTGGAATTGCTGCAGGGCAAGGATAAAGTTGCCGAATTGAAAGAGGCGATGATTGTCTGATTGTAATTTATGAAGAGGCTGTGTGAATCCAATGAAGTATGTTCTGATTGTAGCCGGCGGTAAAGGTTTGCGCATGGGATGCGAACTTCCCAAACAATTTCTTCCGATAGGGGGAAAGCCTGTATTGATGCGTACCATAGAGGCCTTTTATGCGTATAGCCCGGAGATACGGATAATATTGGTGCTTCCATGCAACCAGCAGGCTTACTGGAATGAGTTGTGCCGGAAACATGGTTTTTCAATTCCTCATCAAATCGCAGACGGCGGAGAAACACGCTTCCATTCGGTGAAGAACGGACTGGCATTTGTTACAACACCTGGTTTGGTCGGAGTGCATGAGGGGTACGCCCTTTTGTGGCTCAGGAGGTTATAGCCCGTTGTTACTCCCTGGCTGCCGTGAAGCAGGCGGTGATTCCTGTGACGGATGTGGTGGAGACGGTGCGTCATTTGGTTGGCGAAGGAAGTGAAACTGTCAGCGCGATGCATACAAGCTGGTACAGACTCCGCAGGTGTTTGATGCGGATTTGCTGAAACAGGCTTATGAGCAGCCTTATACTTCGCATTTCACGGATGATGCTCGGTGGTCGAGGCATTGGGCAAGCCCGTTTATCTGACAGAAGGTAACCGGGAAAACATAAAGATAACCACTCCCTTTGATTTGAAAATAGCTGCCGCCCTTTTGGACTCATGTTCGATTTAACTACGCGTGACATAAAATATCTGTCGGGCGTCGGGCCGCAGCGTGCTTCGGTGCTCAATAAGGAATTGGGCATCTTTTCCTTCCATGATTTATTGTATTATTTTCCTTATAAATACGTAGACCGCAGCCGCATCTATCGCATCCGTGAAATAGACGGGGCGATGCCTTATATCCAGTTGAAAGGCGAAATCTTAGGCTTTGAAACGGCAGGTGAAGGACGGCAACGGCGGCTGATAGCTCACTTTTCGGACGGTACGGGGATAGTCGACCTGATTTGGTTTCAAGGCATCAAATATCTGATAGGGAAGTACAAGGTTCATCAGGAATATATCGTATTCGGTAAGCCTACGGTGTTTAACGGCAGGGTAAACATTGCGCATCCGGACATAGACTCGGCTTCCGAACTGAAGCTCTCTGCCATGGGGTTGCAGCCCTATTACAATACGACGGAGAAGATGAAGCGAAGCTCGCTCAACTCGCACGCCATCGAGAAGATGATGAAAAGCCTCGTCGGGCAGTTGAACGAACCTCTGCCCGAAACGCTTTCTCCCGCCCTGCTGGCAGAGCACCATCTGATGCCGTTGACGGATGCTTTGATGAATATCCATTTCCCGTCCGGTCCGGATGTGCTGCGAAAAGCGGAATACCGCCTGAAATTCGAGGAGCTGTTCTATGTCCAGTTGAACATACTGCGTTATGCCAAAGACAGGCAGCGCAAATACCGAGGGTATGTTTTTGAGAAAGTGGGGGATATATTCAACGGCTTTTATTCCCGCAATCTTCCTTTTGAGTTGACGAACGCTCAGAAACGCGTGTTGAAGGAGATACGCCGGGACTTGGGTGCGGGCAGGCAGATGAACCGTCTTTTGCAGGGAGATGTGGGGAGCGGAAAGACATTGGTTGCGTTGATGAGTATGCTGATTGCGCTTGATAACGGTTATCAGGCATGTATGATGGCGCCTACCGAAATATTGGCAAACCAACACTACGAAACGATTCGCGAACTATTGTACGGAATGGATGTACGGTTGAACTGTTGACCGGTTCAATCAAAGGCAAACGGAGGGAAGCCATTCTTTCCGGTCTGCTGACAGGAGATGTACAGATACTTATCGGTACGCACGCCGTCATTGAAGATACCGTGAATTTTGCATCATTGGGACTGGTTGTCATCGACGAACAGCACCGTTTCGGCGTAGCCAGCGTGCCCGTTTGTGGACAAAAAGCGTACAGCCGCCTCATATTTTGGTCATGACCGCGACTCCCATACCGCGGACTCTGGCAATGACGCTTTATGGCGATCTGGATGTATCGGTCATTGATGAGCTTCCGCCGGGAAGAAAGCCGATTGCCACCATTCATCAGTTCGACAGTCATCGCGTAAGCCTGTATCGTTCCGTGCGCAAACAGATTGACGAAGGACGTCAGGTCTATATCGTTTATCCTTTAATCAAGGAGAGCGAAAAGATTGACCTCAAGAACCTGGAAGAAGGCTATCTGCATATCTGTGAGGAGTTTCCCGATTGTAAGGTTTGCAAGGTGCACGGGAAAATGAAACCCGCCGAAAAGGATGCGCAAATGCAGTTGTTCGTTTCCGGCGAGGCGCAGATAATGGTTGCCACCACGGTTATTGAAGTCGGTGTGAATGTACCTAACGCTTCCGTGATGATAATAGAGAATGCCGAACGTTTCGGACTTTCCCAGCTTCATCAGCTCCGTGGTCGTGTAGGGCGCGGAGCCGACCAGTCTTATTGTATTCTGGTGACCGGTTATAAATTGGCGGAAGATACCCGGAAACGTATCGAGATTATGGTACGTACAAACGATGGTTTTGAGATAGCAGAGGCGGACTTGAAACTGCGTGGTCCCGGTGATTTGGAAGGAACCCAGCAGAGCGGCATCGCCTTCGATTTGAAAATAGCGGATATAGCCCGCGACGGACAATTGCTGCAATATGTCCGTGAAGTGGCACAGGCTATTGTGGATAAAGATCCGAATGGTTCTCTCCCGGAGCATGAAATACTGTGGCGGCAACTGAAAGCTTTGCGGAAGACAAACGTTAATTGGGCGGCGATAAGTTGAAAAACGGTTAAACATATGCTTTGTTTTTAGGTTTATGTTGTTAAACATGAAATAATAGTAAGTTATTTTGTTTTTAGAGTTTTATCTGCTATTTTATCCTGTCTCTTTTTAAACGGTTTCGAAAAAAATAGTTAACGGCACGTGTGTCTTTTCAGAGAGAAGTGTTATCTTTGGGAGAATTTTTTGAAAACAATCTGGATATTTGCTTAAGAACAGGTACGGTTGATTTGCCGATACGCTCTACGAATATCGAAAATGAATGACGGAACGGAATGAACTTTAATTGGATTAGAACGACTTTATTAGCGGCAACGGCGATGATCAGCCTGAACTCTTTCTCCCAGGATTTGATTGCCCGTCAAGCTCCCATTGATAGAAAACTCAAAAGCGTAGATTCATTGGCCCTGCAGAAACAGATTCGTGCAGAACAGGCTTTATATCCAGGATTGGATTTGTATCCGAGCTGGAATAATGAATTTGTGCAGCTTATGGTAATGCCATCGTGCCGGAAAGTTACACATTTGATTTGAAAGGCTTCTGTATGCCTACCGAACATACCCGTATTACCGATGTATTCGGTTATCGTCCTCGCAGAAGAAGTAGCGCATTACGGTCTGGATATTAAAGTATATGTAGGCGATACAATCCGTGCCGCGTTTGACGGTAAGGTACGTATCGTTAAGAATCAGGTCGTCGCGGATATGGTAAATATGTCGTTATCCGTCATGATAACGGTTTGGAAACGGTCTATGGACATTTGTCCAAGCAATTGGTTGATATAAACCAGTTGGTAAAGGCCGGTGAACCTATTGCACTGGGCGGTAATACCGGACGTTCTACCGGCTCTCACCTGCACTTTGAAACCCGTTTCCTGGGAATTCCTATTAACCCTGCATTGATGTTCGATTTTGAAAAGCAGGACATTGTTGCCGATTCTTATACGTTCCGTAAGACCAAAGGCACTTCCGGTACGGCTCGCAGTATGGCGTCGGGTGAAGGTCTGTTCTATAAGGTGAAGAAAGGCGATACCTTATCCAAGATTGCATCCGTCATACAAGCATTGACAAGCTTTGCAAGCTGAACCGCATTACCCGGAGAACGATTCTCCGTCCGGGACAGGTATTGCGTTGCTCATAAAACGGAAATACTCTCTAAACGTAAACAATCTCTATAGGAGAGGGCACTTTAATATAATTTAGAGTGCCCTCTTTTCTTTTCTCTTTAATTATTCCTAAATTTGCAGCCTATTTGTAAGGATATGAAAGATACCAAGCAACAATTTGAGCATGTCATCGCTATTTGCCGTGACCTGTTCTCCAAGAAACTTCATGATTACGGTCCTGCATGGCGTATTCTTCGCCCGGCTTCCGTAACTGACCAGATATTCATTAAGGCCAATCGTATTCGGAGCATTGAGACTAAAGGCGTGACTTTGGTGGACGAAGGTATCCGTTCGGAGTTCATTGCGATTGTCAACTACGGTATTATCGGTTTGATACAACTGGAGTTGGGATATGCCGAATCTGCGGATATGACGAACGAAGAAGCAATGGTCCTGTATGATAAATATGCGAAAGAATCGCTGGAATTGATGCTTGCCAAGAACCACGATTACGATGAGGCTTGGCGCAGTATGCGTATCAGTTCGTATACGGACTTGATATTGATGAAGATATACCGTACAAAGCAAATTGAAAGTCTGTCCGGCCAGACATTGGTTTCGGAAGGTGTCGATGCCAACTATATGGACATGATTAATTATTCCGTATTTGGTTTGATTAAGATAGAGTTTGGAGACTGAGAAAAAACATATTATAAAGCTCGTCTGGGTAAATGCCTGCCGTTTTTTGCTGGCAACGTTGTTTATCTTCTCCGGATTTGTGAAGGCTGTCGATCCGCTCGGTTCATTTTATAAGATTCAGGATTATCTGGCGGCATTCGGCATAATTTCATGGTTTCCTACATACCTGCCGTTACTTTTTGCCATCATTCTGTCATCTGCAGAGTTCTGTGTAGGAGTTTTCCTCTTTTTCGGTGTACGCCGGAAGATTGCGTCGACCTTGGCGCTTCTCCTGATGAGTGTAATGACTCCGTTGACCTTGTATCTTGCTTTGGCGAATCCCGTATCCGACTGCGGATGCTTTGGCGATGCGTGGGTGTTGACGAACTGGCAGACATTCGGGAAGAATATCGTATTGCTGATTGCGGCGATGCGGTATTCCGGGAGCGGAAACTCATGTTCCGCTTCGTTACGCTGAAGATAGAATGGATGGTGTCCTTATACACGCTTTTGTTTGTCTTTGCACTTTCTTTTTATTGCTTGGAATATCTGCCGGTACTGGACTTCCGCCCTTATAAGATTGGAGCGGATATAAAGGCGGGTATGGAGATTCCCGAAGGGGCGAAACCGAGTGTATTTGAGAGCCGCTTTGTATTGGAGAAAGACGGCAGGCAACAGGAGTTTACATTGGATAATTATCCGGACAGCACATGGACTTTTGTTGAAACGCGTACCGTCTTGAAAGAAAAAGGCTATGAACACCCATTCATGACTTCTCCATGATAAGCCTGGGCACGGGGGAAGATATAACCGACAGTGTACTGACCGACAAAGGATATACCTTTTTATTGGTAGCCCACCGGATAGAGGAAGCGGACGATAGCAATATCGACCTTATCAATGAAATCTATGATTACAGTGTGGAGCACGGCTACGGTTTTTATGCGCTGACTTCCTCACCGGATGAAGAAATTGAGATGTGGCGTGAAAGAACCGGTGCGGAATACCCGTTCTGCCAGATGGATGATATTACCCTGAAAACGATTATCCGTTCCAATCCCGGCCTGCTGCTGATAAAAGACGGTACAATCCTGAATAAATGGAGCGATAACCAACTTCCCGATGAATATGTACTGAACGATAGTCTGGATAAATTAGAGTTGGGACAGCAGAAACAGGAAAATAAATTGCATACCATTGGCTACGTATTATTGTGGTTTATCGTACCTTTGACGCTGGTTGTCGGCATTGATATTCTGATAATCAAGCGGAGAGAAAGAAAAAGCAGGGAGCGGCAAGCCGCCCAATCCTCGGACAATCGGGAGAATGACAAATTGTAAATCTTTGAATAGCAGATATATTAACCCTTTTAATAATTAAAACAAAATGAGAAAAAACATTGTTGCAGGAAACTGGAAAATGAACAAAACCCTTCAGGAGGGTATTGCTCTTGCAAAAGAACTGAATGAAGCGTTGGCTAACGAAAAGCCTAATTGTGATGTAATCATCTGTACTCCGTTTATTCACCTGGCATCTGTTACTCCGCTGGTAGATGCTGCCAAAATCGGTGTAGGTGCAGAAAACTGTGCAGATAAGGAATCAGGTGCATATACAGGTGAGGTATCAGCCGCTATGGTTGCTTCTACCGGTGCCAAGTATGTAATCCTCGGTCACTCGGAAACGTCGTGCTTACTACGGTGAAACAGTGGAAATCCTGGAAGAAAAAGTAAAAATTGGCTCTGGCCAACGGTCTGACTCCGATTTTCTGTATCGGTGAAGTGCTGGAAGAACGTGAAGCTAACAAGCAGAATGAAGTGGTTGCCGCTCAGTTGGCATCTGTATTCTCTCTGTCTGCCGAAGATTTCTCCAAGATTATCCTGGCTTACGAACCGGTTTGGGCCATCGGTACAGGCAAGACTGCTACTCCGGCACAGGCACAGGAAATCCATGCTTTCATCCGTTCTGCCGTTGCCGAGAAGTATGGCAAGGAAATCGCTGAAAACTGCTCTATCCTCTACGGTGGTAGCTGCAAGCCTTCCAATGCAAAGGAACTGTTTGCAAATTCTGATGTAGACGGTGGCCTGATTGGTGGTGCTGCTTTGAAGGTTGCTGACTTCAAGGGTATCATCGACGCTTTTAATTAATAACAGAGAGCCGGAAGTTGTCGTATCCAAAGGAAGGTCAACTTCCGACTCTTCATGTTTAAAGCTTGTTTTTTAAAACTGTATAAAACACTCTTTTATGAAGAAACTCGGTTTGCTTTTAATTGCATGTTTTGCCTTTGCCGCTATATCTGTGGCGCAGAATAACATCGTAAAGAGTCTGGAACGTAATGTGCCGGGGCAGGGTAAAGTGTCCATTCATCAGGATGCCCGTATCGGGGCACTGATAGGTTCGGAGTATATCCCTACCGGTTCGGACGACCGGAAAGTGATTAAAAGTTCGGGCTATCGCGTACAGGTATATGCCGGTAATAACACCCGTCAGGCCAAGAATGAAGCCTATTCGGTGGCTTCCAATATAAAAGAGCGTTTTCCTGACCTTCCCGTTTATACATCTTTCAACCCGCCCCGCTGGTTGTGCCGTGCAGGCGACTTCCGTAGCATTGAGGAAGCGGATGCCATGATGCGCCAACTGCGTGCCACCGGTGCTTTCAAGGAAGTGTCTATCGTGAAAGATCAGATAAATATCCCCCTTTAATTCATAACTCATAATTATCCCCCTCACTTTCTCATGTTAGGAAAAGAAGAAATCGTATCTCCTTCATTGGACGAACTGAAAGAACATTATCATCATATATTGACTTTGTTAGGTGAAGACCCTGAGCGTGAAGGGTTGCTGAAAACACCGGAACGGGTAGCCAAAGCCATGCTGGCACTGACTAAGGGGTACTCTATGGACCCGCACGAAGTACTCCGCTCCGCCAAGTTCAAGGAAGATTATAAT
>ENA-OQCE01001095-OQCE01001095.1-human-gut-metagenome-genome-assembly--contig:-NODE-1095-length-11828-cov-1.344671_pt1 | contig 11828 bp, 14 predicted proteins | sample MGYA00242495_ERZ504572 | MGnify/ENA primary metagenome ERZ504572 (study PRJEB26092, sample SAMD00036228) | human gut metagenome | host: Homo sapiens | study: EMG produced TPA metagenomics assembly of...
ATGTTTCCCTACCCCAGCGGTGCAGGTCTGCACGTGGGTCATCCGTTGGGATACATCGCTTCGGACATCTATGCCCGTTACAAACGTCTGCAAGGTTTCAATGTCCTGAATCCTATGGGATACGATGCTTACGGCCTGCCCGCAGAGCAATACGCCATACAAACCGGACAACATCCGGCCATCACCACCGTCAACAATATCAACCGCTATCGCGAGCAACTGGACAAGATAGGTTTTTCTTTCGACTGGAACCGTGAAATCCGTACCTGCGACCCGGAATACTATCACTGGACACAATGGGCGTTCCAGAAGATGTTCAACAGCTACTACTGCAATGACGAAAAGAAGGCACGCCCTATCGAAGAACTGACAGAAGCATTCGCCAAATCCGGTAACGAAGGACTGAATGCCGCATGCAGCGAAGAACTGCATTTCACTGCCGATGAGTGGAATGCCATGAGCGAAAAAGAGCAGCAGGAAGTCCTGATGAACTACCGCATCGCCTATCTGGGTGAAACAATGGTAAACTGGTGTCCGCAACTGGGTACCGTGCTTGCCAATGACGAGGTGGTAGACGGCGTATCGGAACGCGGCGGCTTCCCCGTAGTCCAGAAAAAGATGCGCCAGTGGTGTCTGCGCGTATCTGCCTACGCACAACGCCTGCTGGACGGACTCGACACCATCGACTGGACCGAATCTCTGAAAGAAACGCAGAAAAACTGGATAGGCCGCAGTGAAGGCGCCGAAATCCAATTCAAGGTAAAGGACAGCGATTTGGAATTTACCATTTTCACTACCCGTGCAGATACCATGTTCGGAGTTACCTTCATGGTACTGGCTCCCGAAAGCGAATTGGTGGCCCAAGTAACCACTCCGGAACAGAAATCCGATGTGGACGCCTACCTGGAGCGTACCAAGAAACGTACCGAACGCGAACGTATCTCCGACCGCAGCGTCACCGGCGTATTCTCCGGAAGCTATGCCGTCAATCCCTTTACGGGCGAAGCAGTGCCCATCTGGATTAGCGACTACGTATTGGCAGGATACGGAACAGGCGCCATCATGGCCGTACCTGCACACGACAGCCGCGACTACGCTTTTGCCAAGCACTTCAACCTGCCTATCGTTCCGTTGGTGGAAGCTGCGATGTAAGCGAAGAAAGTTTCGATGCCAAAGAGGGTATCGTATGCAACTCTCCGAAAGCAGGTACAGAGCCTTATTGCGACCTCAACCTGAACGGACTGACTGTCAAGGAAGCCATCGCCGCCACCAAGAAATATGTGAAAGAACATAATCTGGGACGCGTAAAAGTAAACTTCCGCCTGCGCGACGCCATCTTCTCGCGCCAGCGCTATTGGGGCGAACCGTTCCCGGTTTACTACAAGGACGGAATGCCTTATATGATTGATGAAAGCTGCCTGCCGCTGGAACTTCCTGAAGTGGCTAAATTCCTGCCCACCGAAACGGGCGAACCACCATTGGGACATGCCTCTAAATGGGCTTGGGACACGGCAAACAAATGCGTGGTCGATAATGAAAGGATTGACAATATAACCGTTTTCCCGCTGGAACTGAACACCATGCCGGGATTTGCAGGTTCGAGCGCATATTACCTGCGCTATATGGACCCGCGCAACCACACGGCACTCATCGACAAGAAAGTGGATGAATACTGGCGCAACGTAGACCTCTACGTAGGCGGTACGGAACATGCTACCGGACACCTGATCTACTCCCGTTTCTGGAACAAATTCCTGCACGACCTCGGCGTATCCGCCGTCGAAGAACCGTTCCAAAAACTGGTGAACCAAGGTATGATTCAGGGAAGAAGCAACTTTGTATATCGCATCAAAGATACCAATACATTCGTATCGCTGAACCTGAAAGACCAGTACGACACTACCCCGCTCCACGTGGATGTCAACATCGTGTCCAACGACGTTCTCGACACGGAAGCATTCAAGGCATGGCGTCCTGAATACGCTACCGCAGAGTTTATTCTGGAAGACGGCAAATACATCTGCGGCTGGCTGTTGAAAAGATGAGCAAATCCATGTTCAACGTGGTTAATCCCGATATGATTGTAGAGAAATACGGTGCGGATACGCTGCGTATGTATGAGATGTTCCTCGGCCCTGTAGAACAGTCCAAGCCCTGGGATACGAACGGTATCGACGGCGTACACCGCTTTATCAGGAAATTCTGGTCGCTGTTCTACGACCGTACCGGCAACTATCTGGTAACTGATGAAGCTGCCGGCAAAGAAGAGTTGAAATCCTTGCACAAGCTCATCAAAAAAGTGACGGGAGACATTGAACAGTTCTCTTACAATACAAGCATCAGCGCTTTATGTATTTGTCGTAACGAAGCTGTCCGCGCTGAAATGCAGCAAGAAAGAGATATTGAATCAGCTTACCGTTACGTTGGCTCCTTTCGCTCCGCACGTATGTGAGGAATTGTGGGAGACATTAGGTAACACAGGTTCTGTATGCGACGCGCAATGGCCTGCATACAACGAAGAATATCTGGTGGAAAATACGGTGAACTACACCATTTCGTTCAACGGAAAAGCACGTTTCAACATGGAATTCCCTGCCGATACGGCATCGGATGTTATTCAGGAAACGGTATTGGCAGACGAACGTTCCATGAAATGGACAGACGGAAAGACCATCGTCAAAGTAATCGTAGTACCCAAGAAGATTGTAAACATTGTTATCAAATAACAAATATGCAAATCACAAAACCAACCAAAGCGGAAGTGATGAGAGAGTTGAAAGACTATGTCTTCATCACTTTCGGATTAATTTCTTACGCTATGGGATGGGCTGCGTTCCTTATCCCTATCAGATTACGACCGGCGGTACTACGGGTATCGGAGCCATCATCTATTATGCCACTGGATTTCCTATCCAATGGTCGTATTTCATCATCAATGCAGTCCTGATGACATTTGCCATCAAGATTTTAGGACCTAAATTCAGTATCAAGACCACATTTGCCATCTTCGGACTGACTTTCTTCCTATGGTTTTTCCAGTTGCTGGTGAACGGAGCGGACGGAGTGCCGCCTCAGATACTGGGACCGGGACAGGATTTCATGGCTTGCCTCATAGGCGCCGCCATGTGCGGTGCGGGTCTGGGCGTAGTGTTCAACTGCAACGGAAGTACGGGCGGTACGGACATTATCGCAGCCATCATTCATAAATACCGCGACGTTACTTTGGGACGCATGATTATGGCTTGCGACGTTATCATCATCAGTTCCTGCTACTTCATATTCAACGATTGGCGACGGGTGATTTTCGGTTTTGTAACGCTGTTCGTCATCGGCATCGTACTGGATTATATCGTCAACGGTGCGCGTCAGTCGGTACAGTTCTTTATCTTTTCCAAAGAGTACGAAAAGATTGCCGACCGCATCACCAAAGAGACTCATCGCGGTGTAACCGTACTCGACGGTATAGGCTGGTACAGCAAACGCAACGTGAAAGTATTGGTTGTGTTGGCCTACAAACGCCAGTCTGTCGAAATATTCCGTCTGGTCAAGGACATCGACCCGAATGCTTTCATCTCTCAAAGTTCCGTTATCGGCGTGTATGGAGAAGGATTCGATAAATTGAAAGGAAAATGAAAAAGAAATTTGTATTTGCAACCAACAATGCCCACAAACTGGAAGAAGTAACCGCCATTTTAGGAGATAAAATAGAGCTTCTCAGCATGAAAGATATCCATTGCAGTGCGGATATTCCCGAAACAGCAGATACGCTTGAAGGAAACGCTTTGCTGAAGGCAAGGTATATCTTTGAAAATTACCACCTGGATTGTTTTGCCGATGATACCGGCCTGGAAGTGGAAGCCCTGAACGGAGCTCCCGGAGTGTATTCGGCACGCTATGCCGGCGATGCACACAATTCGGAAGCCAATATGCAGAAGCTGTTGCAGGACATGGAAGGAATGGAGAACCGAAAAGCCCGATTCCGTACCGTTTTCGCACTTATCGTCAATGGAAAGGAACACTTGTTCGAAGGCATCGTTAAAGGCGAAATAACGAAGCACAGGCACGGTACTTCCGGTTTTGGATATGACCCGGTCTTTATTCCGGAAGGATATACGCAGACATATGCCGAAATGGGAAGCGAATTGAAGAATAAAATCAGCCACCGAGCAGTGGCAACGGATAAGCTTTGCAACTTCCTGTCCAAGTAATGAAAGTGGCAAAAGTATGCGGATGCTTGCATTATGATAAATTTTCAGGCACGGATTACATGAAATTTACGGTTTTCATAAACCGGAACCATGTAATCCGTGCCTGAAAAAAATATTGAAATCATTTCAATACCCTCATCGAAGAATGCCAGCGACAAGGGAATAATTCACTATAATCCCAGTTTTGCAGAAATCTCCAGCATCCTCTTGATCGGTTTCACCGCTTTCTCTGCTATTTCCGCATCCACCTTGATTTCCGGAGATTCGTCTTTCAGGCAATTATAAAGCTTTTCCAATGTGTTTAACCGCATAAAGTTACACTCATTGCAGGCACAGGTGCTGTCGTTGGGCGGTGCCGGAATAAACTTCGTCTGCGGACATTTCTTCTGCATCTCGTGCAGGATACCCGATTCCGTGGCAACGATGTATTCCTTTTCGGGATGGCAACCGCATACTTCAGCAAAGCCGCCGTAGAACCTACCACATCCGCCAGTTTCAAAACCGTGCCCTTGCATTCGGGATGAGCCAATACCACTGCACCGGGATGCTGCTGCTTCAATTCAACAATCTTTTCAACCGAGAACTGTTCGTGTACATGACACGCCCCGTCCCATAACAACATATTTCTGCCTGTAACGGAGTTGATATAATTTCCCAGGTTTCTATCAGGACCGAATATTATTTTCTCATCTTCGGGAAAGCTTTCTACGATTTGTCTGGCATTGGTGGAAGTTACCACTACATCCGTAACAGCCTTTACGGCAGCCGTTGTATTCACATAGGATATCACCGTATGTCCGGGATGCTCTTTAACGAACTGTGCAAACTTATCCGCCGGGCAACTGTCGGCAAGCGAACAACCTGCCGCCATGTCGGGCACCAATACCTTCTTGTCGGGACAAAGTACCTTTGCCGTCTCACCCATGAAGTGGACACCGCACATCACGATAATATCAGCCTCCGTCTTTGCCGCCCATTGTGCCAGAGCCAGAACTGTCGCCTACATAGTCGCTATGTCTTGTATTTCACCCTTCTGGTAGTAGTGCCCCAGAATGATTGCATTCTTCTCTTTCTTCAGTTGCTTGATAGCTTCTATCAGATTATCCATAATAATAATTTTTATTTCTCTTCTTTCTTTAAAAATCCTTTGATAGTGATGATAGGCTGTTAATAGTGTGGACAAATAAATCTGAATTTTCTTGCCCATGAAGTTATTAGTACAAGGCTAAACTTTATCCTTAGGTTATTAACGTAAGCAATTAAAGTTATATCTCTTGATAATAAGCTCCCTACTCTGCCATGGCCTCACTTCATTAACATCTTGTTAATAACCGCAAAGTTAATAACTTTAAAGGATTAATCAGTGAAATAGTACTTAAAAATGTGTTTATATAGCCTTTGAAAGTTTTAGGGTAACTTTTTTGGTTTGTTCGTTATGCAGACGTATTATGCGTTACTTTGAATAATGCAAATATTATTTTTAAAAATCTTTCCATACGCTATTGACACCTTTTCAACGGTTATTAACAGGGATGTGAACGGAAAGAAGTATCTTTGCACGACATGAGCCGGTATATAGTGTACAGACCGGCACAAAGCCTTACGATTATGAACAGAAAACTGAAGATAACCGAACTGAACCGCATTAGTACAGAGGAGTTTAAGGAAGCGGAAAAACTGCCGCTTGTAGTTGTATTGGATAATATCCGCAGTTTGCATAATATAGGTTCCGTATTCCGCACTTCGGATGCTTTTCGCATCGAATGTATCTATCTGTGCGGCATTACGGCTACTCCACCCCATGCCGAAATGCACAAGACGGCTTTGGGAGCGGAATTTACCGTCGACTGGAAGTATGTTAATAACACTGTTGAAGCTGTTGATAACCTCAAAAACGAAGGCTATACGGTTTATTCCGTGGAGCAGGCAGAAGGCAGTATTATGCTGAATGAGTTGACTTTAGACAAAAACAGAAAGTATGCCATAGTAATGGGGAATGAGGTAAAAGGTGTTCAGCAGGAAGTTATCGACCATTCTCACGGCTGCATTGAAATTCCGCAATACGGTACGAAGCATTCCCTGAATGTATCGGTTACGGCAGGCATTGTTATCTGGGATTTATTCAATAAATTGAAGTGAGTGGACAAATATTAGTAATTAACAGCTTTATACTTCATTTATCAACCAACTTATTTGCTTATATAACAGCTATTTATTTCTTTTGTATATTTGCGTTAGTAACAGGTTTATCAACATAATATTAACTGATATTTTATCCGGATGAATGGTATTGCAGAGAGTCGGTGATGTGGAATTTGTGGCATGGTTGTCATAAGTTCAGTGAAGGATGCAGATATTGTTATGTCTACCGGGGAGATGCAAAAAGAAATGTTGACAGTTCGGTTGTGGTTAAGACGAAAAATTTCGATTTGCCTGTACGGACGAATAAGAACGGAAGTTTTAAAATTCCGTCCGGAACTCTTGTTTATACCTGTTTTACTTCCGATTTTTTTGTTGAAGATGCAGATGCGTGGCGAACTGAGGCATGGGAAATGATTCGTCAACGCAGTGATCTTCATTTCCTGATGATAACCAAACGTATAAACAGGGTTATGGAGTGTCTGCCTGTCGATTGGAAAGACGGATATGATAATGTAACTGTCTGTTGTACGGTTGAAAATCAGTTATGTGCGGATAATCGTTTGCCTGTTTACAGAGCTATTCCCATAAAACATAAAATTATTATTTGCGAGCATTGTTGGAAGAAATCAATTTGGATGCCTATAATATAGGAGAGTGGTTGAACAAGTGGTTGCAGGGGGAGAGTCTGGATATGAGGCCCGTATCTGTAATTTCGACTGGATTATGAAACTTCACGATATTTGTGTGAAAAATGATGTTTCTTTCTGGTTTAAACAGACAGGTTCTAAATTTGTTAAAGAAGGCACTTTATATACCGTAAAACGTCAGTTTCAACATTCGCAGGCACGTAAGGCGGGCATTAATTTTAAATGATGTACTGAAGTTATCAGAGCTGCCCGCTCTCTACCAGTAAGATTACTCTTTCTGTAAGCGCATCATCTCCCGTAGTCGTATTGTTTTTTCAGACTGGCTCCGAACAGTGCGGCAAAGGTCTGGTAGAATCCGGCTTTAAAAGGTCCCATAAACGCTTTTACCAGCTCGTAGGAAGTGGAATGGGTTTGCCGGTCTACCAGTTGATTAACAGTTTTCCTTGTGCAAAGGAAAGCTTTTTCATACGGGGAGTGTATTGTTCTTTCAACCCCTTTTCCACAGCTTTCAGGTGCTTTTGCCGCTCTTTTTGAGTGGGAATGGTCTGCAGGTATTCGTAAGTCTCGATAATCGCCCGGTTGATTTCCTTTGAAATGGGAAGTACTTTCTTTACGTCGCGGATAAGTTTGTAGTATTTCGCCATTTCGCGCCTGTTCTTGAATTTTAGCGGTTTGAAGATGTAAACGGTAGGAAGTTTCACATAAGGAATCGTATCGCCGTTGTACACGCACATAGGAGTGAGATAGATGCTTTTGGATGCACCGGTTTGGGGTTGCTGCTGGGCATGACAAGTCAGGACTCCTGCCGAGAGAAATGTTATGAGTATTACTATGTTAAACCGTTTGCTCATAGCGCAAAAGTACACCATTCTGCGTAATGTTGTTACATTGCTTTCATTTTTCCTTGTTCAATTAACTAATTTAAGGTAACTTCGTTGCCTATTATCCGGAAACACACTATTATAGATGACCCTAATCAAGATAGGAGTTTTTATGAGTATGCTGTTAATAACTCCTATGCTTGTAGCTCAAAATGCGACATTATCCCTGTGGGAAGAGAATCTGGAACAACTCTCCGCCGATGAAGAAGAGAGAAACTGGAAGATGAACTGGAAACGCTTTCCGCTCGTCTGCAAGAACCTGTCAATATCAATGCTGCCACTAAACGGCAATTGGAGGAATTTCCTTTCCTTACGGATATTCAAATAGAAAATATTTTGGCGTATGTTTATATAAACGGACAGATGCAGACTCTTTATGAGTTGCAGTTGGTGAAGGAGATGGACCGGCAGACGATCGAACTGCTGTTACCCTTTGTCTGCATAAAGACCGTTAAGGACCCTTCCCGCTATCCTTCTTTAAAAACGGTATTGAAGTATGCCGGGCAAGAAGTATTGACACGTCTGGATATCCCTTTATATACCCGCAAGATATGAGAAAAACTATCTGGGACCTGCCGTTTACCATTCACTGCGTTACAGTTTTCGTTATGGAGATTACTTTCAGGCGGGAATAACGGGAGAGAAGGATGCCGGTGAACCGTTCTTTGCTTTGCATGACAAGAAAGGGTATGATTACTATTCGTTTTACGGCTTACTCAAAAACAGGGGCAGGCTGAAAGCTTTGGCATTGGGCAATTATAAACTGGGGTTCGGTCTGGGACTGGTGATTGGCGCAGACTTTGGATTAGGAAAAACTTTCTCCATGTCTGCATCCGAATTCCGCAGAGGGGGAATCCGGAAACACAGCTCTACGGATTCGTATACTATTTCGCGGAACGGCGGTAACAGTGGAAATTCTTCGTTTTTTAGAACTTTCTGCCTTTTATTCGCACCGTTCTATGGATGGGGTGGTGAAAGGCGGAAAAAATCGCTTCCATTTACAAAACAGGCTTACATCGTACGGAGAAGGAGGCGGATAAAATGAATGCGTTTGTCATGCAATCGGCAGGTGGTAACCTCACTTACGAAAAAAATAGATTGAAAGTGGGGGTGACAGGTATTTATTATCGTTTCAGTCATCCTTATGAACCGGATTTAAAGAAGTATGCGAAATACAACTTGCATGGAAATGATTTTTATAATCTGGGTGTGGATTATAAATACCGTTGGGGAAAGTTGGTATGGGTAGGAGAGGGGGCTGTTGGCAAACAGGGATATGCCTTGCTGAATCAATTGAAATATAGATTATTAACAGGTTATCAACTGCTGTTAATACATCGTTGTTATTCCCACGATTACTGGTCTTTCTTCGGGCGTTCGTTCGGCGAGGGAAGTGCTCCGCAAAACGAAAACGGCTGGTATCTGGCTACGGAAGCTGCTCCCTGGGCGCATTGGAAGTTTTTCGCTTCTTTGGATATGTTCTCTTTCCCCTGGTGGAAGTATCGTATCAGCAAGGCTTCGCAGGGAATAGACGGAATGTTTCAGGCTACCTATCTCCGCAGAAAAACTTATTGCTATATCTCAATTACCGGTATAAGCGCAAGGAGAGGGATGTGTCGGGAACAGGCGGGAAAGTGACATTACCGGTCTTTCATCACAAGCTCCGTTGCAGGCTTGCTTATACACCAGGAGCTTTTGCATGCCGTACCACGGTCGATTACAACTGTTTTCGCCAGCAGAGTGGGGAAGGGCATGAGTTTGAAGGAAAACAAGGCTGGCAATGTACCCAGTCCTGCGCTTATACTTTTTCCGGATTCCCTTTGGTCGTATCCGTACAAGGTACTTATTTCCATACGGACGATTACGATTCGCGGATTTATGCTTCCGAAAAAGGATTGGTTTATACGTTTTATACTCCTTCTTTCTACGGCAGTGGTTTTCGCTATTCCGCTCATATACGTTGTGATTTGAACAAAACTTTTATGTTTCTCGTTAAGTTCGGGCAAACCGTTTATCGGGACCGTGAAACTATCGGTTCGGGTAACGATTTGATAGAAGGAAATACAAAAACAGACTTGCAGATGCAGTTTCGTGTTAAGTTTTGAAGAATAACTGCCGTATTTTTGGAAATTATCTGGATGTTTATTTCTTATCTTTGCTGTGCTGATTACGCGGTTTGTCTTTGAAGTATCGGAAAACCGCCAATCGCCGCTGTTAAATCATAATTTATAAATAGTAAATCAAATGACTGTCATTTATCCGTCTCCCATATTCGGTCCCGTCCATTCCCGCCGTTTGGGAGTATCTTTGGGAATCAATCTGTTGCCGGAAGACGGTAAGGTGTGCACTTTCGACTGCGTTTATTGCGAGTGCGGGTTTAATTCCGACCATCGTCCCAAGAAGCCACTCCCTACGCGCGAAGAAGTGCGTGCCGCATTGGAAGCCCGTCTGCAGGATATGCAGAAAAACGGACCCGTACCCGATGTACTGACTTTTGCAGGAAACGGAGAACCGACCGCACATCCGCATCTTCCTGAAATCATAGAAGACACGCTTGCTTTGCGCGACAAATACTTTCCGAAGGCCAAGGTAAGCGTATTGAGCAATTCTACTTTCATTCATCGTCCTACCGTATTCGCGGCTTTGAACAAAGTGGATAACAATATTCTGAAACTGGATACGGCAGACGAAGCTTATATCCGTGAGCTCGACCGTCCGGCAGGACATTATTCCGTCCGCGGGATAATCGGGGGAATGAAGGCTTTTAAGGGTAACTGTATTATCCAAACCATGTTCTTGAAAGGCGGTTTTGGAGATAAGGATATGGATAATACTTCCGATAAGTATGTTTTGCCCTGGTTAGAGGCCGTCAAGGAGATTTCTCCTCGTCAGGTAATGATTTATACTATCGACAGGGAAACTCCTGACCATGACCTGCAAAAGGCTACTCATGAGGAATTGGACAGAATAGGAAAATTGATAAAGGATTCCGGCATTCCGGTATCGGTCTCGTATTGAGAAAAAAGTAAGTTGACTTCAAAGGGCAAGTAAGTTGACTTACTTTGCCGATGAAGTGAACTTACTTTGCTCATGAACATATCTTACTTTTTCAGGTCACTATTAAAACATATAATTTATTCCTGGATATTTTTCAAAGACTGGAGATACGTTGTTTCACATACTTGCAATTGAATGGATTTGAATAATAATGGAATATACTTCTATCCCTGATTATAATGATGGAAGCTTTAATCTTTATCAGAACGAACTGATGAACTTTTTCATCTTTCTGACCAAGGTACATCCAGCTTTTATTCTTGACAAGTCATTGAAGCTTAATGCTGTCTGTTTGTTCTTGTCCGCTTGCGATGAGCTTTGTGATATGAATAAATAACATCACTTTAGCCGATTTCCAGCTGAGAATTAATGAATTGTTAGTTCTTTTGCAGGATGCCCATACTTTTGTGAATATAGAACCGTTGTCGCTATATCCATTTTCTGTCCGCTATTTTAACGGGAATTTTTATTTATACTCCATTTTTTGGAACACATGATTCAGGATATGAATCAAAGGGGAGTTTCTTTGCTGGTTGTTGATATGCGGTATAATGGGGGAGGTAACAGCCTTTTAGGAAATATGCTGTTGGAGGCATTGAATATTCATTTATCTATTTCCATAAGCTATGGAAATACAACAAACACGAAGAAAGCACTTGGCTATATGGCAGGAAGGGCTTAGGGATGCGGATAAGGTCTTTTAATGATAAATCTGATTTCAAGATTTTAAAACACCAGTTGAGGAGTATGGGGGCATTTTACACTTATTACTGAAAAAGGATATTGGCTTTCTATTCCTGTCCTTCATTAGCAGAATAGAATCAAAAGGAGAGCATTTATTTTAGTCCATAATGCTCTCCTTTCTTATTTTATTTTTCTATAATAGCCTTTTG
>ENA-OQCE01001096-OQCE01001096.1-human-gut-metagenome-genome-assembly--contig:-NODE-1096-length-11814-cov-1.965517_pt1 | contig 11814 bp, 13 predicted proteins | sample MGYA00242495_ERZ504572 | MGnify/ENA primary metagenome ERZ504572 (study PRJEB26092, sample SAMD00036228) | human gut metagenome | host: Homo sapiens | study: EMG produced TPA metagenomics assembly of...
AAAGGAACTTACATAAAAGGTTGTCAATGACGTGGTTTTTCGATGAACTTGCAGAACTGAAAAGAAAAAAATGCAAAATAAAGGATGGAACCGAGCGGACAGCAAAAGGACTTGTATGTAAATATAAGTCCTTTTTTGTCATTTTATGTAAAAAACTACTTGTATTTTGCTTGATTTATACTATAATTAGTATGATACGATAATAGGGAATACTAGATAAGGAGGCACAAAATTGCTGAGTACAGATGCTTTCAATTATGTGAATGTTCTGGATAAAGCTGCCGATGCGAGCTGGAGCAGGGAGAACATTCTGACTAACAATATTGCAAATGTAAACACTCCGGGATATAAGAGAAAAGACTTAAATTTTGAAAATACATTAAAAACAGAACTGGGCCGCTGCAAGCATGAGTCCCTGGATTCAAAAATGAAAGACGTGGATCTTTCCAGACTGAATCCATCGGTTTATGTGGACAGTTCCAATTACTCCTATCGGCTGGATGGAAGTAATGTAGATATTGATACAGAAGAAGTGGAGCTGGCATCCGAACAGATCCGCTATCAGGGAATCACAGCCGGAATTAACGGACAGTTTGACCGTATGCGTTCCGTGATTAAGTAAGGGGGAAAGATAAATGGCTTTATTTCAGGCGTTTAATATCAGCGCGTCAGGCATGACCGCAGAACGGTTCCGTACCGATATCATTGCGGAGAACATTGCAAATGTAAATACAACATCAACAGAGAGCGGCGGTCCGTACCGACGCAAAATTGTAAATTTTGCAGAACGGAAAGTTACCCCGTTTTCCCAATATTATGCAACTGCATCGCAGAATCCGGCAATCGGAAACGGTGTAAAAGTAACTTCCGTAAAGGAAGATACGGAAACAGATTTCGTGAAAGAATATGATCCTTCCAATCCGGATGCGGATGCGGACGGATATGTATCCTATCCAAATGTAAACACGGTCACGGAAATGACCAATCTGATCGATTCTACGTGCATATGAGGCAAATGCGACTGCATTTGATGCCACAAAGAGTATGGCAACCACGGGACTTTCCATAGGAAAACAATAATAAAAAGTAAGTTATACGAGAGAGGACAAAAGCATGGATATCACACAATTGTCTGGAGTTTCTTCTGACTATCTGAATACATTCGCAAAAAAAGAGGCACTTGTTCCGGGAGACGATGACAGTTTCAGCGCGGTGCTTTCAACAGCGATGAAATCAGTAGATGAAACCAATGACCTGCAAAATACCGCGGAGTCGGAAGAAGTACGGTTCGCACTTGGGGAAGCCGAAAATCCACATGATCTGCTGATTGCAGAGACGAAAGCAAATGTAGCACTGCAGTATACCGTTGCAGTGCGGGATAAACTGATTGACGGATACAAAGAGATTATGCAGATGTCAATCTAGTAAGTGAGGAACGGAAACATGCCAGAACAGTTACAGAAAATCCTTGACCGTGTGGTTGAGTGGTGGAAAAAATTTTCCAATAAACAAAGAATGCTGCTGATCAGCCTTACCGCAGTGGTGATCCTTGCGCTGGTGATACTGGGAGTTGTTGTATCAAGACCGAGTTATACAACACTGATTGACTGCCAGAACGCAAAAGAAGCCAGTCAGGTAAAAGATCTGTTAGACGGCGAAGGTGATATTGATTATAAGGTAACGGATACCACACATTTTGAAGTAAACAAAAAAGATGAGAACAAGGCAAACTGGCTTTTGGGATCCAATAATATTGATACAACGGGATTTGACCTGTCAGATCCGAACATCAAGGATTATATCGACGGAAGTTTTTCTACCACGGAGCAGATAAACAGAAACTTGCCAAAAGCTATATGGAAGATAAACTGGAGAATGTGCTTGCTGCGAATGACCTGATTGATTCCGCAAAAGTTACACTGGATATTCCGGATGATGACGGTACACTGATCTCACGGATGCAGGAAAGTTCTGCCAGCGTTTCGCTTGCCCTGAATGGTTCTATGGATTCGGATCAGGCGTATTCGGTGGCGCGCCTTGTGGCAACCGCCCTTGGAAATGATTCGACAGACAAGATTACCATTCTGGATCAGAAGACATCCAAAATCTTGTTTTCGGGAGCAGACCAGGATGATGATGCCACGGTTGTTTCCGACAGTCTGGACATCAAAGACCGCATTAAGAATTCCGTGGTCAATGGTATCAAGGATGTAATGGTCAAGTCCGGTATGTATTCGGACGTGCAGGTTGCGCCGAACCTTGATATTGATATGTCCAAGGTGGAAAAGGCGGTTCACAATTATTCACACAATGATGGACAGGATCAGGGAGAACTGACAGAAAGCTCTGAGTAATAATTCAGAGGCAAAAGGTGGACAGGCTGCAACTCCGGAACGGATTCCAATGATGATACGCCAACCTATGTGACACCGGATGGCGAGATTACAGAATCTTCCGTGTCGGATGTGGATAAAAAATATTCGCCGAATGAGGAAATTATAAAAACTATTTCAAACGGTGGAGCGATCAACTATGATAACAGTTCCATTGCCGTGACTGCCACACGCTGGGTTGTTTATGATGAGGACGAATTGAAAGATTCCGGGCAGCTGAAAGGGACAACGTTTGAAAAGTTTAAGAGCGCACACAGTGATCCGGTACAGGTGGATGCAACGCAGGATGAAATTGACCTTATCGCAAAAGCTACCGGAATTCAGTCTAGTGCAATCAAACTGGTCTGTTATGAAAGACCGCAGTTTGTGGAATCCCAGAAGAAGGGATTCGGACTCACCGACATTTTACAGATTCTGCTTGCGGTGCTGATTTTTGCGTTGCTGGGGTATGTTGTATTCCGCAGTACCAGAAAACAGAAAGTGGAAGAGCCGGAGCCGGAACTGTCTGTCGATGCCCTGCTGGCGGCTACTTCAGATAACGACGATGAAAATCTGGAAGATATCGGGTATTCGGAAAAATCAGAAACCCGGAAACTTATTGAAAAATTTGTGGATGAAAATCCGGATGCGGCAGCACTTCTGCTTCGCAACTGGTTAAATGATGATTGGGAGTAATTTATGAACAACGACTCATATACTGGAGTACAGAAAGCAGCGATTCTTTTGATTACGCTGGGACCGGAAAAGGCGGCAACCATTTTCAAACATTTAAAGGAAGATGAGATTGAAGAATTAACGCTGGAAATAGCGAATACAAGAAGCGTATCGCCACAGACCAAGGAGGAAGTGCTGGAAGAGTTTTATCAGGTATGCCTCGCACAGCAGTATATTGCGGAAGGCGGTATCGGATACGCAAAAGAACTTCTGGAAAAAGCACTCGGAAACGACAAGGCACAGGGAGTTATTGCAAAACTACAGCATCTCTTCAGGTTCGTCCGTTCGAATTTATCCGAAAGACAGATCCGGCACAGCTGCTGAACTTTATACAGGATGAACATCCGCAGACGATTGCGATGATCCTTTCGTATCTGGCTCCGGCACAGGCGTCCCAGGTACTGGGAGCTCTGCCACCGGAAAAACAGGCTGATGTTGCAAAACGTATTGCAACTATGGATCGTACTTCTCCGGATGTGATCAAGGAGGTAGAACGCGTACTGGAGCGGAAACTTGCATCTCTTGTAAATCAGGATTACACCATCGTCGGTGGTATTGATGCAATTGTTGGCATTTTGAACAGTGTCGACCGTGGAACAGAGAAACATATTATGGAATCCCTGGAAATCGAAGAGCCGGAACTTGCAGACGAGATCCGCAAAAAGATGTTCGTGTTCGAGGATATTCTTCTGCTCGACGACCGTGCAATTCAGCGTGTGTTGCGTGATGTGGAAAATGCAGATCTGGAGCTTGCACTTAAGAATACAACGGAAGAAGTACAGAATGTGATCTACAAGAACCTGTCAAAACGTCTGGCTGCAATGATCAAGGAGGATATGGACTTTATGGGTCCTGTTCGTATGAAGGATGTTGAGGAGGCACAGCAGAAGATTGTTGCTGTGATCCGTAAGCTCGAAGATGCCGGAGAGATTGTAATTTCACGTGGCGGAGGTGACGATATCGTTGTCTAATTTACTGAAACAATGTTATGTCGTCAGTTCGGGAACTGGTACAAGAATTATCAATTCCAATGACGGGGTACGCCAGAAATTAAAAGAACTGCAACAGGAACAGGCTCCGGAACAGGTAGATGTATCAGCAGAGGACGGACAGGAGAATGCACCGGCTGGTTTCTCACAGGGAATTCAGGCAAAAACCGTGCAGATTGATGTGGAAGCCCTGCGCAGGGAAGCACTTGAAAAGGCAGCTGTGGAGGCAGATGAGATTACTTCCACGGCAAAAGAAGATGCAGAACGTATCCGTGGGGAAGCGGAAGAAAAAGCCCGTACCCTGTATGAAGAACAAAAGAAACTCGGATACGAAGAGGGTGCCAGATGCCGGGAAGAAGAATTAAACAGGAACATGAGAAGGCGATGGAGTCTCTTCATGCACAGAAAAAACAACTGGAAGAACAGTATCATGAAAAAATGTCGGTGATGGAAAAAGACATTGTGGACGCTGTGATTCAGGTATTTGATAAAGTGTTTAAGATTCAGTTTGAAGAGAAACGTGAACTTTTACTTCAGCTGGTAAATGGAGCATTACTTGACATTGACCCGGGAGATAAAATACGGATTCACACGAACCGGAGCGATGAGGAAATCCTCAAAGAACATCTTGCACAGATGCAGGATATTGTAGGAAAAGATGTTGCCATTGAATTTGTAAAGGATAATAAATTATCGGATGGACAGTGCAAAATAGAAACACCGTATGGCGTGGTTGACTGTGGGGTGGACACACAGTTGTCTGCACTGCTGAAGGATATACGTTCACTGGTATAAACGGGAGACGAATTTGGTTAAAGAAGCGGAAAAGTATTTACAGCTGATGGACCGCCAGTATTATAAGAGTTATGGAAAAGTAGTCAAGGTAGTAGGTCTTACCATTGAATCTGTCGGACCAAAGGCACGTATGGAGATTTGTGTAAAATTTACCCGAACGAGAAGGAAGAGGAATATGTTATCGCGGAAGTGGTCGGTTTTCAGGATTCCAGACTGATCCTGATGCCGGTTGACAGCGTGGAAGGGGTTGGAACCGGATGCGTTGTGGAAAATACCGGACATCCCCTGTCAGTTCTGGTTGGAGAAGAACTGCTTGGGCATACGCTGGATGGAATCGGACGCATGACGGATGGAACGGAAGAAATTCACGGTTCGTATTATCCGTTGGAAAATACGCCGCCGGATCCGATGGATCGCCGGATTATCAGCGAGGTACTGCCGCTTGGTGTAAAAGCGGTGGACGGACTGATTACGGTTGGAAAAGGACAGCGTATCGGTGTGTTTGCCGGTTCTGGTGTCGGGAAAAGTACCCTGCTTGGCATGTTTGCAAGAAATACGAAGGCAGACATCAATGTAATCGCACTGATCGGTGAGCGCGGCAGAGAGGTCCGGGAATTTATTGAACGTGACCTTGGTCCGGAGGGAATGGCACGGTCTGTTGTCGTGGTCGCAACGTCAGATAAACCGGCACTGATCCGTAATAAGTGTGCAAAGACTGCAACGGCTGTGGCGGAATATTTCCGTGATCAGGGAAAAGATGTACTGCTTATGATGGATTCCATGACACGATTTTCCCAGGCACAAAGAGAAATCGGACTTGCATCCGGGGAACCACCGGTTACCAGAGGGTATCCACCGAGTGTGTACGCACAGATGCCAAAACTTCTGGAACGTGCCGGTACAAATGAAAAAGGATCGATCACCGGACTATATACGGTTCTGGTAGATGGAGATGATTTTAATGAGCCAATCACGGATACGGCGCGGGGCATTCTGGATGGACATATTGTTCTCGACCGTAAGCTGGGACATAAAAACCATTATCCGGCAATTGATATTTTACAGAGTATTTCCCGTGTTATGAATTCCATCGTAACAAAGGAACATAAGGCACTTGCCGGAAAATTAAAACAGGTGCTTGCCACATACAGTGAAGCAGAGGATCTGATTAATATCGGAGCCTACAAAAACGGATCGAATCCGGATATCGATTATGCAATCCGAAAGAATAAAGAAGTAAATGAATTTCTGTGTCAGGATACGGAAGAAAAAGTTTGCTTTTGATGAAGAAAGTGGAACTCCATCGGTTCTGCCAAAATTTCAGTAGTTATCATACTTTAATTCTTTTATTTATGCAAGATTTTCCCATTCCAGCTCTTATCCCTCCGTCCTTCTTACCGACTCCTTCCAGTCACACACACGATATTCTTCCTTATATTCACTCATCTGCATATCGTACACACTGTCACCAAACGCTTTGCCCGTCAGGGTGCCAATTTTTCCCGGAATCTTTTTCATCAGCCGGATGATCCAGCCAGTCGCTGGAACCATCACAAGCCGGTGTCCTTTTACCATAGCGATCATCTGCACCAGATCCGAAGTATTGATATACTGCTCGTTCTGTGGGAAAAACACTCCGGTCTCTTCATTGTCGATCATCCGTTTGACAAACTGTGCCAGATTTTCTATATAAAGCATGGAACGCTGATTATGTACAATCGGAAATAGCGGAAGTTTTCCTGCCAGTTTTGCAAGCTGTGGATAGTTTCCCTTTGATCCCTTTCCGTAAATCATCGGCGGGCGCAATACAACAACCTTAAAACGTTCATCTGCCAGTGCCTGTATTTTCTGATCCGCCTGCCATTTGCTGTCTCCATAGAAATTCAATGGTTTGGGAATTGTATTTTTTGTAATTTTCTTTTTCTCTACATCCACTGTATACAATCATAGAAGACATAAAGAGAAACTGCTGCACGCCTTCCTTTTTGGCTTTTTCGGCTGTCTCTACTGCCAGATCTGTATTCACACGGTAATACTGCTTCTTTTCTTCTTCCGTCACCTGTCCCACATCTGCATGTGCGATTCCCGCCACATGATAGACCACATCATATGTAGAAAAATCGTGTGTCCGCCAGATTTGTGTTCTCATATCCAGCGTGTCAACCTGGTAGTACTCCGGCCATTGTCTCAGCCATGCCTCCACAGAAGTTCCCACATAACTGCCGCTTCCGGTGATCAGAATCTTCTTTTTTCTCCTGCCCTTTTCACGTTCTTCTGTGTCTTTTGCAATGGTTTCCTTTTTTGCGCTGCTCTGTGCTGTTTCGCTTTTGTGTGCTTCTGTCTCTTCTTCCTCTTTGTTCAGTTCGCCGGTTCCACCTTCAACCACGCCATCGTGCATGAGCACGGAGCCAATTGTGCCAAGAAAACATTTCAGATCCATCCACGGTCCAGATGTTTGACATATTCACCATCCAGTCTTGCTTTGTCCGGAATCTCCAGTTCATCTCTTCCATTGATCTGTGCCCACCCGGTCAGCCCCGGTGTCACATCATTGGCACCATATTTCTCACGCTCTGCTACCAGATCATCCTGATTCCACAGTGCCGGCCGCGGTCCTACGATACTCATTTCTCCTTTGAAGATATTAAAAATCTGTGGCAGTTCATCCAGACTGGTTTTGCGCAAGAATTTTCCTACCTTTGTGATGTACTGCTCCGGATTCTCCAGCATATGTGTTGGCACATCCTTCGGTGTGTCAATCCGCATGGTACGAAATTTGTAAATCTGGAAGAAACTCCGGTGGATGCCGACACGCTTCTGCTTAAATAATATCGGTCCCGGTGTATCCAGTTTGATCGCAATACATAAAAAAAGAAGGAGTGGTGATAAGATCACGATCGCCATCCCACTTAATATGATATCAATTCCTCTTTTGATGTAATGGTATCCTTTCATGGCGTTTTCTCTCCTTCTTCATAGATACGTTTTTATTTATTCTCCCCCGCCAGTTCCGGGTGATATGTCGGCACGATTTTTTTTGACACACTCCCGGATGTCTTCCGGTTCTGTCACAACGTACTCTTTTAATTCTTCCAACTGCTGCATGAATTTCTCCTCATCCAGTTCAATCGGCCTGCCGACATGAATCAGATTGTTTGCGGTATCCTGCATCCCTTCTTCATCCATCAGCATCTCTTCATAAAGTTTTTCTCCCGGGCGAAGTCCTGTGAAAATGATATGGATATCCTCATCCGGCTTGTGACCGGAAAGAAGAATCAGGTTCTTTGCCAGATCCAGAATCTTGACTGGCTCTCCCATATCCAGAACAAAAATTTCTCCACCTTTGGCATAGGTGCCCGCCTGCAGTACCAGAGATACCGCTTCCGGAATTGTCATAAAATACCGCACGATATCCGGATGGGTAACCGTGACCGGACCTCCACGCTCAATCTGTTTTTTGAACAGCGGAATCACACTTCCGTTACTGCCAAGCACATTTCCAAAACGCACGGCTACGAAATCTGTCTTCGATCTGCGGTTATATGTCTGAATGATCATCTCACAGATGCGCTTGCTGGCACCCATGATATTGGTTGGGTTGACTGCCTTATCCGTGGAAATCATCACAAATTTCTTCACACCGTACCGATCTGCCGCCTGCACAATCTTCCACGTGCCAAGCACGTTATTCTTAATTGCCTCGTTCGGACTCTCTTCCATGAGAGGCACATGTTTATGTGCCGCTGCATGATAGATAATCTCCGGCTTGTAATGTTCAAAAATCCAGTTCATACGATTCGTATTCCGCACGGACGCGATCAGCACAACAAGATCCAGCTCTGGAAACCGGACTTTCAGTTCGTTTTGCACATCATAGGTCGTATTCTCATAAATATCCACAATAATCAGCTGTTTTGGCTTGTGTGCGGCAATCTGCCGGCACAATTCGCTTCCAATGGAGCCACCACCACCGGTCACCATGATTACCTTTCCGGATACATAATCCATGATAGACTGCAGATCAACGGTCACCGGATCTCTGCCTAACAGGTCATTGACATCTACATCTTTTAATTTGCTGACGCTGACATCGCCGTTTACAAGCTGGTAAATGCCGGGCAGACGTTTCAGTGTGCATCCGGTTTCTTTGCAGATATCAAGAATCCCCTTGATCTGTTTCTGTGTGGCCGATGGCATGGCAATGATGATCTCATGCACATGCAGTTCTTCGACTTTTTCCAGAATATCGCTCCGATCTCCTACGACTTTCGCTCCATGAATATAATTGCCGATCTTGTTCCGGTCATCATCAATCACACCAACAACCTTCTTTTTCACATAGCGGCTGTTGTTGATTTCTTTGATGATCTGGTTCCCGGCATCTCCCGCACCGATTACAAGTACATTTCGTCTGTACACACCTGCTCTGCGCATATTGCGAAGCACACGCAGTCCGCGGTAAGAATATCTGCATCCCATGACAAATACAAACAGAAACAATCCATACAGAATGTAAAAGCTTCTTGGCACCGGTACATATCCCCCCAGTTCCGAAGCAATATCAGCACTGTCACAACAACGGTATCCAGAATACATGCTGAAACCACATACATCATTTCCAGTGCTCCCGCATAGCTCCAGAGACTGGAATACAGCCGGAGCATCCAGAAAATGATCAGTGTAACAATGATCATAAAAGGAAGTGCTCTCCACACTTCATCCATATATTGAAATGGTACGCTTTTGATATTCAGATCAAAACCGAATCAATAACGCAACTATGCTTGCAGCAAACACTGCAAGCACGTCGTAGCACATCAGAAAAATCCGTCTGATCAGTAATTGTTTATCTTGAATGATTTTTTTCATTAATTTCAATCTGTTATTTTTGATTCTTTCTCTGTTTTCTCTGTTTGTTTTTCGATGATTTCTTCCTGACTGAGGATTCTGTCACTCCAGTCCCTTTAGTATTCTGTACCGTCTGCGCGGTATCTGCTTTTGCACTCTCTGCTGCTTTTGGAATACTCTGTTTTACGGCAGTATCACTTTCTGCAGAAACCGCTGTTTCTTTAACAAAAAGATTTTCTTTCTTTACGAGCATACGGTTCACTGCAAGTCCCAGACCAAGCATACCCCAGAATACCGGAGCAGTACATACATTGGAATCATTTGCGATACCTGCAATCATGTACACCAGCACTGCCGCAAATAATCCAAATCCAACCCAGCTGATACTTTCGTGCAGATCCACTCTGCGGTAAATGCGTACCGACTGTACCAGATACCAGAACAGAAATACCAGAAGTGCCAGGGTACCGAGTAATCCGGTTTCCACCCACTGCTGCAGATACCAGCTATGGCTTTTACGTCATAGCTGTTTGCGCCGTAGACATAGTTCTGACTGATATATCTTCCTGTGGCACTTCAAACATGTAGGTATTTGCCCCGCTCCCCATAAAAGCATGCTTTCCCAGAAGCGGAATCGTTTTATTCCAGATATGTCCTCGATTGCTCATTGCATCATCCAAAAATACGTTTGAAACCTTCGGATTCTCAAACTTCACTAATTTTCCTGCAGGATTGAGATATTCATATCCGTCCGTATCATTTTTTGAGAAATCCCATTCGACACCATCTATGATCATCTTTATTCCTGCTGTATTATCGGTAAACATGATCGGCTGAATCTGTATATTTGCAAACCGTTCATCATTGAGGGCCAAAATATGATTTTCCTGATCTACCTCTGTTGTCTGAATCTCCTGACCATCTGCATCTTTGCATACCACGGTGATTACACCGTCGCTCCCCAGATCATAGGACACATACAGAGGATTGTTCCAGATATCAAGTTCCACATCATCTGTGTTTGTTTTGATATCGTTTAAAGAGAACTGATCTTTCATATGATAGGTTCCAACAACCGTCTTTTTAAGAGTTTGACCGATGCCTGTCGTATTTGCCAACACTCCTGCTGCAATCACTCCAATGACAACTACAACAATCCCGGCTGCAAATAATTTTTTCTTCCGGCTGAGCAAAACCAATGCGAGAATCACCGCTCCAATTGCCAGTGCAATAAATCCGGAAGAACTTCTGCTTCCAACCAGTGCTACAATGCAACAAATCTCTGCGACTGCGATTACAAGACGATGCCACATCTTTTTCGCCCCAATAAACAGGCAGACCAGCAATGGTATCAGCATGCCAAAATAAAATGACAAAAAGTTAGGATTGTAAAGTGTCGTATACGCAGTCTTATCTGCGAAATTAAAGGAAATCTTATCTAACTGGTTCCACCAGCTTGTGTCCGTCATCAGATGTTTGCCCAGAGATGTCTTAAAATAATCCAATCCAAAAACCTGGAAAAATCCAATCAGAGTAACAATTGCGATTCCAATGCCGGACCAGCGCAGGATTACCTCTATCTGTTTTTCTTCCTGTACATAATTATAGACATAATAACACAGTATCATATAGACAAATACAACCCATACAGGCTCAAAAAGTTCATATGTACCATGTGCCACCCAGTATTTGTGACTGGAAAACAGGGCAGACATTGCAACAAACAATGCATACACCATCAGAAAATAAAAGGAATTTTCAAATGCAAACTCCTTTTTATTCAAATACCGGATCAGTAAAATTGCGAGCATTACAACTCCCACAAGGATGATCGCAATCATCTTCCATGCAAAAAAGAAGTCCGTCTGTTTTGCGGCGCTCTCCGGATACCAGTCAAACTGTGCCAGATTTGTGTCATAAACAAAAGAATGCACAATGATTGGAATCAATCCGATCAACAAGATAACGGGAATCAATATCTTATTTGCTTTTAACGTGTTTTTGTTTCCATTCGTACTCAAGATTATTTTCTCCTTAACGTTTCATTGCCTATAATCATACCCCAAATTTCGTTT
>ENA-OQCE01001101-OQCE01001101.1-human-gut-metagenome-genome-assembly--contig:-NODE-1101-length-11766-cov-2.552023_pt1 | contig 11766 bp, 18 predicted proteins | sample MGYA00242495_ERZ504572 | MGnify/ENA primary metagenome ERZ504572 (study PRJEB26092, sample SAMD00036228) | human gut metagenome | host: Homo sapiens | study: EMG produced TPA metagenomics assembly of...
TAAATACACCGACATGGTTTCATTCATGATTATTACCCACACAATCTCAGTTCTTTTTCTTCACCATACAACGCTTTTTAAAGAATAAAATACCATAACAAAGAATTTGATCGTAATCATCCTCATACTCTTTTGCATACATCCGATCATCCATCTGCTGCAGCGCCGTATCACACTCGTTTTCCAGAACCTTGGTGTACTTTGCTTCAAAAATCGCTACCCGACCATTAATGGAATCATAAACAACCACATCACACCCTCATGTCTTGCAGCAACCGGTACTTCCTCTACATAGACCCGTTCTTTTTCACGACTTCCGGTACCGTCCGGAAAAGTATTTTCACATCCAGTCCCAGACTCCAGTTTAAAATGTAATAACGGTCCAGTTCCACAACTTTTTCAAAATCGGTAATATTGCTGCGGCCGCTCACCTGCCACATTCCCGTGATTCCCGGTTTGATGGCCAGACGGCTTCTGTGGTGCAGTTCGTATCTGACCCACTCATCCTCTGTAGGCGGTCTCGTTCCTACCAGAGACATGTCCCCCTTTAAGACATTCCAGAACTGTGGAAACTCATCGAAAGACCAGTCACGGATAAAGTTCCCGATTCCTTTCTTCACCGTTCCATCCGGCAGCTGTCTGCAGCCGATGATGCGCGGGTCAAAATCCAGCTTAAACATCAGCCCGTCTGTGACTCTGTTTTCTGCGGCAAGCTGTGCCTTGCGTTCTTCCGCGTCAGTATACATACTCCGGAACTTGTACAGCTTAAACTTCTTTCCGTTTTTTCCCACACGGATCTGGGAAAAGAATACCGGTCCGGGTGACTGAATCTTAATGGCGGGAGCCAGAAACAGAAACAGAATACCGGTGAGTACACATCCCACCAGTCCCCCGATAATATCAAACAGACGTTTTACAAACAGTTCTCCGGTGGAAATCGTATTGATGCTTGTGGTTAACACGGTGTATCCCCCAAGACGCTCCACAAACTGCCGCTGTGTTCCGACCATCAGTTTATCTGCCAGCTGAATATGCACCGTAATTCCCATCTCGTTTAACTGCCGGATGAGATCATCCAGCTGGGCACTCTGCAATGGCAGATTTACAAATACTTCATCCACCCACTCCCTGCAGAGATATTCCACCACGTAATCACCTGCTGCAACCAGAGGAATCCCTGCAATTTCCGTCGGATGATCCTCTGGCATGTTTCCGATCACAGCCACACCCGATATCTGAAACATCACATAGCGTTTCGCCCGGATATCCTTTTCCACCTGAGACAGCCGGTCAAAGTTTGTGATAACCAGTACGGACTTGTTCTGCTTCAGATGCAGCGTGCGAAGAATATGTTTTTTCCACAGAAGTCTTGTTCCATAGGTAAGCAATCCATAGAATAATGCCATGAGAAAGAACGTGATTCGCGAAAAATTTCCCGCATCTTTTACCGAAAACAGATACAGGACAGCAACCAGTTCCACAATCGCCACATGCTTAATGGTTGCGATAAACTCTACCAGATATCCGCGCTTTAATACATTTTTGAGTGTATTCAGGAAAATCAAAAGACAAACATCTATCAGGATCAGAACGATAGACAAATTTGCATATATGTAATTGGTATATAGATTGACAGTTCTATGTCGTAATGTATAGGCTAAAAAAAATGCCACCTGCAGGCAAATCAGATCCAGAATCATAAAATCCAGATGCTTTACCCAATTGTTTTTATTCTTTCGGTACACAATATCTCCTCATTTGTATACAAACTTACTACTACGATTGTACCAAACTCCGGTGTAAAAGTCCATAAAAGAGGGAGGATATTCCCATGAAATACCCTCCCTCTTATTTCCATTTTCACTTATCGATACTCTGCAAGATTAATACGGATCAGAGCCTTATGCAATGCAAATTCCGCGCGCTTGAGATCCAGATTGTCATTTCTGTTGTGAATCCGCTCCTCTGCCCGCTCTCTTGCGGCTTCCGCACGCTCCAGATCAATCTCTTCCGGCCATTCTGCCAGTCTGCCAGAAGTGTTACCTTATCTCCCAGAATCTCGGCAAATCCGGCATGCACTGCTGCCACCTGTTCTTCATCCCCATGATGGATCGTGACAAGCCCCGGTTCCAGTACCGTTGTAAGTGGAATGTGATCACGATATACACCGATCTCGCCGGATTCCGTATTAAACTCCAGCAGATCCGCAGTTCCCTTATAAAAAACGCGGTCCGGCGTGATGATTTCTACATCAAATGTCTTTTCCATCTCTGTTTCCTCCAGCCGGCACACACATTACCCTGCATATGCCGCCTTTACCTCATCAATTGTTCCGGCATTCAGGAAATAACTTTCCGGCACGTCATCCAGTTTTCCATCCAGAATCTCACGGAATCCGCGGATGGTCTCTTCCACCGGAACATATTTGCCTTCCAGTCCGGTAAACTGTACTGCCACAGAAAACGGCTGCGACAGGAATCTTTGTACTTTACGCGCCCGGCTGACAACAAGCTTATCATCCTCCGACAACTCATCCATACCGAGAATTGCGATAATATCCTGCAATTCTTTATATTTCTGCAAAATCTCCTGTACTCCACGCGCAACCTTAAAATGTTCTTCCCCGACAATTCTCGGGTCAAGGATACGCGAAGTAGAAGCCAGCGGATCCACAGCCGGATATATTCCAAGTTCCACGATGGAACGATCCAGTACCGTTGTGGCATCCAGATGTGCAAACGTTGTGGCCGGTGCCGGGTCTGTCAGATCATCGGCCGGCACATATACCGCCTGTACGGAAGTGATAGATCCGTTCTTTGTGGATGTAATCCGCTCCTGTAGTGCCCCCATCTCGGTCTGTAAGGTCGGCTGATAACCTACTGCGGACGGCATACGTCCGAGCAGGGCAGACACTTCCGATCCTGCCTGTGTAAAACGGAAAATATTATCAATAAATAACAGAACATCTTTTCCGCCTTTATCACGGAAATATTCTGCCATTGTAAGCCCGGTAAGTGCTACACGCATACGTGCCCCAGGCGGTTCATTCATCTGTCCGAACACCATGGTTGTCTTATCGATAACCCCGGATTCTTTCATTTCATAATACAGGTCGTTTCCCTCACGGGTACGCTCTCCGACTCCGGTAAATACCGAATATCCACCATGCTCTGTAGCAATGTTGTGGATCAGTTCCTGGATCAGCACGGTTTTTCCTACACCGGCTCCTCCAAACAATCCGATTTTTCCACCTTTCTGATACGGGCAGAGCAGATCGACAACTTTAATTCCTGTCTCTAACATTTCCTGGGAAGTTGCCTGTTCCTCAAACGAAGGTGCCTTCCGATGAATCGGCCAGTGCTCCTTGGTCTGCGGAGGTGCAATTTCATCGATTGGCTCTCCCAGCACATTAAACAAACGGCCAAGTGTTTTTTCTCCTACTGGTACCGAAATCGGTCCTCCCGTCGCTATAGCATCCATACCGCGGACAAGTCCGTCCGTCGGTCCGAGTGCAATACAACGCACGGTATCATCCCCCAGATGCTGTGCTACTTCAACGATCAGTTCTCCGCCCTTTTTTAAAGGAATACGGATTGCATCATTGATCTCCGGAAGATGTCCTTCCGGAAATTTGATATCGAGCACGGCACTGATCACCTGCGTGATCTTTCCTATTGCTCCTTTATTTTCCATGTTTCTTCTCCTTTATTACGTCACTCTATCGCATTTGCTCCCGCAATAATTTCCGTCAATTCCTGTGTGATAGATCCCTGTCTTGCACGGTTATATTTCAGGGAAAGATCCTCTATCATATCTTCCGCATTGCTTGTTGCGGAATCCATGGCCTGCATGCGGGCACCGTTTTCACTTGCCACGGCTTCTACCAGTGCCCCATAAAACAGACTTGTCACATATTTTGGAATAATCTGATTCAGAGCCTCCTGTTCGTTTGGCTCATAATTCATAAGAATTTCTCTGGAAGACTTTTCCTCCGAAGGTTCACTTACTTCCACCGGAAGCATACGGATCAGCTGCGCTTCCTGACTAACGGTATTTTTTAAAATGCGTATATGCCAGATAGATCTCTCCTATTTTCCCTTCCGCGAAATCGTCGAGCACTCTCTTACAGAGTGCTGCTGCATCCGGATATGTCGGATTTTCCATAATTTCCGAGGCATCTACCTCGATGTGATATCCTTTTCGCTCCAGTATCTCAATTCCTTTTCTGCCAACTGCATAGATCACGACATCCTCTTTGGCAACATCATCACTTTCTGTGATCAGTTTCACCACATTCGCATTATATCCTCCTGCAAGTCCACGATTCGAAGTCAGTACAACGATCGCTTTCTTTTTGGATTCCCCGCTTCTTAAGTATGGATGATCAATATTGCCGCTGTGTGCTAAAATGGAACTTACCGTCCGGTACATATACTGAAAATAGGATCTGTCTGTTCTGCCCGCCCTTTGGCTTTCTGGAGTTTTACGGTAGAAACAAGTTTCATGGCTTTGGTAATCTGCTGTGTGCTCTGGATACTTCCTTTTCGTCTTTTTATATCCCTCATAGACGCCATGTGTTATCACCCCCTGTTATCATACCTTTACGCCAGGTATTCCTTTTTCGTTTCCTGAATGGCTGCTATCAGTTTCTGCTCTGTCTCCTCATCGATAACCTGGGTTTCTGTAATCTTTCCGGTAATCTCCGGATATCTGGTATCAATAAGTTCGAGTAACGCATCCTGAAAATGCAGAATTTCCTCTACCGGAATGTCCATAAGATACTTTTTCACTGCCGCATAGATGATAACGATCTGTTTTGCAACCGGCATCGGCTGATACTGCGGCTGTTTTTAAGATTTCTTTTAATCGTTCTCCCTGTGCCAGTTTCTCACTCGTGTCTGCATCCAGTTCGGAACCGAACTGTGCAAATGCAGCCAGTTCCCGGTACTGTGCCAATTCTGTACGGATAGGCGCCGCAATCTTTTTCATAGCCTTGATCTGTGCGGCTCCTCCTACACGAGAAACGGAAAGTCCTGCATTGATTGCCGGGCGGAAACCTGCATTAAACATCTCCGTCTCCAGATAAATCTGCCCATCTGTGATAGAGATTACATTTGTCGGAATATATGCAGATACATCTCCCGCCTGCGTTTCAATGATCGGTAATGCCGTCAGGGAACCTCCTCCCAGTTTGTCCGACAGACGTGCCGCACGCTCAAGCAGACGTGAATGCAGGTAAAAGACATCACCCGGATAAGCCTCACGGCCCGGTGCACGCTTTAACAGCAGCGACAGGGTCCGGTATGCCATGGCATGTTTGCTCAAATCATCGTAGATAACAAGTACATCTTCGCCATTCTCCATCCACTCTTCGCCAATTGCACAGCCGGAATACGGAGCAAGATACTGCAAAGGCGCAAGTTCACTTGCTGTAGCCGCAACAACGGTTGTATAACTGAAAGCCCCATACTCTTCGAGTGTCTGGACAATATTGGCAACGGTAGAAGCTTTCTGGCCGATTGCCACATAAATACACTTTACCCCCTGCCCTTTCTGATTAATAACCGTGTCAATTGCAATCGCGGTCTTTCCAGTCTGACGATCTCCGATGATCAGTTCTCGCTGTCCTCTTCCGATCGGCACCATGGAATCAATGGCTTTGATACCGGTCTGCAGTGGTGTATCCACTCCCTTTCTGGAAATGACACCGGATGCCACACGTTCTACCGGACGGTATTTATCCGTTGTGATCGGTCCCTTTCCGTCAATCGGCTGTCCGAGCGCATTCACAACACGTCCGAGCAGGGCATTTCCTACCGGCACTTCTACCACACGTCCGGTTGTTTTAACCGTATCTCCCTCATTGATATTGTGCTGACTTCCGAGAAGTACCGCACCGACATTATCTTCCTCCAGGTTCAGTACCATACCGTATACCTCTCCCGGAAATTCTAACAATTCTCCCTGCATCGCATTTTCCAGTCCATGGATACGTGCAATGCCGTCCGCCACCTGAATGACGGTTCCCACATCTGCCACTTCCAGCTGGGAAGCATATCTTTTGATCTGCTCCTTAATGACAGAACTGATTTCTTCTGGTTTTAAATTCATGGAGCGCACTCACCTACTTTCAATTGTATACGTTCTAAGTCTCTTGTCAGATGTTCCAGTCTGGTCCGGACACTGCCGTCCACAACACGGTCCCGGATCCGGATGACCATGCCTCCGATCAATGCGGGGTCCGTGGTATAATGTATCTCAAACTGAACGTACTTTGTCGTGTCGAGCAGCTTTTGTTCCACCGCCTGTTTCTGCTGCGGTGTCAGTTCCATCGCCGATGTGACATAGGCAGTACCTATTTTTTTGTATTCTTTGACACGGTCAATAAAATAAGTGAATACCTGATCGGTCTCCTTATAATGCCCTTTTTGTACAAGCATCCGAAGCAGTCCCACCAGTTCATCACCGATACGTCCTTTGAAAATATCCTCGATCAGTCTGACTTTTTCTTCTTTTTCGATTTTGGGATGATTCATCAGGCGGGTCAGTTCTGTATTTTCACGCAGAATCTGTGCAACAGCCTGCGCCTCTTCATATAATTGATCCACCATATGTTCTTCAACCGCCAGCGCAAACAAAGCATCCCCATATGTTTTGGATACTAATTTTGCCATGTCGATTCACCCATTTCTTTTAATGTTTCATCCACAAGTGTGCTCTGAATCTCTGCGGTAATGGAAGATGCCACAACTTTCTGTGCCATCAGGGATGCCACAGTGATCATTTCCTGTTTCATGTCATTCATGGCATGCTTCTTTTCCAGAAGTGCCTCCTCCTGTGCATGTTTTACAATGCGTGCAGCTTCTTCCTTTGCCTCATTGACAATGCGGTTCTGGTTCTTTAACGCCTTTTGTCTGGCATCTGCCAGAATCGTTTCCGCTTCCTTGTCAATTTCTTTTAACTTTGCCTCATACTCCGCTTTCAGCGCTGCTGCTTTTTCTTTGTCGGCGCTGGCCTCATCCAGTTCCGATGAAATGTGATCCTGACGGTCTTTTAAAAGTTTCCGCGCGGGATTAAACAGCAGGTAGGACATCAGCATATAAAGGAAAAATACTGCAATTGCCAGCAGGGCAGCATCAAAGAGCAGCTGTGGATTTAAATCAAATAAAAATTCCTGTGCAGCTAACACTCGTTTGCCCCTCCTTTATCCAAGCGGATGTACAAAAAGTAAAAGCAGTGCGACAACAAGACCATACAGACCTGTCGTCTCTGCAACTGCCTGACCTAACAGCATGGTGGACATAATCTGTCCCCTTGCTCCCGGATTACGTCCCACGGCTGCTGCGCCGTGTCCGGCTGCGATACCCTGTCCAATACCAGGTCCGATACCTGCAATAACTGCAAGTCCTGCACCGATAGCCGAACATGCTCTGATTAAATCCTGTCCTGAAATATTCATAGTAAAATCCTCCTTAATTTAAATACTTGTTAGGAAATGCATTCTAAAAATGCATTTCAATCTTCTCCACACGCCTGTGACACATAAGTCATTGTGAGCATACAGAATACATACGTCTGGATTGCTCCGGAAAACAGATCAAAATATACGTGCAGTGCTGCCGGCCATGCCGTTGCAATTACCCCAAGCAAACCGTATACCAGTGCCATGATTACGGTTCCTGACAACACATTTGCAAACAGACGCAGCGACAATGAGATCGGTATTGCAATCTCACTGATAATGTTGATCGGCGCCAGAGTGGAAGCATGGCGGAAGCGGTGAACACATACCTGTCCATATTTCTTTCAGACTCTGGTGTTTTGCCTTGTTGAAACGGATCATGAAAAATGTGATCAGTGCAAGTGCAAGCGTGGTTCCGTAATCTGCCGTCGGCGGGCGCAGGCCAAACAATCCAGATATGTTACTCATCAGTATAAAAATAAAAATCGTGCTGATATAGTTGACGAATCTGGGTGCCCACTTTCCCATGGTGGAATCCACCATTCCGTCTAATTTTTCTACAATCAGCTCGATTATATTCTGAAAAGCATCCGGTTTTTCGGTGGCATGCTTTAACTTGCGATTGGCAATCACAGCAAAAATAACCATTACTGCCATAACAATCAAAATACATGCGTGGCTGTCGGTGATCCAGACTTCCTGACCAAATACTTTTACTTTAAAAATTCCATGAATCATAAAGTCGATATCCGACGCCAGTAAAATCCCCTCATTCATATAGTCACCTCCTTCCTTTTACTTTCTCCCATAAAGGCTGAAGATATGCTCCAATTTTTAAACCAAGCAGCCCAAGAAAAGCCGCAATCAGGTTTCCCCATTGAAAATACCCAAATAACACGAACAAAATCACCACTACTACATAACGAAGAATTGATTTTGTGACAATTCTTCGCGTCGCATGTGCGGTGTCCCCCATCGTAACAGAATCAAAGATCACAGTTGCAAGATTGATTGCCATCCCAACGGCAACCGCTATGCCAAACCATACCCCGATGGAATATGCAATCCTGTCCTTTACAAACATACCCCAATCAGTTCTACCATCACCCCATATAATAAAATTGAGACGACCAGCCCCGGTAATGCTTCGTTAATCCTTTTTAACATGGTTTTCTTTCTTTTCCTCCTGCCTGTATAGTTTCCTTACTGTCTTGTAAATATTCGTAAACCCTGCCAAAGCTCCCATAAAGAAAAACGGAATCATTAACCAGTTAATCCCTGTCAGATTTCCCAGCCATACTCCCAGTATACTGCATAAAAAAATCGGCACCAGCATACTGATTCCAACTGAAAAATGAGTGTTAATGTCTGTATCACGGATCTGTTGTCTTTTTTTCATAGCCTTCCTCCGTCCCGATGGATGTATTATACCTCATTATTCGTCGTTTTGATCTATTAAAATTCCATTAGTTTTTTAGAATAATTTTTATCATTTTTCACCAATTATTTTCTTTAGCAGCCGGCTAATCCGATTGACAATCCCAGAACCTATGGACTATAATAGACAGGATATAAAGCGGAAAGCAAAGTGTGAATATGATGAATACAAAAATAGAACGTGTCAATCCCGAACAGATTGACGAAACAATTATGGAAGAGGCCGGACGTCTGATCGCAGAGGGTGAACTGGTCGCTTTTCCGACAGAAACGGTATACGGTCTTGGCGGAGATGCCCTGCATCCGGAAGCTGCCCGCAAAATCTATGCAGCAAAAGGACGTCCTTCGGACAACCCCCTGATCGTGCACATTGCGGACTTTTCCGATATGGAACGTGTTGCACGTGAAGTTCCGGAGGCTGCCCGCAAACTGGCCGGTGCTTTCTGGCCGGGTCCCCTGACGATGATCGTCTGGAAAAGCGATGCCGTTCCGATGGCAACAACCGGAGGAATGGATACTGTCGCTGTACGGATGCCGAATCACCCGGTTGCACTTGATCTGATACGCAAAAGCGGATGTCTGATCGCTGCGCCAAGTGCCAACACATCCGGTCGTCCGAGTCCGACAGAAGCTTCTCATGTTGCAGAGGATTTATCCGGTCGGATTGCCATGATTTTAGACGGTGGGCCGGTCGGTATCGGCATCGAATCGACCATTATTGATCTGACCGAAACAAAACCTATGGTACTGCGTCCTGGCTATATTACACCGCAGATGCTTTCTGAGGTGCTCGGCGAAGAAGTTATCATAGATCCGGGTATTATTGCCGCAGACGACACGCGCAAACCAAAAGCTCCGGGCATGAAATACAAGCATTATGCCCCAAAAGCCGATATGGTAATCGTAGACGGATCATCGGATGCTGTTGTTTCCAAGATCAATGCACTGGTGCACCAAAAGCAGGAGAACGGACAGAAAGTGGCTGTCATTGCCACGGAAGAATCCGGACCTTCTTATCACGCCGATGTCATTCTTTCCATGGGCAGCCGTTCCAACGAAGACGCCATTGCACAGCATCTGTACAAAATTTTGCGTGAGTGTGATGAATTGCATGTAGATGCCATTTATTCAGAAAGCTTTCAGACCCCTCGCATCGGACAGGCCATTATGAACCGTCTGCTCAAAGCGGCCGGTCATACCGTAATACATTGCGATTAGGAGTAATTATATGGAGTATAACAAACTGATTTTTGTTGCCCAGACAGGAACCTGTCGCGAGGCAATGGCAGCCGGTATCATGGGAGATTTTACCTTGCGTCATCCGCTGGAGATCTTATCCCGTGGACTTGTTGTACAATTTCAGGAACCAATGAATCAAAAAGCCGAAGCTGTCTTAATCAGCAACGGTATCAATATGGAAAATTATGTTTCCCAGCAGCTGACGGAAGAAGATCTGACAGAAGATGCCCTTGTCATTACCATGGAAGAAATTCACCGGGAGCGCATTTTAGAGCAGTTTGAAAATGCTGTTCCGGAAAATATACAGGTTCTTACCAAATATGTCGGGGACGAACTGGAAATATTAGATCCATACGGAGGTGCTTTGCCCGCCTACGGATTATGCTATGAAACCCTGCGCAAATCAATCAAAAAACTTGTGAAAAAACTTAACGAAGAAGAAGGAGAATAAATTTATGGGAAAAGTAGTCGTTATGGATCACCCGCTGATCCAGCACAAGATCGGATTAATGAGAAGAACCGAGACCGGCTCTAAGGATTTCCGTACACTTGCAGGCGAAGTTGCCATGTTTGAGTGTTACGAGGCAACCCGTGATCTGGAGTTACAGGATGTGGAGATCGAAACTCCGATCTGTAAGACAACCGTAAAAGAATTAAAAGGAAAAAAACTGGCAGTGGTACCGATTCTGCGTGCCGGACTTGGCATGGTAGACGGTATGCTGGAAATGATTCCTGCTGCAAAAGTCGGACATATCGGTCTCTACCGTGATCCTGAGACAGCAAAACCAGTGGAATATTACTGCAAACTTCCGGCAGACTGTGCCAACCGCGAAGTATTTGTCGTAGATCCGATGTTGGCTACCGGCGGATCAGCCATCGCAGCAATCCAGATGCTGAAAGACAAGGGTGTAAAAAGCATTCGTTTTATGTGCATCATTGCTGCACCGGAAGGTGTAAAAGCACTTACCGATGCTCACCCGGATGTTGATCTTTACATCGGAGCACTTGATGATCATTTAAATGAACATAAATATATTGTTCCGGGTCTGGGAGATGCCGGTGATCGTATCTTTGGAACCAAATAATCAGATATTACAATATCCAGGGGGCAAAAGTCAGGATTGACTTATTGCCCCTCTCGTTATTTTACAGAAACTGCAAAGGAGGCTAACACATATGAGCACAAAACGACAGGACTACATCAGCTGGGACGAATACTTCATGGGCGTTGCCATGCTCTCCGGTATGCGTTCCAAAGATCCAAACACACAGGTTGGAGCCTGTATTGTCAGTGACAAACACAAAATTCTTTCCATGGGATATAATGGATTTCCAACCGGATGTTCCGATGATGATTTCCCATGGGTACGCGAAGGCGATGACAACAAATACTTTTACTCTACCACAGTGAATTGAATGCCATTCTCAACTACCGGGGCGGAAGCCTGGAAGGATCCACCATATATGTTACGCTCTTTCCATGCAATGAATGTGCCAAAGCCATTATCCAGTGTGGTATCCGTGAAGTCGTTTACGACAGTGACAAATACGCTTCTACCCGGGTGTGATCGCATCCAAAAAAATGCTGCGTGCCGCCGGTGTGACACTGCGCCATTATGAACACACGA
>ENA-OQCE01001102-OQCE01001102.1-human-gut-metagenome-genome-assembly--contig:-NODE-1102-length-11730-cov-1.421098_pt1 | contig 11730 bp, 15 predicted proteins | sample MGYA00242495_ERZ504572 | MGnify/ENA primary metagenome ERZ504572 (study PRJEB26092, sample SAMD00036228) | human gut metagenome | host: Homo sapiens | study: EMG produced TPA metagenomics assembly of...
GTGGAAAAGGCAACCTCAGCGATGAAATCGGCGAACTCGGTGAGAGCCTGAATATCTTGTCTAATCAGCTCAATGTCGCCTTGACAGCCCTTCGCCAGTCCAATGAAGAGCTGAAAAAGCAGCTCGACGTAGCCAAAGAAGTCGAACATATGCGAAAAGCCTTCCTGTCGGCCGTGTCCCATGAACTGAAGACGCCCTTGGCCATTATCCAGGGGTACGCCGAGGCTCGATACCCTCGATATCGATGAAGAAACGCAGCGACGCTACTGCTCGGTCATCCACAGTGAGACCCAGAAGATGGATAAACTGGTTCGCGATCTATTGAACTTGTCCCGTTTGGAAACGGGTTCCTTCCATTTAGAGCAGACGGTCTTCGACTTTAGCGCTTGGCAGAAGAAAGCCGGGAACGGTTCTCCAAGGTCATGGAAGACAAGGGCATCATTGCCGAATTTATCTGCCCGAGACTATGACCGTCTACGGCGATCCGGAACGAATCGATACGATTTTGACTAATTTCTTAAGCAATGCCATCGACTATACCGATGCCGATCAGCATATCCGCCTGTGGGCTGAAGATCTTGGCGAACGGTACCGCATCTCGATTTATAATGAAGGCAGCCATATTGCTGAAAAACATCAGCAGCGCATTTGGGAACCCTTCTATAAGATTGATTCGTCGCGGGCCCGCAGTCCGAAGCGCATCTTCGGCGGCCACGGCTTAGGCCTGGGAACGGTGGCAGCCCTCGTGAAACTCCACGGAGAATCTTATGGCGTGAAGAATGAAAACGGCGGCGTCACCTTCTGGTTTACCCTACGAAAAGAAGGGGACTCAACGCCCGATGAGGCATCCTAAAAGAACCTCCCTGACCCTGACCGGTCCCTTCGTTAGCATGATGTAACGAAGGGGCTGTCAGGAGGCCAGAGAGGTTCTTTGCTGTCTTTATGGTTGTACTTCTAAGTCTTTTCGCATCAGAAGATCGGTCTGTTGGTCATCACCGACGACGAAGGAATGAGCCCCAATCTGGTAAAAGCCGTGCTGCTTGTAAAAGTGGAGGGCTTTGGCGTTTTTCTCCCAGACACCGAGCCATATATATTTCTTTTTCTGCTGAAGGGCAGCGTCGATGGCCTGATCTATCAGATAATGTCCCAAGCCTTGGCCCTGGAACGCTTTCGTAACATAGATACGCTCAATTTCAAGAGAGTCTCCGTCGTGAATATCGGTCTGTGCCGACGACTCGTTCAGCTTCAGGTAGCCGGCCAGCTTATCGCCCCAGTACAGAAAGTAAATGGCGGCATGGGCGTCGGATAATTCGGCTCGGAGTTTTTCCGGGGCATACGCTTTGTCGAGGTAAGCTTCCATATTTTCCGGCGTGTTCATGGCGGCAAAGGTTTCAAAAAAGCACTGCCGGGAAAAGGCCTGAAGGGTGTCTAAATCATCTAGGGTGCATTGTCTAAACTGTGGGATCAAGGTTTTTTCCTCCTGGAATATTGGTGATAGCGATGAATAACCCCCTAACGCAGAACTTAAAAATCGAACGCTAGGGGGTATGATGTATCGTACTAAACTTTGGGCTAACGGCTGTCTTTTGGGATGCAGTTCGTTAAAAGGAACGGTTCCCGAGGGTGGGGTGGCTGCATTTTTTCAGCGTCAGGTGGTCGACGAGGTAGCCCGCCTGTTCGAGGTCGATGTCCTCTTTTTGACCGTCGTGTTCAAGACGCAGAGCGGCCGGTCGGTACCGACTTCGCCGCCGGGAAGGTAGATGTATTCGCCGGTTTCGGCATCGCCGAAAATGATGCCGGCTAAGAGATGTTTTTGGGCTATTTGACTCATGGCAGGGCCTCCTCGCCGTCGAATTTAATTTCAAGGAGCTTGCAGTCCCGATAGTCTGCCGAAACGAGGTGGAGCAGAGTCCCGTTATAGCGGCGGGGGAACATCGTCCCAGGCTGCATGCCGTGGAGATGGCCGAAGATGCAGAGTGGCACCTTGTATTTTTCTAAGAGTTCTGTAAAGCCGCTGGGCTTGGTAAGGTCGCAGACTGGTGGATAGTGGAGCATGAGAATCGTAGGACCGCCGCCCAGTTTTTCCGCCTCCTGCAGCGTTCGTTCGACGCGCAGCAGTTCGCGGCGGTACGGCTTGGCATCCCGTTCTTCTTGGTAATGGATGTCGCCCGGGCAGATCCAGCCGTGAGTGCCGCAGATGATCGTGCCGTCGTCGAGAACGGCCGTTGAACCGTAGAGATAGTGCATGTTATTTTCGGCATCCATGCGGTTCAGTTTTCCAGCACTGGCCCACCAGTAATCGTGATTGCCGCGGATGATGAGCTTTTTGCCCGGCAAGGCGCGGATTTGATCGAGGTCCTCCTGGCTTCGTCGAGGCGCATGGCCCACGACGTATCGCCGGCAATGAGGACGGTATCGTCATCGGTGACTCTGTTTTTCCAGTCTTCGGCAATGCGCTGCCAATGATTTTTCCAGCGGGGGCCGAAGACTTCCATCGGCTTTTTTGGCGGATTGCCCGATAAATGTAAGTCACCTATTGCAAATAAACGCATAAATGGATAAGGACCGTCCTTTCTTATAGTTCATGAAGCCGCGTCTGCAGTTCATGGATGAAATGCGCTGAATGGCCTCCGTTTGCAATCTGGGGAATCATGTAGCCGACAAAGAGCGGGTTGGTCAGAAAGCGCGGGATGATTTTGACATATAAGGCATCATCATCGGGAAAGTCATAGAAAAAGATGTTGTAACTGTCGTTAAAGCGGATAAAGGAGTGCATGAAATAATGGGCCGTCGTCTGCATGCAGCGGACGAATTTGCCGAGCTTTTTCCGGTCCTTCAAGATGAGGTTGACTTCGTAAAAGCCGATGATGGGCCGTTTCGACAGGTTGACCGTAAGGCCCTCTTCTTCGAAAATGGTGGGACCGACGAAGTGGAAGGGCTTTATCTCTTCATGGTAGTCATAGTCTTTAAAGCCGACGATCTGCGAATGGGGATGGTGAATCGTTCCACCGGACATGTAGCCGTGGTTCCGATAGAAGACAACCGATTTAAATTTGCCCATATCCTTGACTTGCTGCCATTTTTCGAGGCCGAATTCGATGAGTTTTTGGGCGTATTCCGGTGTATAGTCGGAGAACTCGCCGTCACAGTCATCGGTCTCGATGATGAGGGTCTGCCACGAGTCCTTGAGGACCGGAAAGGCATTTTCAAGCCAAATCATATGGCCCCGTTTTTCCATGACGTTCTTCAAATGGGCGACGTCACAGAAGGGGCAATACCTTTCGTCGCGATGGACCGTATCGGGCTTCGTCTTGCCCAGGTCCAGATTATATTCTAAAATGTGGGATAAGGGATTTTCGTACATACGACCGCTCCTTTTGATGCTTCTTATACATTGTAGCATAGAGAGAGGCAATTTCAAACTGCAATACGACAAAAGGATGTCCGCCAGGCACCGCAGAAGGCAGTCAAAGTGGGGGCATCCTTAATTTCATTAATTATAGGCAATTCTAGGGGCCTTGTCAAATCGGTCTCGTCTGAAAAAAATATGAAAAATCGCGAAAACGGTGTGACTAAAACTAGAGTAATGTGGTATGATATTGAGTTGAGGATTGATTAAAATCAAGCATGGACTTCCATGATTTTCATTCCATAACTGCCCTTTCATGTACGTTGTGAAGGTTTTTCGATAGATGATGTGTAAAGGAGGAACTATACATGAGTATTCATATTGCTGCCCGCGACGGCGAAATCGCCGATCGCATCCTACTTCCCGGAGATCCGCTGCGTGCGAAATATATTGCTGAAAATTTTTTGGATGACACCTTCTGCTATACCCGGATCCGCAATATCCTCGGCTATACCGGAACCTATAAAGGCGTCCGCCTGTCCGTTCAAGGGACGGGTATGGGGATTCCTTCCATTTCTATTTACGCGACGGAATTGATGCGCGACTACGGCGTCAAAAAGCTGATTCGCGTCGGTACCTGCGGTGCCATGCGCCAGGATATCAAACTCCGCGACGTCATCATGGCCCAGGGGGCGACGACCGATTCGTCGATTATCCGCAATATTTTCGGCGGCTCGATCAACTATGCGCCTTAGCGGACTTTACCCTCTTGTGCCAGGCTTATGGTCAGGCAGCGGCCCTCGGCGTCCCGGCAAGGGTCGGCAACGTCGTCTCTGTCGACCGCTTTTACGATGAAGAAATCGACAACGAAAAACTGACCCAGTACGGCATCATGGCCGTCGAAATGGAAACGGCCGGCTCTATACGGCAGCGGCTAAATTCGGAGCCAAGGCCTTGGGACTGTTTACGGTCAGCGACCACTTATTGACCGGAGAAGCCTGCACGCCGGAAGAACGGCAGACGTCCTTTGATGATATGATTCAGATTGCCTTAGAAACGGCTATCTTGGAGTGAGGTTTTTATGAAAGTAAAAGAATTACAAGTTATTGACAGCCACTTTCACTTTTGTGACTTTCCCGGCTTCGACCAGGTAGCCCTGGCAGCCGGCTATACCAATACGGAAGAATCACTGCACCAGGCCTTTATCGAAAACAACGTCGTCCACGGCGTCGTCATGAGCAATAAGACCTTGGATGCCAAAAAACATAACTATCCGGAGTATATGAGCTACTGCATCGGTATCGACAGCCTGACCGGCAACGACGACATGGACAGTATCGCTGCCAATGTCGAAGAAAACTTAAAGAAAAGTCAGTGCTGCGGCATCAAGCTCTATCCGGGGTACAGCCATATCTACGTCTACGACGAGTGGTACGATCCGATTTATGAATTGGCCGAAAAGTATGATAAACCCGTCGCCATCCACACCGGGCTGACGGCGACGGCCAATGCCCTTTTGAAATACAGCCATCCCCTGACCCTCGACGAAGCGGCTGTGCGCCATCCTAACGTCCAGTTGGTCATGTGCCACATCGGCAATCCCTTTCTGCAGGATGCCATTGCCGTCTTAGAAAAGAATCACAACGTTGCCGTCGATCTGTCCGGACTCCTTGAAGCAAGGTGCCCGATATGGTTGCCTTCCTTCGCAATAAACGGGGCTACATTTCCATGCTCCGGGATTGGCTCAAGTATCTCGGCGCCTATGACCGGGTCATGTTCGGGACGGACTGGCCCTTGCTAATATTGCCGACTACATTTCATTTGTAAAAGGTTTCATCCCCGAAGCTTACTGGGATGACGTATTCTTTAATAATGCCAACCGCATCTACAAACTCGGCTTATAAGCCGGTGTGATGCACGGTAAGGGAGGAAATTGTTTGTACACTGTAACCAAGCGGCTGGAAGTATCCGCATCTCACCACTTAGTCCTCGACTACGCCAGCAAATGTCAAAATCTCCATGGCCACAACTGGATCATTCACGTGACCTGTCAGGCTGAAGCGCTCGATCACAACGGCATGGTCGTCGACTTCAAAAAGATTAAAGAACTGGTCCATTCCAAGATGGATCATCAGAATTTAAACGACGTCTTTGATTTCAATCCGACGGCAGAAAACATTGCCAAGTGGATTTGTGACACCGTGCCGAACTGCGTCCGGGCCGAGGTCCAGGAAAGCGAAGGGAACGTGGCTATTTATGAAGTATAGTCTCTGTGTCAATGAGATCTTCGACAGCATCGACGGCGAAGGGAAGACGGCCGGCCAGCTGGCTTCCTTCATCCGCCTGTGCGGCTGTAACCTGCGTTGTTCTTACTGTGACACGACCTATGCCTTTACGGAAGGGAAGGACATGGACGTCGACGACATCGTAAAACAGGTGTCGTACCCCCACGTTACCCTGACCGGCGGCGAACCCCTCTGTCAGGACGTGCATGCCCTGCTGGCGGCCCTAAAAGGCCATAGCGTCAATATTGAAACCAACGGCAGCGTCGACATCGAACCCTATTTTAAGTACGATCACGTCTGGTTCACCGTCGACTACAAGAGCCTGTCGTCGGATATGGCCGGCCGGATGCTGGAGAGTAATTTTGAAAAACTCCGGCCTCAGGATGTCCTGAAGTTCGTCGTCGGCGACGAAGCCGACCTCAAGCAGGCCTTAGCCGTCTACCGGCGCTATCAGCCGAAGTGCGCTGTCTACGTCGGGGCGATCTTTGGACAGATTGAGCCGGCGCAGATCGTCGACTTTATGAAAGAACATGAACTGATGGACTGGCACCTTCAGGTCCAGCTCCATAAAATCATCTGGGATCCTCAATTGCGAGGAGTATAACCAAAAACGACAAAACGCCGTTATCCGCAGAGCTGCGGGTAACGGCGTTTTTTAAAGATGGCCCGGTCATCTTCTAACATGTGGTGGAAACAGAATAACGTAGCGTCCGTATCGGTCAGGCTGTCATGCCAACTGCGGTGGTTGTCATAGCCATAATAGGCGGCGCAGTTCGCAGTTTGGCATAGGTGATGGTCTTCGTTTCCTTATAGTGGATGAGAGAAAAAGCCTCGGCCAGGTCCAGGTAGATATCGCGGTCGGGCAGGACGACGCCCGATTCATAGAGGCGTTCGATATCGTTGAAGGTACCGTAGCCGACGATGAGTCTGCGTCCATGAAAAGACGGCTGACTTCATCGGCCCAGAGGATGAAGGGATCTTCATGGGCGACTTGTTCCGGCGTGATATGATTGACTTCCATCGCTTCGTCCCATCGTTCCGTGTGGATGGGTTTGAAATAGCGGTTCAAGAGAACCTGGCCAAAACCATTCATGATGGAAAGCTGAATGATTTCGGCATCTGCCGTAAGTCCCGTCGTCTCTAAGTCGAGGGTCAGGATGCGGGCCGGATCGAGTCCGCGGATCGCTTCTTTGATAGCCGGCGACAGGCGGATGCTTTGGCGACGGGCCTTTTCCTTTTTGGACAGCATCTTTTTCATGGAAAAACCTCCTTTCTTCACAATAACGGTATTATTATAGGAAGAAAGGAGGTTTTTGTCAATTTATAGCAGGAAATAGGCGGGCGAAGTGATTATTCGTAATAGCCATTCGGTTTTTCCGAGAAGTTGATAAGGATGTTCTTGGTCTGCATGTAGTGGTACATGGTCGACTTATCCGTTTCACGGCCGATACCGGAGAGTTTATAGCCGCCGAAAGGAGCGCCGGCCGGCAGGGCATTGTAGGTGTTGACCCACATACGACCCGTCTGCACGCCTTTGGCTACGCGCAGAGCACGGTTGATGTCGCGGGTCCATACGGCGCCGCCGAGACCGTAAATGCTGTCGTTCGCCATATCGATGACTTCTTCTTCCGTATCGAAGGGGATGATGACGACGACCGGCCCGAAGATTTCTTCCTGGGCGATGCGCATGTCATTCTTGACGTCGGCGAAGATGGTCGGACGGATGAAGTTACCTTTTTCGAGGCCGTCGGTGGTGATCTTTTCACCGCCGCATACCAGGCGGGCACCTTCTTTTTTGCCGAGTTCGATGTAGCTCAAAATCTTTTCGAGCTGCCGTTCGTCGACCTGAGCACCCATCTGCGTTTCTTTCAGCCAAGGCAGGCCGACTTTGACGCGGTTGAAGCGTTCAGCCAATTCGTTTACGAATTTGTCGTAAATGCTGCGCTGTACGAAGATACGGGAACCGGCGCTGCAGACCTGGCCCTGGTTGAAGAGGATGCCGAATTCGGCGCCTTCCATAGCCATGTCCCATTTGCAGTCTTCAAAGAAGATGTTAGCCGATTTGCCGCCGAGTTCAAGGGTAGCCGGAATGAGTTTTTCCTGAGCTGCTTTGTAGACGTCGCGGCCGATTTCCGTCGAACCCGTGAAGGCCAATTTCTGGATATCCGGATGGTCGAGGAGATACTGACCGGAACGGGAGCCTTACCGGTAATGATATTGACGACACCGGCAGGCAGGACGCCTTCTAAGAGGTGCATCAATTCGAGGAGGCTGAGGGACGTCGAGCTCGACGGTTTGAGGACGATCGTGCAGCCGGCAGCCAAGGCCGGAGCCAGTTCCCAAGCACCCATGAGGAAGGGGAAGTTCCAGGGGATGACCTGGCCGACGACACCGATCGGTTCATGGATGACGATACTCATCATGTTTTCATCGAGGCTCGAGACGCGGCCTTCTTCGTCGCGAAGGACGGCGGCAAAGTAACGGAAGTGGTCGGCACTGTACGGGATGTCGATGTTTCTCGTTTCACGAATCGGCTTGCCGTTGTCGAGGGATTCGATGAGGGCTAGTTTATCGGCGTTCTGGTCGATAACATCAGCGATTTTTAAGAGGATGTTCTGACGGTCGATGGGGGATACCTTTTTCCAAGCCGGGAAAGCAGCTTCGGCGGCACGGACGGCAGCGTCGACGTCTTCTTTCGTCGCTTCGGCGCAGACCGATAACTGTTCACCGTTAGAAGGATTGAAGGCTTTGAAGGTTGAGCCGTCGCTGGCGGGAACCCATTTGCCGTTAATATAGAGGTCGTAAGATGAGCGAATAGCATTTTCCATGAATTAACACTCCCTTTTTGTATGATTTTAAAATTTAAGTAAAAATTGTTCTTTGTTATTGCTAAATGCATTATAGCATAAGTGTACGAAAATGGTCAATATTGTACTAAAAAGAACGTAATACAAAATGGTTTATGAAAAAAAGTGAGATATATGGCGCCTTTTGCCATGCTTACAAATAGAAGAAAACCATGTGATTCCCTTATTATAGTACGCAAATAGAAAGTACTTCTCCTATTTTTTTACGAGGAAACATCAGGTAACGTCACTCGCTCATGCTGCAAAATCCTTGACAAACGAAGGGGGATTCGGATTCGTATATATTATTTTGAAGATAAAGAGATTTTTCTGGGTCTTATAAATCCATACTGCAAAGGGCGCGGTACAGGTCAACCATCTTAGGGGCTTGTAAGGCGGAATGGACAGACTTAACGTTCTGAAAGGTTGCTTACCGCAACGGTGGGGCCTTGCGATCGGTTACGAAAGGTGCCGGTTTGCAAATATCAGGAAAGCACGCTAAAATAGATAGCGTACACAACAAGTATAGATTTCAGGAGTATAGCCAATGTATAAATACGTCTTATTTGACCTCGATGGAACTTTAACTGATTCTAAAGAGGGTATTATTAATTCCGTGGCCTATGCCTTAGAAAAGATGGGCATTTCTTCAGAAGGCCGCCTCGATCCGCACGTCATCGTCGGACCGCCGCTCTTAGATACCTTTGAAGGCTATTATGGCTTTTCCCCGGAAAAAGCCCGTCAAGCCTATTCCTTTTTCCAGGAACGGTACAGTACGATTGGAAAGTTTGAAAACCGTGCTTTTGAAGGCATCGTTCCTTTATTAAAGAATTTAAAAGAAAAAGGGCATTCGCTCTTTTGTGGCCACTTCGAAGCCTCAGGTCCATGCCGAAGCGATTTGTGAAAAATTCGGTCTAGCACCGTATTTAGAAGCCATTGCCGGTCCTGCCATTGGTGGCACCGATTCTAAGGCTGACGTCATGGCTCGTATCTTAAAAGGCATCGGATCCATTCAAAAAGGGGAAGCAGTCATGGTCGGCGACCGTAAATTCGATATCATCGGCGCTCACGAACTGGGCCTTCCCGTCATTTACGCTGGCTACGGCTACGGCAATGGAGCGGAACGAAAAGAGTATCGTCCCGATTATATCGCCGAGACCGTTGAAGACCTCGGCCGGATGCTGCTTTCTGACTGACTCATTCACTGCGATGGCCGTAAGGCACAGTGACCTATAAATATATACTGATTTTATGTAAGCTATATTATACGACATATCATGATAAGGAGTGTTTTTATGAAGTTACAAGAAAAACAAAAGATTCACGGCTTTACTGTTGAGCGTTCGCAGTACGTTCCGGAACTCCACAGCCAGGCTTATGAACTGCATCACGACCAGTCCGGTGCCCGTCTGCTTTATATTGAAAATGACGACGACAATAAGGTCTTTTCCATCTCCTTCCGGACGACGCCGTCGGACAGCACCGGTGTGCCTCATATCTGCGAGCATTCGACCCTTTGCGGTTCCCGGAAATTCCCGTTAAAAGAACCCTTCGTCGAATTGGTCAAAGGTTCGCTCAATACCTTCCTCAACGCCATGACCTTCCCCGATAAGACGATGTATCCCGTGGCCAGCCGTAATGCCGCCGACTTCAAGAATTTGATGGACGTTTACATGGACGCCGTCTTCTTCCCGAATATGTTAAAGGATAAACAGGTCTTGATGCAGGAAGGCTGGCATTACCATCTCGATTCGGCCGACAGCGACCTCATTTACCGCGCGTCGTCTATAATGAAATGAAAGGCGTCTTTTCGTCGCCCGATTCCCAGCTTGAACGGCACGTCATGGAAAATCTCTTCCCCGATACGACCTATGGCGTCGAATCTGGCGGGGATCCCGACGACATTCCAAATCTGACCCAGGAAGACTTCGTCAAATTCCACGGCACGTACTATCATCCGGCCAACAGCTATATCTTCCTCTACGGCGATATGGACATCGACCAGACCTTGGCCTTCATCGATGGCGAATACCTTAGTAAGTTCCAGCTCCAGTCCGTCGATTCGGCCATCGGCCGCCAGGCTTTCCCAGGCAGCACCGTAAAGACTATCCTTACGGCATCGCCTCTGGGGAAAAAACGGAACACAAGACCCTCCACAGCCTGACCTACGTCATCGATCAGCCCTCGATCCGACGGTCGCCCTTGGCCTTTAAAGTCCTGACCTACGTCCTTCTCCAGTCGCCGGCAGCGCCCTTAAGAAGGCTCTCGTCGATGCCGGTCTTGGCAAAGATATTTCCGGTGACTTCCAGGACGGCATCCTGCAGCCTTTGTGGGGCATCTCCGTCAACGGCTCCGATCCGGATAAGCAGGACAAGATCATGCCCATCGTCACCGATGTGTTGCGCCGCATGGTCAAAGACGGCCTCGACAAGACGCTGCTTACCGGCGCTTTGAACCGGACGGAATTTACCCTGCGTGAAGCCGACTTTGCCGGTCGTCCTAAGGGCCTCATCTATGCCATTCGCTGCATGGATACTTGGCTCTATGACCTCGATCCCTTAGAAGCCTTGTCTTATGAAAAATCCCTCGACGTCCTGCGTAAGGGCATCGACAGCGGTTATTTTGAAGACTTGATTCAGCGCTATATCCTCGACAATTCCTACTACGCCCTGGTATCCTTGGTACCGGAACCGGGCCTTACGGAAAAACGCGATAAAGCCTTAGCCGATAAGTTGGCAGCTTATAAAGCGTCGCTTACGAAGGAAGAAATCGATGCCATCGTCGCCGAATCGGCACGCCTGAAACAGCGCCAGGCGTACACCGGACACGCCGGAAGCCTTGGAATCGATTCGACCTTATCCCGGGACGACCTCGAAAAGAAAATCGATACGGTAGTCATGCATAAAGAACAGCTCGGCGATGTGACCTTGTGCCACGTGCCGGACGAAACGAATGGCATTACCTACATCAATGCCTACTTCGACCTTCACGGCCTGACGCGGGAAGAAATTTCCTATGCCTATCTCTTGAGCGATATCCTCGGCGATATTGACACCAAGTCCCATACGTATGGCGAATTGGCGTCCCTCATCGACCTCTACACCGGCGGCATCGGCTACAGTGTTTCGGCCTATTCCAACCGCGTGGACAATACCGATTACATGCCGGTCTTCCGGATCAAGGCCAAGGATTAGCCCTCAATTTCGACAAATTGATCGACCTTTTGCGGGAAATCTCCTTGGAAACGGTC
>ENA-OQCE01001103-OQCE01001103.1-human-gut-metagenome-genome-assembly--contig:-NODE-1103-length-11728-cov-2.006810_pt1 | contig 11728 bp, 12 predicted proteins | sample MGYA00242495_ERZ504572 | MGnify/ENA primary metagenome ERZ504572 (study PRJEB26092, sample SAMD00036228) | human gut metagenome | host: Homo sapiens | study: EMG produced TPA metagenomics assembly of...
TTCAAACATTTCATAGACCATTGCATACCTTTGTGCCCAGAACAGGACTCGAACCTGCATGCCTCTCGACACACGCACCTGAAACGTGCGCGTCTACCAATTCCGCCACCTGGGCATAGGTAATTGCAATCATTTCATAGAAAGAGCGGAAAACGAGACTCGAACTCGCGACCCTAACCTTGGCAAGGTTATGCTCTACCAACTGAGCTATTTCCGCGTTTGCGGTTGCAAAGGTAGATATTTTCCTTTAACCTGCAAACATTCTACGCATTTTTTTCACACATAAAATTAAACATTCTGCCGGAGTGAAAGCATAGCTTTGATTATCAACTCATTCGGTTGCGATAATCTTCGTAAGAAAATTTTCTGAATATCTCAGCTTTTCCCTCTTTTGTCCACATGGCAATGGCAGGATGATGGATTCCGTTGAACATATTCGTCTTCACCATGGTGTAATGTATCATGTCTTCAAAGATGATTCTCTCACCGATTTGCAGTTCGTGGTCGAAGCTCCAACAACCCCATATAATCGCCGGCTCAGAGGAGTTGCCCGCCCAACCGGTAGACGTACGCACCGCCGTCACCCATTTCGGCGCCCCGGACGGCAGGCTGGTAGGGCATTTCCAGGCAATCGGGCATGTGACAGGTGAAGCTGACATTCAGGATTGCGGTACGGATGCCGCGGTTTTCTACAATATCCACAACTTCGGAAGCCAGCACTCCCGTCTGCCAGGTAAATGCCGAACCGGGCTCCAGAATAATGCGCAAATGGGGATAACGCTCTTTCAATCCGCGGAGCAGGCGAATCAGATGCTCCACATCGTAGTCCTTACGGGTCATCAAATGCCCGCCACCCAGATTCAGCCACTTTATTTGCGGAAACCAACGGGAGAACTTCGCCTCCAGATGCTCCAGCGTACGTTCCAGCTCGTACGAGGACGACTCGCAATGGCAGTGGCAGTGAAACCCGTCGATGCCTTGCGGCAGCACATCGGGAAGCTGTTCGGCCATTACACCGAAACGGGTGCCGGGAGCACAAGGGTTATACAGTTCCGTTTCCACTTCCGAATACTCCGGATTGACGCGTATGCCGCAGGATATATCCTGCCCGGCTGCCTGAATCATGGGATAAAAACGCCGGAACTGAGCCAGCGAATTGAATGTGATGTGACTGCTGCATCGCATGATTTCCGGAAAGTCGGCTTTCGTATATGCCGGAGAGTATGTATGCGCCTTGCTGCCGAATTCCTCCAACGCCAGGCGTGCCTCGTATACGGAGCTTGCCGTAGAATGCTCCACATACTCACGGAATATGGGAAACGAGCGCCACATGGCAAAGGACTTGAAAGCAAGGATAATCTCTACACCAGCCCGGTCGGCAACGCTCTTTATCAATGTGAGGTTCTTCCTCAACAGTTCTTCCTCCATGATATAACAGGGAGAAGGGAAAAGGTCGAAATCTTTGTCTGTCATTTTTCTTGTTATATAAACTTTTATAGTAAAAACCGGATCTATCCTATCACTTTGAAACGCGCAAAACGCAGAAGAAGTTGCTTGTCGCCCGCATTTTTAAAGTGGATGGTGGCTTTTGCGTTATCGCCCTCACCTTCCACTTTCAGCACTTCGCCCAGGCCGAAACGTTCGTGTTCGATAAACTGCCCCGGCAGCACAGCGTTCCCGCCTGCCGACGAATGGGAAGCGGCAGAAGCTGTTCCCATGGAAGGCGTCACCCGCTTTAAGTTGCGGGGAACGGTCGGGGCAATGATTTCCTGCCGGGGACGAGCTCCTCCATCACGTTTTCCATACATGGCGGAAACGAAGTTCTCCCTGTTCTCCCTGCGGAAAGATGCGGCATGCTCATCTACCTTACGCACCAATCCGGCATCTTGCGGCAGCTTAAGGAAGCGCACATCTATATCTTTCAAAAAGCGGCTGGGATTTCCAAACTCCATCTTCCCGTAACGGTAACGGCTTTTGGCATAAGTAAGGAAACAATGGTCTTCCGCACGGGTGATGGCTACGTAGAACAAACGGCGCTCCTCTTCCAACGCCCTGGGAGAGTCGCCCGCCATACCGCTCGGAAACAAGTTTTCTTCCATGCCCACCACAAAGACATTTTTAAACTCCAGCCCCTTGGCGGAGTGCACGGTCATCAACGTTATCTTTTCGTCGTCTCCGTCCTTGTCCGAATCCTGGTCGGTAAGCAGGGACACTTCCGAAAGGAAATCACTCAGCGTGGTATTGACATTCCCCTCCTCCAGCCGTTGTGCACAGAAGTCGCTCATACCGTTTGCAAGCTCTTCGATATTCTCCTTGCGGCTGAGGTTCTCGGGCGAGTTGTCCTGGCAGACATCAGCGATAATACCCGACTGACGGATTATCTCCGTACCAAGCTCGTAGGCGTTCTTTTCGGCAACGCTCTCGATAAATCCGGCTATCAAACAGCGAAAATCCTGCAACTTGCCCGCCGTTCCTTTATTGATGTTCACCCCGTAGGTCAGCGGTTCGCAGAGCACGGTCCACAGGCTTACATTGTGGCTGGTGGCGGCAGCCGTGATTTTATTTACGGTAGTGTCGCCTATCCCGCGTGCCGGGTAGTTGATGATACGCTTGAAGGCTTCTTCATCATTCGGATTGACCGTGAGGCGGAAGTAGGCGATTACATCTTTTATTTCCTTGCGCTGATAGAAAGACAGCCCGCCGTAAATGCGATACGGCATGCTGCGCTTGCGCATGGCTTCCTCAAAGACACGGCTCTGCGCGTTGGTGCGATAGAGTATGGCAAAATCGGAATAGGCGTAATTCTCCTGCCGGCGCAGTTCGGCTATCTTGTTGATTACAATATCGCCCTCCTCCACATCGCTGTATGCCTGATACACTCCGATGGGCTCTCCCTTATCCTTCTCCGAAAAGACCTCCTTGCGAATTTGCCGTTGGTTCTTCTCTATCAGGCTGTTGGCGGCAGAAACGATGGTTTGGGTGGAGCGGTAGTTCTGTTCCAGCTTAAAGACCTTCGTACCCGGATATACCTTTGTGAAATACAGGATATTGTCGATGTCGGCTCCCCGGAAGGAGTAGATGCTTTGCGCGTCATCGCCCACCACACAGACGTGCTGATGCTCTTTTGCCAACTGAAGCACAATGCTGTGCTGGGCAAAGTTGGTGTCCTGGTACTCGTCCACCAGGATATAGCGGAACTGCGACCGGTAGCGTGCAAGCACCTCCGGACGGTCGCGGAAAAGCAGAAAGGTATAGAACAGCAAATCGTCGAAATCCATGGCATCCGCCTGCCGGCAACGCTCCCAGTAGCGGCGGTAAATATCGCGTATGGCAGGCATCTTGGCCGCACTATCGCTTTCGTAGGCTTCTTTGTTGTTGGCATAGCCGCAGGAGACACGAGGTGGTTCTTGGCATTGGAGATACGTGCCTGCACCGTACCCGGTTTATACACTTTCTCGTCCAATCCCATCTCCTTGATGATTGAGCGCAGCAGGCTTTTGCTGTCTGCCGTATCATAGACGGTGAATTTCGGGGTAAATCCGATCTGCGCGGCTTCCGCATGCAGGATGCGCAGGAATATGGAGTGGAATGTCCCCATCCAAAGGTGACGGGCACGTTCCGCACCCACCTGCCGGGCGATACGTTCTTTCATTTCACGGGCCGCCTTATTGGTAAAGGTAAGCGCAAGAATATCCCAGGGGCGGTAACCGTTCTCCAGCAGATAAGCTATTTTGTAGGTCAGCACACGGGTTTTTCCCGAACCGGCACCGGCTATCACCAGTGACGGACCGTCGTTGTAGAGCACCGCAGCACGCTGTCCCTCATTCAGTTCTTGTATGTAATCGGACATATTCCTAATAATCTAACGGGTAAAGTTCGGGTGCAAAGATAGTGAAAGGCGAGAGCAAAGGCAAGTGAAAACGCAGTTTTCAAACTTGACTATGCCGGGCCGCATCCTATCTTATCAAAAGATAGTGAAAGGTTCGGACACCTGCGAACAATTCCACAGGTTATCGCGTTAGTATAGTAAAGTTTCAAAACTAAATACATTGAACTTATGAATACGTTATTAATGTCTTTAACAATAATGATTATGACACATGAAATGCCTAAACTTCCTTACGCACACAACGCGCTGGAACCTGTAATCAGTCAGCAAACAATAGATTACCATTACGGTAAGCACCTGCAAACGTACGTAAACAACCTGAACAACCTTGTTCCGGGCACGGAATACGAAAACAAAGACCTGGTTACTATCGTAGCCACCGCACCCGACGGCGCCGTATTCAACAATGCCGGACAGGTGCTGAACCATACGTTGTACTTCCTGCAATTCGCACCGAAACCGTCGCAAAGCGAACCTACCGGGAAACTGGCGGAAGCCATCAAACGCGACTTCGGCAGTTTCGAGAATTTCAAGAAGGAATTCAACGCGGCAGCAGTCGGACTGTTCGGTTCGGGCTGGGCATGGCTGTCTGTTGATAAGAACGGCAAGCTGCACATCACCAAAGAAGCGAACGGAAGCAATCCCGTACGCGCAGGACTGACCCCGCTGCTGGGCTTCGATGTTTGGGAGCATGCCTACTACCTGGATTATCAGAACAAACGCGCCGACACGTCAATGCCCTCTGGAGCATAGTAGACTGGGAAACGGTAGGTAAACGGATGAAATAAGCAACCCCTCATAAACCCCTGTTGAAGCGCATCTGCAAGCTGTAAAAAGCGGCAGATGCGTTTTCTTTTTCCACAAGTCTTAACTTTCTGTCATATCATCAATTACGGCTCTAAACACGCTCTAAACACCCAACGAAAAGCACAACAACATTCTCTAAACATTTGCGTTTATTACGCTCATTTTCCGTGCGGAATGAACGTACCTTTTAAAAATACAATAGGCGGTAAGCCTTTGTAAATGAAAAGCATACCACCTATTTTATTGAGCACCAGCTATATCGCGCTATTCCTCGATTGCAGCCTGCGCCGCCGCAAGTCTTGCAATAGGCACACGGAACGGAGAACAGCTCACATAATTCAGCCCCACCTTGTGGCAGAACTTCACAGAAGAAGGCTCACCGCCATGCTCGCCGCAAATACCGCACTTCAGGTCCGGACGGATGGCACGGCCCTTTTCGGTAGCCATACGTACCAACTGCCCTACTCCATTCTGGTCGAGCACCTGGAAGGGGTCTACTTTCAGAATCTTCTTTTCCAGATAAATAGGCAGGAAGGAAGCGATGTCGTCGCGTGAGTATCCGAAGGTCATCTGCGTCAGGTCGTTTGTACCGAACGAGAAGAATTCGGCAGAAGAAGCGATGCGGTCGGCCGTAAGAGCTGCACGCGGGATTTCAATCATCGTACCTACCTTGAACTCGATGCTGTCGCCTGCTTCGGCAAACAACTTGGCAGCTTCGGCACGGATAACCTCTTCCTGCTGCTTGAACTCGTACAGGATACCGGTCAGCGGAACCATGATTTCGGGATGTGTCTCAACGCCCTCTTTCTTCAGTTCCAGAGCAGCGCCGAGGATGGCGCGCGTCTGCATCTGCGTGATTTCCGGATACGTATTGCCCAAGCGGCAACCGCGGTGGCCCAGCATCGGGTTATGTTCGCAAAGCGCTTCCACACGCTGCTGGATATACTGCAAGCTTACGCCCATGGTATCCGCCATTTCCTGCTGCCCCTTCAAATCGTGGGGAACGAATTCGTGCAAAGGAGGGTCGAGCAGACGCACGGTTACCGGGCAACCTTCCATAGCCTTGAAGATGCCCTTGAAGTCTGCCTGCTGGTACGGCAGAATCTTAGACAACGCCTTGCGACGTCCTTCCGCGTTTTCCGCCAGAATCATTTCGCGCATCGCCTTGATTTTCTCACCTTCGAAGAACATGTGTTCCGTACGGCACAGACCGATGCCCACTGCCCCGAAGTTACGTGCACCTGTGCATCGTGCGGCGTATCGGCATTGGTGCGTACCTGCAATTTCGTATATTTATCGGCCAGTTGCATCAGTTCGGCAAAATCACCGGACAGCTCGGCGGCCTTCGTTTCCACTTTTCCTTTGTAAACCTCGCCGGTACTACCGTTCAGAGAGATGAAGTCGCCTTCTTTCAACACAACGCCGTCCACCTCTACCGTGCGTGCCTTGTAGTCGATGTTCAACGCTCCCGCACCGGATACACAGCACTTACCCATGCCGCGAGCCACAACGGCAGCGTGCGAAGTCATACCGCCACGTGCGGTCAGGATGCCTTCGGCAACGGCCATACCTGCCAAATCTTCCGGAGAAGTTTCGATACGCACCATCACCACGCGCTTGCCGGCAGCGTGCCATTCGGCAGCATCATCGGCAAAGAACACAATCTGGCCGCAGGCTGCGCCCGGAGAAGCCGGCAAACCGCGGGTAAGAACCTGGGCCTGCTTCAAGGCCGCCTTGTCGAATACGGGGTGAAGCAGTTCGTCCAGCTTGTTGGGTTCGCAACGCAACAGCGCCGTCTTTTCGTCAATCATACCCTGGTGGAGCAAATCCATGGCTATCTTCACCATGGCGGCTCCGGTACGCTTGCCGTTACGTGTCTGGAGGAACCAGAGCTTGCTTCCTGCACGGTGAACTCCATGTCCTGCATATCCTTATAGTGGTTTTCCAGCTTCGTCTGCAAAGCATCCAGCTCCTTGTAGATTTCGGGCATCGCCTCTTCCATGGAAGGATACTTGGCGGCACGCTCCTCTTCGCTTACGCCGGCAAGTTCCGCCCAGCGTCTGGAGCCGATAACGGCAATCTGCTGCGGGGTACGGATACCTGCTACAACGTCCTCACCCTGTGCGTTGATCAGATATTCGCCGTTAAAGAGGTCTTCGCCCGTGGCGGCATCGCGGCTGAAGCAGACTCCCGTGGCGGAAGTGTCGCCCATATTGCCGAACACCATTGCCTGCACGCTTACGGCAGTACCCCACTCATCGGGAATTCCTTCCATTTTGCGGTAGAGGATGGCGCGCTCGTTCATCCATGAGTTGAACACGGCGCAGACAGCACCCCACAACTGTTCGTAGGCGCAGGTGGGGAAATCCTTTCCGGTCTGCTGCTTGACGGCAGCCTTGAAGCGCTTGACAAGCTCCTTGAGGTCTTCCACTTCCAGTTCGTTGTCCAGTTTCACGCCTTTGGCATGTTTCACCTCTTCTATAATGGCCTCGAACGGGTCTACATCTTCCTTGTTCACCGGCTTCATGCCCAGCACCACGTCACCGTACATCTGTACGAAACGGCGGTAGGAGTCCCATGCAAAGCGGGGGTTGCCCGTCTTGCGAATCAGCTTCCACCACTTCATCGTTCAGGCCGAGGTTAAGAATCGTATCCATCATGCCCGGCATGGAAGCGCGTGCGCCCGAACGGACGGACACCAGCAGCGGGTTTTCCACATCGCCGAATTTGGAGCGCATCAGTGTCTCCACGTGCGCGATGGCGTTTTCCACTTCCTGTTTCAACAGGGCAACGACTTTTTCCTGCCCCATTTCATAATATTCTGTGCAAACTTCTGTCGTGATTGTGAAGCCCGGAGGAACCGGAACTCCGATAAGGTTCATCTCTGCCAGGTTGGCTCCCTTACCCCCCAAAAGGTTTCTCATGCCAGCTTTTCCTTCTGCCTGGCCGTTACCAAAGGTGTAAACTCTTTTTTTGTCCATAATATCAATTTAAAGTTTCTGATTGTGATTTCTTCATTTTTTCTGCTCGCAAATCTAAGTATATTTCACAGACTAGAAAACTTTTTGAGAAAAAACTTTAAGTCAAAATGCAATTTCGAGATTGCAAAATTTAATATTCCCATTCATAGAGAGAAATTACGGAAAAATACCTATTTTTGCCGTTGAATTTATTATACTGGTGTAAAAGTGGCAAGAAAGAGAAAAGAACTTCCCCTGTTGGAAAAGGTGGAAATTACGGATGTGGCTGCCGAAGGAAAAGCCATCGCGAAGGTCAATGATTTGGTAATTTTCGTACCGTACGTCGTTCCGGGCGACGTGGTAGACCTGCAAATCAAGAGAAAAAAGCATCATTATGCCGAGGCGGAAGCGGTGAAGTTTCACCAATACTCACCGGTAAGAGCCGTTCCGTTCTGTCAGCACTACGGTGTATGCGGCGGCTGCAAATGGCAGGTGCTCCCCTATTCGGAACAGATAAGATACAAGCAGAAGCAGGTAACGGACAACCTTACCCGCATCGGAAAAGTGGAGCTCCCGGAAATATCGCCGATACTCGGTTCTGCAAAAACGGAGTTCTACCGCAACAAGCTTGAGTTTACTTTCTCCAACAAGCGCTGGCTCACGGCGGAAGAGGTCCGGCAGAATGTGGTGTACGAGCAGATGAATGCGGTAGGCTTCCACATTCCCAACGCCTTCGACAAGGTACTGGCCATCGAGAAGTGCTGGCTGCAGGACGACATATCCAACCGCATCCGCAACGCCGTGCGCGACTATGCCTACGAGCACAACTATCCGTTCATTAACCTGCGCACGCACGAAGGGAGCTGCGCAATATGATTGTGCGCACTTCCACCACCGGCGAGCTGATGGTTATCCTCATCTGCAAGATTGAGAAGGACGAGGAGATGGCGCTGTTCAAACAGTTGTTGCAGTACGTAGCGGACACTTTCCCCGAAATCACGTCGCTGCTATACATTATTAATAATAAGTGCAACGACACCATTACCGACCTCGACGTGCACACGTTCAAAGGCAAAGACCATATCTTCGAGGAGATGGAAGGCCTGCGCTTCAAGGTGGGTCCCAAGTCGTTCTACCAGACCAACTCCGAGCAGGCATACACTTTGTACAAAGTGGCCCGCAACTTCGCAGGGCTCACCGGCAACGAGCTGGTTTACGACCTTTATACCGGCACGGGAACCATCGCCAACTTCGTGTCCGGACAAGCGCGCCAGGTCATCGGCATCGAATATGTGCCCGAAGCATCGAGGACGCCAAGGTCAACTCGGAAATCAACGGCATCAGGAATACGCTGTTTTTTGCCGGCGACATGAAGGACATGCTGACGCAGGACTTTATCAACGAGTACGGACGTCCGGATGTAATCATCACCGACCCTCCTCGTGCGGGCATGCACCAGGATGTGGTGGATGTTATCCTGTTTGCAGAGCCGAAACGCATTGTGTACGTAAGCTGCAATCCCGCCACGCAGGCAAGGGACTTACAGCTGCTCGATGCCAAATACCGGGTGAAGGCCGTCCAGCCGGTGGATATGTTCCCGCATACGCATCATGTGGAAAACGTGGTGCTGCTTGAGTTGAAAAATCCGGCGGAAAAAGCAGAGGACTGAGTCAGCTCTTCGGGAACGTGAAAGCATAAGGGACTACTTCGGGAATGTGAGTATCACTTTGGGAAATTTAAAGGGCTACTTTGGAAGTGCAAAGAGCTACTTTGGGAACGTAAAGGGCTACTTTAGAAACGTGGAGTACTACTTTAGAAAGTAGTGAAGTATTACTTTGGAAACGTGAAGTGCTACTTAGGAAACCGAAGCAGAGATTGGGCAACCGGAAGCCGCACTCCCGAAAAGCGGTACGGCATTTCGGTAAGCCGATGCAAAGCCTTGTTTTAGAATTGAATCATTAATCGCAAATTATTATCCTCGTGGCAAAAGAAAGAATTATAGCAAGAGCCCGCACGCAATATACGGACTATATGGTAAAAGAGCCTATGGAACTGATGGAATTTCTGGCAGCGAAAATGCCGGATGCCAGCCGCACCAAGCTGAAAGCATTGCTGAGCAAGCGGGTTGTATATGTAGACAGCGTCATCACAACGCAGTACAACTTCCCGCTGAAGCCGGGTATGAAAGTCCAGATCAGCCGTGAGAAGGGACGCAAGGAGTTCAACAACAAATTACTGAAAATCGTATACGAAGATGCTTACCTCATCGTGGTGGAGAAGATGCAGGGATTGCTGTCCGTCAATACGGAAAGGCAGAAAGAGCGTACTGCCTACACCATTCTGAACGAATATGTACAGCGTTCGGGCAGGCAGCACCGCGTGTACATCGTGCATCGCCTGGACCGCGACACCTCGGGACTGCTGATGTTTGCCAAAGACGAAAAGACGCAGAATACGCTGCGCGACAACTGGCACAACATCGTAACCGACCGCCGCTATGTAGCCGTCGTTGCGGGTGAAATGGAAAACAATGCCGGCATGGTGCGCTCATGGCTCACCGACCGCAAGCTGTACGTATATTCCAGCCCCACGGACGATGGCGGCAAGGAAGCAATCACCCACTACCGCACCATCAAACGCGCCAACGGCTTCTCGCTCGTGGAACTGATGCTGGAGACGGGACGCAAAAACCAAATCCGCGTGCACATGCAGGACCTGGGACATCCCATCATTGGCGACGGACGCTACGGACTGGAAGAGATAAATCCTATCGGACGACTGGCGCTGCACGCCTTCAAGCTGTGCTTCCGCCATCCTGTCACCGGAGAGCTGATGCAGTTTGAAACACCGTATCCGGGAGAGTTCAAAGAAACATGTTTTCTGAAGAAATAAAGAAATCAAAGGGGTTACAAAAACCGCTTATCAATCAATCGAGGGGGATGTCAATACTAAAGCCCGCTTACTGTCTGATGATTTTTAGGCACGGATTACGCGGATTTACACGGAAAAATAATAAAGAAAATCCGTGAAATCCGCGTAATCCGTGCCTAAAAAAATTATCAAGAATGTTTTAACACCCTCACTTTGCTATTCTCAGGATGTCCGGACATCCATATTCTTAATATTGCCTTTCCAGCATAACAGGCCCATCCATGTGCCCGTCCACGTATAATACGCCGGACAGTCTGTCTCCTGCAACATATACGTCGTAGATTTCCAGCAAAGGATAATTGTAACCGTAGTCCAGCCGCAGAATCCTGCCGTGGATGTCCCAGCGGAAAGGCAGGCTGAATGCCACCTCTCCATACGGATCGTTGTAATACGCCTGCTCATCTCTTCCCAGCCCGTTGCCTTCAAAGTAAAGCCCGCTTTCCAACGGAGAATTATAGGCATCGGCAAAGCCTAAGTCTCCTACCAGATACCGCCCGGCAGGGTATCGTAAATGTAGTAATCCTCACCGTCGTCCGGTTCGCACGAACTCAGGCCCAAGGCCAGCGTGCACAGGAACAATATGTTCAAAAACTTTCTCATCTTTCTCATTTCCAATTCTGATTAACCATATACCTGGAAGCGGTCAGCATCATGATTTCACCGTCCAGCTTTCCGGACAGGTAATGCTCGCGCACCCATACGTTCTCAAAGATTTTCACATCGCCCGAACCGTAGTTCAGTATCAGTCCCTCGCGTGAGTTGTCAATCCATTTCCAGGTAAAGTCATGGGTATCTGTTTTCGTATTGCCGGTAGTGGTTACGATAAAGGTCTCTTTTCCGGAAAGGACTTCCTTACCGCCCTGTTTCCCTTTGATGAATTCCAGGATGTGCCTGCACGCCCCTTCTTCCGTGTCGTACTCCTCTACCCAACTGTCGCTGCACAGCTTCTCGTCGCTGTTTTGTATCGTATAGTAGTTATCATCCCCGCAAGAAGCCAGCCCCGCAGTCATTACACACAACAACAGTATCTTCATTAAGTTCAAAATCTTCATATATATCGAGTTTAGTTAATATTTTACGGGGCAAACTTACGCAAAAATAATGATATGCTTAATACCTGGACTGGAATTTCTTATAGAAG